>Ga0182015_10002985_pt1 | contig 19520 bp, 20 predicted proteins | sample 712P3MmetaG_FD_120478 | JGI IMG/M metagenome (GOLD analysis project Ga0182015, IMG submission 120478) | Permafrost microbial communities from Stordalen Mire, Sweden - 712P3M metaG | ecosystem: Environmental > Terrestrial > Soil > Wetlands > Permafrost | place: Sweden: Stordalen | collected...
CGTCTCGGCCTGCTCGACGGCATCGGGCGGCCGGCCGATGGGCAGATCGTCTCGCTCGCGGGCCTCGACAGCATGCGCTTCACGACGGAGGAGCTGCCGGGACTGCTCGAGCGCTCGGACATCGGCGTGGAGGTCGGCGGCGAGCCCGCGGACTACCGCGACGTCGGCGGCGTGCTGACGATCGGCCTGTCCACCGCGGAGATCGCCGGAGAGCGCGATTGGTTCGACCTGGGGGTGACGATCAGCGTGGAGGGTCGCGAGCTGCCGTTCGCCGAGGTGTTCGCGGCGCTCGCGAGCGGCCAGTCGCAGATGCTGCTCGACGACGGCGCTCACTTCTCACTGCTGGAGCCGAGCCTGCAGGAGCTGCGGCGATTGATCGAGGAGGCCAGGGCGCTGTCGGACTCGCCCGCCGCGCCGCTGCGGATCAGCCGCTACCAGGCCGGGTTGTGGGCCGAGCTCGCGGCGCTCGGTGTCGTCACGCAGCAGGCGCAGGCGTGGCAGCGCCAGGTGGGCGCGCTGCTCGAGATCGACGCCGTCGCCGAGTTTGAGCTGCCGGCTGGAATACAGGCGCGTCTGCGTACCTACCAGCGCGACGGGTTCGGCTGGCTGGCGTCGCTGTGGGATCTCGAGCTCGGCGGGATTCTCGCTGACGACATGGGGCTGGGCAAGACGCTGCAGGTGCTCGCGTTGATCTGCCACGCGCGCGAGCGCGACCCCGGTGTCGGCCCGTTCCTGGTCGTTGCCCCCACGAGCGTCGTGTCGGGGTGGGTCGCAGAGGCGGCCCGCTTCGCGCCTGCGCTCAGGGTCGAGGCGATCACCGACACGCTCGCGCGGTCCGGACGCGCGATCGAGGAGCTCGCAGCCGCCGACATCGTTGTCACGACGTACACGCTGTTCCGGCTCGAGATCGACGCCTACCGTGCCGTCCCGTGGGCGGGGCTGATCCTCGACGAGGCGCAGGCCGTCAAGAACCACCAGGCAAAGACCTACCGCTGCGTCCGCGAGCTGGCGGCGCCCTTCAAGCTCGCGATGACCGGCACGCCGATGGAGAACAGCCTGATGGAGCTGTGGTCGCTGCTGTCGATCACCGCGCCGGGGCTGTTCCCCGACCCGAAGCGCTTCGCCGAGCAGTACGCACGACCGATCGAGCGCGGCGGCGATGCCGAGCAGCTGGCGCGCCTGCGGCGCCGGATCAAGCCGCTGCTCAAGCGTCGCACAAAGGAGCTCGTGGCCGCGGATCTGCCGGCAAAGCAGGAACAGACCCTCGACGTCGACCTCCACACGCGCCACCGCAAGCTATACGACACCTATCTGCAGCGCGAGCGTCAGAAGGTCCTGGGGCTGATCGACGACTTCGACCGCAACCGCTTCACGATCCTGCGCTCGATCACGCTGCTGCGTCAGCTCAGCCTGCACCCGGGCCTCGTCGACGAGGACCACGACGCGATCCCGTGCGCCAAGCTCGGCGCGCTCGTCGAGCAGATCGGCGAAGTCATCGGCGGCGGTCACCGGGCGCTCGTGTTCAGCCAGTTCACGGGGTTCCTCACCAAGGTCCGCGAGCGCCTGGACGCCGAGGGCATCGGCTACTGCTATCTCGACGGCCGCACACGCCGGCGCGAGCGCGTGCTGGAGCGCTTCAAAGGCGGCGAGGATCCGGTGTTCCTGATCAGCCTCAAGGCGGGCGGGTTCGGCCTCAACCTCACCGAGGCCGACTACTGCTTCCTGCTCGACCCGTGGTGGAACCCGGCCACGGAGGCGCAGGCGATCGACCGCACCCACCGCATCGGCCAGACACGCCCCGTGATGGTCTACAGGATGATCTCGCGCGGAACGATCGAGGAGAAGGTCCTCGCCCTCGCGCGCCGCAAGGCCGCGCTGTTCAGCGGCGTCATGGACGAGGGCGACCTGTTCGCCTCGAGCCTCACCGCGGAGGACATTCGCGGACTGCTCGGCTGAGCGGGTTCGTCACACATCGCGCTCGTAAACCACCATCGACGTCAGCCTGCCGACCGTGTCATAGAGCGAGCGAGCGGCGCCGTTGAACTGCTGCGTATGCCAGTACAGCCGCGTGACGCCGCGCTCTCGCGCGACCGCGGCGGTCGCCTCGATCAGGCTTCGCGACACCTCGCCGCCGCGCGCGTTCCGCGCGACGAACAGGTCCTCCAGGTAGCAGTAGCCCGTGAGACTCCACGTCGATCGGTGCACCAGCGAGTGCGCAAACCCCATCAGCCGCTCGTCCCCGTCCACCGCCACCAGCGCGAACATGCCGTCCGTCTGCGCGCATAGGCGCTCGAAAGTCGCGGCCGTCACCTGCTCGCCGATGTCCTCGCGGTAGAAGCTCAGGTATCCCGACCACAGCTCGATCCAGCTGTCGTAGTCGTCGTGCCTGAGCTCGCGTACCGTCATCCGCCAGAGGCTCTCAAACGCCCCGGTCGGCCTCCTCGTCGTAGCATCCGGTCGGCACTGGCGACGCAGACCTCATCCGCATGGGGGGACGTCACGACCGGCGCGCACCTATTGCCTTCGCGCCGAGCTACACCGTGAACACAAGTCCACCGGTGGCCGACCGCGTAGCGTTATTCCGGGAGGATGATTGGTGCCTGCATCTACTCCATAGTAGCGTGCCGCAATGCCCTTCATACCGATGCGCTTGCAGACCAGGAGCACGCCATGAACACCCACGCGGTCATCGTGGCCGCGGCCGATTGGACCGAAATCGCGGCAATCGCGCAGGCTGCGAGTGCGGCGATCGCGGTATTCGCTCTCCTCGCGGTCTCGTTTCAGCTGCTCCAAAACCGTCGTCAGGTACGCGCGACTCGCGCATACCAGTACCTCGAGCGATACAGCGCCCCGAGCGAGATCGTGCTGAATGCCCGGTTCCACGAGTTCATCAAGGTGGAGCCGTCCGCGCACGACCGGGAGCGCCTGCGCTGGGAGAGCATGTCCGCAGAAGAACGCTCGCAGGTCATCAAGCTGATGCACGACAGACGGAGCGCGCATTGGGAGAGCCTATCCACCGCCAAGCACTTCGAGATCCTCCACGCGCTCAACTTCTGGGAGGAGCTTGCGGGAATGTATCGGCGACGCCTAGTCGATCGCCGCATCGTACGCGACTACTTCGCCAGCGGCGCGCTCGCCTACTGGGATTGGGCGCAGTGGTTCATCGAAGCGGAGTCTCGCCGAATGACTTTCCCCTACGCCATCAAGCGACGTCGGCGAGTCAATCGTTGACAGGCGCACCATCGTCGGGTGGCCGAGCTCGAGGGCTCCTGATCGCTCTGCTCGCATCGGGCGCTCTGCTCGCACCGACCGGCACACTCGCTCGCGCGGCGGCTGCTCCTGCGCCCGCGACGCCGAGCACCGTCGGCTACGACGTGTCCTTCCCGCAGTGCGAAGCCTCGCCGCCGCTCTCCCCGAGCTTCGTCGTCGTCGGCGTCGACGGCGGTCTCGCCAACGACGCCAACCCCTGCCTCGCACAGCAGCTCGCGTGGGCGTCCGCCGCTCCCGGCCTGACTCGACCGGCGCAGCCGGGGCTGTCGCTGTACCTCGACGCCGCCGACCCCGGCACCGGCGTCGCCGACTGGCCCTCGCCCGCCGCCGGCACCGCCGGCGCCGCCACGCCCTATGGCTCCTGCGACGGCGGCTGGAGCCGCGCGTGCGCGTTCGCCTACGGCGCGATGCGCGCCGGCTACTCCTACGCCCTCGCCGTCGTCGTCGCCGCGCCGCCGGTGGCCACCGCCGAACTGCCGCCCATCGCGACCGCGCTCTCGCCCGCCGCCACCGCGCCGTGGTGGATCGACGTCGAGATCGGCGCCAGCTGGGCCAGCCGCTCGAGCTCGCGCGAATGGGCCCAGCTCAACGTCGCCGCGCTGCACGGCTACATCGCGGGCCTGCGCGGCGCGGGCGCGCACGGTCCCATCGGCCTGTACTCCAACGCGTACCAGTGGCGTGCCATCACCGGGTTGCGGCCGCGCGCGAGCAGGGCGTACTTCACGCACGCCGAGCGCGACTGGGTCACCGGCGCGAGGAGCCTCGCGCAGGCCGGGCGCGCGTGCGCCACCATCCCGTTCAGCGGCAGCGCCGTCGCGATCGCGCAGTTCACCGAAGGCGCCCTCGACCGCGACTACGCGTGCCCGGCGCGACATCATTAGACATTCCTTAGCTTTAGCGGTGCCTTAAGGGTCCGCGCCTACGCTGCGGCACATGAGCTCAGAGACACTCGCGGCGGGCCAGCGCGGCGGAGTCGACTGGCGGCGCGCCGAGTTCGTGCTCACGCTGCTCGCGCTCGTCGGCTTCATCACGCTGACAATCCGCATCAAGACGATCTACAGCGGCCTGCCCGCGCACCCGCTGTTCGTGCACGTCCCCGTCGTGCTCATCCCGACGACGATCGTCGTCGCCGTCGTGTTCGTGATCAAGCCGCAATGGCTGTCGCGCTACGGCATCGCGCTTGCGCTCGCGTCGATCGTCGCGATGAGCTCCGTGTTCCTCGCGATGCAGGCCGGCGCCGCGCTCCGCGGCGCGCTCGACCTGCAGGGGCAGGCCGCCAAGCTCATCTCCGAACACTCCCAGGCCGCGCACATCCTCGCGATCGTCTACGTCCTCTTCACCGCCACGCTGATCGTCACCTTCGCCTCGCAGCGGATCTCCGGCGGCATGCCCACCGGCCTCGCCATCGTCGACGGCCCGCTCGCGCCCAAGCCCGTGCTCACCGCGCTGCGCGTCGCGCTCGTGCTGCTCGCCATCGTCGCCGGCTACATGTGCTTCCGCACCGGCGATCTCGGCGCCAAAGCCGTCTGGCAGGGCCGGCTGCAGGCCGCCCACGGCGGCTTCCCCGGCGGCCCGGGCTTCGGTGGGCCGCAGGGCCCCGGTGCGCCCCAAGGCTCCGGTGCGCCGCAGGGCTCGGCTCCCGGCGCGCCCTAGCGCGTTCAGCTTCCGCGTGCGCTGAGCAGCAGCCGCTCGTGGCCGCCGAAACTGGCCTCAGCGCGGCGCCGGCTCGGCTGACGCGAGCTCGACCAGCTCGCTGAGCGCGCCATCGATATCGCCCGCCAGCGAGCCCGCGTCGGGCAACGCCTCGCGGTCCGTGTACACGCCGAAGCACGCGCGCCCGCCGATCGTCGTCATGCCCACCGACACCGCATGACGATCCGCCAGCGGCACCACCGGATCGGCCGCCTCGAGCGCGCAGCCCAGCATGTACATCGGCTCGGGGGGACCCGGAATGTTGGAGACCACCAGGTTGAACGTCCGCGGGCTCGCGACGATGCGCGAGATCGCATGCTGAACAACGCCAGGCGCGTGCTGCGCGGCCCTCAGCGCCAGGTCCGCTCCCTGCGGCTCCCCGTCGCGCTTGCGCGCGCCCATCGTCGCCTGTACGCGCCGCAGGCGATCGAGCGCGTCGGGCTCGTCGCACGGAAGCTCAGCGAACACGAACGACAGGTGGTTGCCCAGCACGTCATCGCTGCCGCGCACGCTCACCGGCACCATCGCCTTGAGCGCCACCGGCCGCTCGTCGCGGCGCATCAGGTACGAGCGCATCCCGCCCGCCACCGCCGCGAGCACCACGTCATTCACACTCGTGCCATACCTGCGCTTCACCACGCGCAGATCCGCCAGCGGGCGCTCGGTCCACGCCAAGCGGCGCAGCGGCGACAGCGGCTCGTTCAGCGCGCTCGCCGGCGCCGCTTGCAGCGAATGGCTCAACGCCCGCGTCACGCGCGCGGCGCCCGTCGCGGTCTCGCGCGCGGCGTTCGCCGGAGAGCGCACCGCTCGCAGCGACCCGCGCAGCAGACCCAGCTGCTCGCCCAGCAGGTCGCGGATGCTCCGCACCAGCAGCAGCTCCGCCCTCGACCGCCAGCCATCGGGCTCGCGCACGTCGCGCTCGGGCGTCCGCGAGCGCGTCGCGCGTGCGCCCCCGCCGCAGGCCGAGGCTCGGAAGCGTCACGTCGCCGCGCACCGTCACCACGCGCTCCGCAAACGGATGGCCGGCGCCGAACAGGTCCGCCAGCGTGCGCTCGATCCTGGCCGCCGCCACGTGATTGCTGGTGGCGCGCACGAGCACATGCACGCGACGATCCGTGTGCTCGAGATAGCGCGCCAGCAGTTCCATGCCGACGAAGCCTGTCGCGCCCGTCAGCAGCACGCCATCAGATCTGGCTTCCTGCTTGGTCAAGCTTGAACTCCTCCGCCGCACGCGCGGCCGCGGCGGCAGCTCGAATTAGGTGTTGTCACTTCGTTGTAGCCGATCGCAGTGGTTGTACCCGATTTCCCAGCATTTGGACTTTCGGTCGTCAGCAAGCGAGGGCGTCGCGGGCGCTCTGGACGTCTGTTCGATCTTCGGAGGTGTTCGGCGATCGGTCCACGCGCGTGTGTCGAGGTCATCACCGGATGCCCGGACGCAGGCATCGTTCGGGACGCACCCGACCTCGCGCGCATCTGCGGCGCGCGAAAGCTAGGAGGGACATGTTGGGTAGGGCCGACAGCACAGGCAGCTCGCCGTCCACATCGGTGCCGTTCGCGATCGAGCGGCGCGAGCTCGACGCGCGCACGAGCGTCGTCTCGGTCGAAGGCGATCTCGATCTCGCCACCGCGCCGCGACTCAAGTGGATGCTCGTCGACGCGCTCGGAGAAGGCCACACCAGACTCGTATTGGACCTCTCCCTCGCCTCGTTCATGGACTCCACCGCGCTCGGCGTGCTCGTCGGCGTCAACCGCAGCCTCGACAGCGGCGGCGCCCTCGTAATCGTCTGCCCGCGCCCCGCTCTGCTGAGGATCTTCGAGCTCTCCGGTATGGACGCCGCGTTCCCGATCTCCGCCACGCTCGAGCAGGCGCTCGCGCAGCTCGACGCGCCCGCCGCCGCGGCTCCAGCCGTCCAAGCGCCCGCCGCCGAAGCGAGTTGACCGGGGAAAGCCGCATGATCCGTGGTGGCACCCGCATCCGACTCGCCGCCGCGCTCGTCGCGTGCTGTGCGCTCAGCCTCGCGTTTGTCGCCACCGCACTCGCCAAGCACAGCCACTCCGAGCTCACCGGCGCCCAGTCCCCCGCCGCCGAAGCCGGTGGATCGGAAGCGAGCTCGACCGCCACGAGCGCAGCCGGCTCGAGCGAATCCGGCGCCGATGCACCCGCCGCGAGCGCGCCCGCGAGCGCGCAGACCGGCTCCGCGGAAGCAGGCGCACAGGGCGCGAGCGCGAGCGGCACCTCCGACTCCTCCGACGCTCAGCGCGCCGCCGGCGCGCAGGCTACGCACAAGAAAGAAGCCACCAAATCCAAGCGCTCCCACGAAACCGCGCTCAAGGGCACCGGCGCGTCCAAATCCGGCAAGGGCGGCGCCGAAGGCACCGGCGCCGCCGGCGAAGGCGAAGCCGCCGGCACGTCGACGCCCACCGCCTCCGAATCCGCCCCGCCAACCACGGCGGTCGCCGCGACGCCGGGCGCGTCCGCGCCCACGGCATCGTCCGCGGATGCGCCCTCGACGGCCGCGCCCGCGAGCTTCTCGCCGTCCGCCGCCAGCTCCACCGGAACGTCATTCAAGTCCACAGCCGCCGCTCGCGCGCGCCACGCGCGAGGAGCGCACCGCGCCGCGAGCGCGCGCCGGCACGCCGCCACCACGTCCGACTCCGCGCTCGACTCGCTCGCACCCCCCGCCGCGTTCGCCACGCCGGCAGCGCTTGCCTCCAGCCAGCCCGCCGCCGCCGCCGGACCCGCGCCCCCGCGCGCCTCCTCCGCCTCCAAGCGTCACGGCCCGCCCTCGCCGCTCGCGACCACCATCACCAGGATCGTCGACGTCGTGCCGCTCGCCGTGCGCGAGCTGATCGCCGCGTTGCTCGCGCTCGCGTTGCTGCTAGGCATGCGCTCGCGCCTGGCCGCCCTGCGCGCGCGCCGGCTCGAGCGCCAGCGCGCGCAGCTGCTCGAGGACGTCGGCCTGCTGCAGGCCGCGCTGCTTCCCGACGCGCCCGCGCGGCTCGGCCCCGTCGGCACGTCCGTCGCCTACCGGCCCGCGGACGGGCCCGCCGCCGGCGGCGACTTCTACGACGTGTTCGCGCTTGCCGACGGACAGCTCGCCGTGATCGTCGGCGACGTCTCCGGGCACGGACGCCAGGCGCTGCCGCACACCGCCCTCGTACGCTTCACGCTGCGCGCGTACCTCGAGGCGGGGCTCTCGCCGCGCGACGCCGTGCAGACCGCCGGCGCCGTGCTCGAGCGCCAGCTCGGCGGCGCGTTCGCGACCGTCGTCGTCGCCACCTACCAGCCTCGCGAGCGCGTGCTCGTGTACGCGTCCGCCGGGCACCCGCCGCCGATCGTGCTCGGCGTCGGCGCCGCCCCACGCACCGGCGTCGACACCGCGGCCGGCGTCGCCGCTCGCTCGCTCGCGCCCGTGACGGCCTGCGCCTCGCCGCCGATCGGGGTCGGGATGCGCACCGGCACTCGCCAGACCGTCGTCTCGGTCCCCGGCCGTGCGCTGATCTGCTTCCACACCGACGGCCTCACCGAGGCGCGCGTCGGAGCCGAGCTGTTCGGCGCCGAGCGGCTGCTCGACACGCTCGCCGAGCTCGCTCCGGACGCGACCGCGCCCGAGCTGCTCGCGCGCGTCGCCGAGCGCTCGGACGCGCGTCCCGACGACATGGCCGCGTGCGTGCTCAGCGTCGAGGGGCGCGACGCCGCGCCCGCCGTGCTCGTCGAGGAGCTCGAGCTCGACCGCGACGACATCGCCGGCGCTCGCGCCGAGCGCTTTCTGCTCGCCTGCGGACTCGAGCCCGACGAGCTCGCCGCGGCGGCAGCGACCGCCCGGACAGCCGCCGCGCGCGCGGGCACCGCCGTGCTCGCGGTGCGTCACTCAGGCGGCGCGCCGCCCGAGGTCACCGTCGAGCGCGAGCGCCTCGTCCACATCAGCGCGCGCCGAGCCAACGCGGCGGTGGCACTGTGAGCTCCGCGACGATGCTCGCGCCGGACGCCGCGATCGCCCTCGGCATCGCGTCCACGGCGATGCCCTTCGCGCGCACGCCGCGGGACGAGGTCGAGCGTTGGCTGCGCGTGCTGCGCCTGCACGGCCAGGCCGGCATCGTGCTGCAGGGCCTCGGCGTCAGCGAGGAGGCGCTGCCCGGCGGCGAGCCCGGCCACAGTGGCGGCGAGCCCGGCCATGCCGGCGGCGAGCCCGGCCATGCCGGCGCGGAGCCCGACGCGGTCGCGCGCGTGACCGAGCACGCCGTGCGCATCGCCGACGAACGGCGCGCGCGTGCGCTTTCCACCAGAGACATCCTGATGGCGGTCATGCACGTCTACGGCGAGGACTTCGATCGCGTGCTGCGCGTGCACGGCAGCGACCGCGACGAGGTGCTCGCGCGTCTCGGCGTGCTAGATGGCAGCCCGCGCTGAGGCCCACGTCGCGGTGTGACGTTCGGCGTCCGCCACGACCAGCTCGAACGTCGCGTCCAGCCGCTCGCGGTCGCCCGTGATCAGCAGCTCCATCACCAGGCCCCGGAGCGTCGCGAGCATCAGCGTCGAGAACGCTTGGGCCTGCTCGCGGGGACAGCCGTCCTCGACGATGCTCTGCGCGATCAGCACGAGGCGCTCCTCGATCGCGCGCGCCGCCGCCGGCGACAGTCGCGCGCCGCCGTACAGGCTCTGACCGAAGAACTCGATGAACAGCCGCACATCGCGCTGGCCGTCCGTCGAGGTGACGTACGCCCACACCCGCCGCAGACGCGCCGGCAGGCCCGCGTCGTCATCGGGAATGCCGCCGATGTGCTCGCTCTGCGACGTCAGGATCCGTGCAAGCAGGCACTCGATGATCTCGTCGACCAGCTGCTCCTTGCTGCCGAAGTGGTGCTGCAGCGTCACGTGGCTGACGCCCACCGCCTCCGCCGCGCCGCGCAGCGACAGCGCCGCGACGCCCGTCTCGAGCACGTAGTCGGCGACCGCGTCGAGCAGCTCGCCGCGACGGTGCTGGTAGCGCAGGCTACGGCCGTCGACGCGGGTCTCCATCGGGCAGTCAGGATACGTGGGACGTGGCCGGGCTGCTACGCGGGTGCCGCTACGCCCTGTGCGACTTCGCGCGCGCCAGCAGCAGCGAGAACAGGTGTTCCTCGATCTTCGCCGGCACCGGCTCGGGGATGCCGGTGGCGAACAGCGACACCTCCGCCGAGCCGTCGACGAAGCCGAGGATGTCGATGTACAGCGGGATCGCGACCGAGTGCAGGGTCAGGTTCGCGCTGAAGCGCAGTCCGAAGCTCCCCGTCGTGCCCGCGGCGGGCGGCGAGCCCTGCTTGGTCGTGACCGGGCTGATCTTCGCCCCGTGGTAGCGCTGGCTGTCCAGCAGGCCGCTGACGTAGTGCGACAGGCACTTGCGCAGCAGGCCGCTGCGGAACGCCGCGAGCTGTCGCGCCGCGAGCGCCGGCGTCTGCGCGACGGACACTTCCGAGCTCAAGCTCTGGCTGACGATCGACGCCTGGCGCTGAAACGTTCCGGAGCCGCTCGCCACGAGACTGTGGCCCGCGCCCGCGCTGCCCGCGCAGAGGAGCAGTTCTCGTTCGATCCGCTCTTCGCCCGCGCTGTGCTTTTCGTCCCGGGGCGAGGAGTGAAAGCCCGGGACGTCGCTCGCGCGCAGGTTCACGACGCTCGCGAATGCTCGCGCGCTCGCGCTCGCGAGCGCTGCAGCGGCGCTGCGGGGCGCCTTACCCGCCTTGCCCCCGGCGCTGCTCGCGTGTCCCGGCTGGCCCGCGTGTGCCTTGCGCGCGGAGGTGGACGTCGCATTCGAGCGTTTGGCCTGGCTGCTCGCGGCGTGCGTCGCGCCGCCGCACCCGGCGAGCAGGCCGCCGCTCGCGATGAGCACGGAGATGGCGGCCGTCAGGCGCATGCGCGCCCGCATTGTGGCAGAGCGGGTCGCGGGGTCCGCGCCAGCGCGGATCGCATCAGGACTCGGCGGCCGGCCCGCGCCGCTGCGGGTGCAGCGTCTCGCCGCGGCTCAGCATCGCGACGTACTGCTCGATCCGCCGCGCGCGCGTGTCGGCGCGCTTGGCGGTGTCGATGCGATACAGGATCGCGTAGCGGTTCTGGCTCGTGAGCGTCTCGAACATCGCCTGCGCCGACGGCTCCGCGGCCAGCGCTCGCGCGAGGTCGACCGGCACCTCGATGCTCGCCTGGCCCGCATACGCGCTCTCCCAGCGCCCGTCGGCCTGCGCGCGCTCGACCTGCGCGACGCCGGCCGCGTGCATGCGCCCGGCCGCTGTCAGGCGCTCGACGATCGCGACGTTGCGCTTGGACCACGCGCTGCGCGCGCGGCGCGGCGTGAAGCGCTGGCGGAACGTGCGCTCGTCGCGTCTGCGCACCTGCCCGTCGATCCAGCCGTGGCACAGCGCCTCCTCGAGCGCATCGTCGTAGCTCAGGCTCGTCGGCTCGCTCGTGCCCTTCTTGGCGAGCACCAGCCACACGCCGCGCGGCTCGCCGTGATTCTCGGCGAGCCAGCCGCGCCAGGCCACGACATCCGCCACGATCAGCTCGGGGAGCTCCTCGCCTACCACTGCCCACCTACATCTCAGCCGGCGAGGCGCTCGAAGGGGCGCTGCGCCGGGATGCTCACGTGGACGGTCGTGCCGCTGCCCGGCGCCGAGTCGAGCCGCAGCTTGCCGCCGAGCAGTTCGACGCGCTCGCGCATCCCCAGCAGCCCGAAGCCGTCGGTCTTGGCTTCGGGGTCGAAGCCGTTGCCGTCGTCGCGCACGCTGAGCTGCACGGTCGCGTCCCGCTCTGAGATCTCGACGACCGCGCGCTTGGCGCTGCCGTGCTTGGAGGCGTTCGTCAGCGCCTCTTGCACGATGCGGTAGAGGGCAGTCTCCAGGTCGGGCGCAAGGCGCGCGTCCGCGCGGCCGTGCTCGTACGCGAGGCCGATGCTCACGTCGACCTCGAGGCCATGGCGGGCGGTGCGCTCGGCGAGGCCCTCCACCGCGGCCTGGACGCCGAGCTCGTCGAGCGCCGCCGGGCGCAGGTCGGTGATCAGCGCGCGCAGGTTCGCGATCGCGTCCTCCAGCTGGTCGACCGCCTGGCCGACGGCCTGCTCGAGCGCGTCCGGACGCTGCGAGCGCGCCGCGCTGGACAGGCCGATGCGCAGCGCGCTGAGGCTCTGCAGCGTCTCGTCGTGCAGCTCGCGCGCCCAGCGCGTGCGCTCGCCCTCGGTGGCGGCCAGGCGCTGGCGGCTGTGCTCGGAGGCGATCGACTGCGCCGTCGCCACGGCGCTCGCTGCGCTCGCCGCGAACGCCTCGAGCAGTCGCTCGTCCTCCGCCGAGAAAGCCGGGCCGTCGTGCAGCCGGTCGAGCGCGAGCAGCACGCCGTGGGTGCGCCCGCGGAACACGAGCGGCACGGCGAGGCCGCCGTCCGCCTTCACTCCGAGCCGGCCGAGGCCGTGCTCGTCGAAGCGCGCGCGGGTGAGGTCGTCCTCGAGCCGCTGCGCGCGCCCGGTGCGCATCGCGTGGCTCGCGACGGTGTCCTCCAGCGCCACCGAGCGGCCGAGCACTCCCTCCGGCAGTTCGCCGGCGCCGGCGGCGATGACCAGCTCGCCTCCCTGTCTCAGCTCGATCAGCAGAGCGCGCGCCGACACGAGCGCGCGCCCGCGCTTGGCGACCAGCTCGAGGATCACCTCGAGGTCCGTCTCGCCGCCGACCGCGCGCGCGATCTGCGTCGTCGCCTCGAGCGCCGCGACCGTTCGCTCCAGCTCGTCGCGGCGCTCGCTTGCGCCGGTGTAGCGGCGCGCGTGGTCGATCGCCACGCCCGCGAACTCGGCGAGTGCCGCCACCGCCTGCTCGTCCGCGTCGGAGAACTCGATGCCGCCGGCCTTCTCCGTCAGGTAGAGGTTCCCGAAGGGCGTCCCGCCGACGAGGATCGGGACCCCGAGGAACGTATGCATCGGCGGGTGGCCCGCGGGGAAGCCGTAGGAGCGCGGGTGCCGGCCGACGTCGTCGAGACGCAGCGGCGCGGGGTCCCTGATCAGCGCGCCGAGGACGCCGCGGCCACGCGGCAGCGCGCCGATCGTCGCGTGTGCGGCCTCGTCGATGCCCCTCGTGATGAAGCGGCCGAGCTCCGTACGCGACTCGTTCAACACCCCGAGCGCCGCGTAGCGCGCTTCCGTCAGCTCCTGCGCGGACTCCAGCACGCGGTCGAGCACCTGGTCGAGATCGAGCTCCGCGAGGACGCTGCGAGCAACGTCGAGGATCCCCTGTGTCGTCCGATCGATCACCTACGAGGAAGGCTACTCCTGGTCCCGTTCGACAAGTGGAATCCGCGGCCGCGGCTGGAGTGCGCGGCCGCTCACTCCGCGGCGATCGTCTGCCGGCCCTGCTCGCGCACGCGCATGCCGCGCGCGATGCGCCCGCCGGCGGCGCTCAACAGCATCCCGGCGATCGCGGTGATGACGGCGAGCAGCGGCGGGAAGCTGCCGAGCGACACCTTCGCGTGCGTGCCCGCGATCAGGTGCGCGAGCAGCAGGCCGACGCCGTAGACGAAGCCCGCGACGAGGCCGCGGTCGGCGCCGCCCCAGCCGTCCTGGTGCTCGAAGCCGCCGACGATCGTGGCGATCGCGATGAACGCGGCGTAGCCCCAGTAGGCACCGCTGGAGACGCCGACGAGCACGCCCGCGACCGCGCCTGCGATCGCCGGGATGACCCCCCCGAGCACGATCTGCGCAGGGCGCTCCCGATCGCGGAACAACGTTGGTTGATACATGCGTCTCCTCCCCGAAGTTGCCGCCAAACCCTAGCGCGTCGTCCTAACCTGCGTTGCACGTGTCCAGCACTGCTCCGCCCTTCCGCCTGTCGGTTCTCGACCAGTCGCCGATCTCCGAGGGCTCCTCCGGCGCACAGGCGCTCGCGAACACGCTCGAGCTCGCGCGTCTCACCGACAGGCTCGGCTATCACCGCTACTGGGTGGCCGAGCACCACGGCGGGCCGATGCTCGCCGGTCCGAGCCCCGAGGCGCTGATCGGGCCGATCGCCGCAGCGACGGAGCGCATCCGCGTCGGCAGCGGCGGCGTGATGCTGCCACACTACAGCCCGCTGAAGGTCGCCGAGACGTTCAGCGTGCTGGCCGGCCTGTTCCCCGGTCGCATCGATCTCGCGCTGGGGCGCGCCGCGGGCACCGACCCGATGACGACGTACGCGCTGCAGCGCGACCGCCGCCAGGCCGCGCCCGACGACTTCCCCGAGCAGCTGGCGGAGCTGCTCGGCTACCTGTACGACCGCCTGCCGGCCGACCATCCATTCGCGCGGCTGGCGAAGGCGTTGCCGGGACGCCCGCAGATCCCGGAGCCGTGGCTGCTCGGCTCCTCGCCGCAGAGCGCGCTGTGGGCCGCCGAGCTCGGCCTGCCGTATGCGTTCGCCGACTTCATCAACCCCATGGGCGCGGAGATCGCCGCGCTCTACCGAGAGCGCTTCGCCGAGCACGAACACGCGGACGCGCGGGCGCGCACGGCGGTGGGCGTATGGGTCGTGTGCGCGGATAGCGACGAGGAGGCGCAGCGGCTCGCCTCCAGCGCGCGCATGACGTTCACGCTGCTGCGCCGCGGGCAGCTGATCGCGGTGCCGCCGCCGGAGCGGGCGCTGCGCTTCCTCGAGGCCGAGGCGCGAAGCGGCGCTAGCGGCGATGTCGCCGGGGGCGGAGCCTCGCATTCGCGCCGCGCCGTCGTGGGCTCGCCCGAGACGGTGCGCGCGCAGCTCGCGGAGGTCGTCGCGAGCTACGGCGCCGAGGAGGCGATCGTGGTGTGCATCACCTACGACCACGAGGCCCGCAAGCGCTCCTACGAGCTGCTGGCCGAGGCCGTCGGGCTGTCCTAGCGGTGAGGTGCGACGCGCACGCGCAGCACCGCGGGGCTAGTGGGGGAGGAGCTGCCGCCCAGCGGCTCGCTCGTGACCATGACTTCGCGCACGCCGCGCAAGCTGCCGGGCACCTCGACCGCGCCGTTGCCTGCGCTCGTGACCGTGAACAGCGCATCGGTTGCACGCGGCAGCGCGCCCTCGCGGTCGAGCCACACCTCGTAGACCTCTCCGATCGGCGGCTCGGGCATCCCCGAGACGATCAGTTCGGCGTGCCCGCTGCCGTCGTGTAGCGAAGCCAGCGCCACGCGGGCGCCGGCATGCGGCCGAGCGCCGCCCCCCGAGCTGTGCGCAGAGGGGTTTTGACTGACTGCAAAGGACACCGCTGTTGCCGCCGCGATCGCTGCCGCGGCCGCAATTACCGCCGCGCTCCGCAAGCTGGGCCCGCGCGGGCGGGAGTCGCCGTCGGTGCCCACATCGCTACGGACCGCGCCGAGCACTCGCTGGCGCAGGCCGCCGGGCGCGGTGTGCGGGGCCACACGTCGACCCCGTCGCTGCAGGCGCGGCGCACGGAAGCGAGGCGATCCGAACATCGAGACGGTTAACGCACGAGCGTCGAGGACGGATCAATGCGTTAGGGCACGAGTGCCGCACTGATCCGAATGTGTCCCACCCGCGTAGTCACATGAAACAAACGGGTCGTGGGCGATCGAGAAGATCCCGCGATCCATCTTGAACCCCGAGATCGGAGAACCAATGAGCTATGAGATCAACCTCGAGGAGATCGACGTCGACGGCGCCGTACGCGAAGCCGCCGATGCCGTCTCAGGCGACACGCGCCTGAGCTTCCTCAAGAAGGCCGGCGTCGCCGGCGGCGCGATGGTCAGCGGCGGCGCGGTGCTGTCAGCGCTCGCGCCGACCGCGCTCGGAGCGACGAGTTACGGTCGTCCCCCGGCAAAGTTCGGCAAGGGCGACGTCGGCATTCTCAACTATGCCCTCACGCTCGAGTACCTGGAGGCGGCGTTCTACAACGCCGCGACCGCGGCGAACCTGTCGCTCACACCCCAGGCGGCGGCCTTCCTGAAGGTCGTCACCCGGGACGAGAACGCGCACGTCGCGTTCCTCAAGAAGTCGCTCGGCAGCAAAGCCGTTGCCACGCCGACGTTCGAATTCGGCCCTGGTAACGAAGTCACGAAGAACGTCGAAAAGTTCATGGCGACGTCGTACGTGCTCGAGAACACGGGCGTGCACGCGTACCTCGGACAGGTGACGAACATCAAGACGCCCGCCTACGCGACAGCGGCCGCCACGATCCTCACGATCGAGGCACGCCACGCCGCGGTCATCGGGCTGCTCAACGAAGCCGCCGGCAACGACATCGCGCCCGAAGGCCCGTTCGACAAGCCGTACACCGCGGCCAAGGTGCTCAAGGCCGTAACCGAAACGAAATTCATCACCTCGTAACAGTGAAGACCGGCAGACAGAGGGCCGGCGAGTCAGCTACCAGCAGAGCGTCGTCTCGCGCACTTGCGCGGGGCGACGCCTGTCACCACGAAGCGGAGGTAACAAAGATGTCAAGTCCAACCAGCGAGGACACAACACCGGACACAGCGCCGCAGCCGGCCGGGATCGTCGAGCGTCTCGTACGCGACGACGTCGACCGCAAGCGGTTCCTACGGATCGTGGGTGGCGCGGGCGCCACGAGCTTCGGCGCGTTCGTGCTCGCCGCCTGCGGGAGCAGCTCGAAAACGGCATCCACCGCGACCACGACCTCTGCGGCGACGACGAGCACGGCCTCGTCCTCGAGTGCCAGCGGCGATATCGCAATCCTCAACTACGCACTCACACTCGAGTATCTGGAGCGTGAATTCTACGCAAAGGTCGTCGCGGCGGGGCTGTTCAAGGGCAAGGTCGGCAGCTTGATCAAGAGCTTCGGCAGCCAGGAGGCCACGCACGTGGAAGCGCTCAAAGGCGCCGTCTCGAAAATGGGCGGGACGCCGGCGGCCAACCCCAACGGCAAATTCCCGATCGAAAACGCCACGCAGGTCGCCGGACTGGCCTACACGGTAGAGAACCTCGGCGCGGCCGCATACCTGGGCCAGGCGGGCAACATCCAGAGCCCGGAAGTGCTGGCCACGGCGCTTGCAATCCACTCGGTCGAGGCGCGTCACGCATCGACTCTGGGGACGCTCGTCAAAAAGTCGCTGACCCCGGATGGCGCGTTCGCCAAGCCGATGGACATGTCAATGGTGCTGGCGGCCGTCAAGCCGTTCCTGGCCTGATCGCAGCTTGAGAAAAGGAGCTGAAGAAATGTCCAATCACACACTCACCGCGGCCGCACACGGCGGCCTGGTAAACCCCGAGCTGGCGAACGTCGAGGTCAGCGGCTTGACCCGCTCGAGCTTCATCCTGCGCGGCGCGATGGCAGCCGGTGCCGTCTACGGGCTGGGAGCGGTCACCCCGTTCGTCTCGCAGGCGCTCGCCGAAACGGGGGGCGGCGACGTTGAAATCCTCAACTTCGCGCTCACACTCGAGTACCTCGAGTCCGACTTCTACAACGTCAAGGGCAAGCAAGTCGGTCTCATGGGCGCCGCGAGGTCATACGCGAGGATGTTCGGCGAACAGGAGGCCGACCACGTCGAGGCATTGACCACCACGATCAAGGCGCTCGGTGGCAAGCCGGTCGCGAAACCGATGTTCGCGATCCCGGCGAGCAGCCAGAGCTCGTTCCTCGCGCTGGCCTCGACGCTTGAGAACACCGGCGTGAGCGCCTACAACGGCGCGGCGCCGTCGATCAAGAGCAAGGAAGTGCTGGCCGCCGCCGGCAGCATCGTGCAGATCGAGGCGCGTCACGCCGCCGCGATCGACCTGCTGATCGGCAAGAGCCCGACGCCCGACGAGGGGTTCGACGTGCCGCTTGCCAAGGCGAAGGTGCTCGAAGCGGTCAAGCCGCTGATCAAGGCCTAGACGAAGAGACCCACCCGCCCACGGGGACCCGCTCGCCGATCGATGATCCGCGAGCGGGCGCCCCGCGTAGAAGCTCATACGTACAAGCTCGTAGGAACCGGCCCGCTCAGCGGGCGCCCAAGAACTCAAAGCTCAGGAGGAAACGAAAACCATGGGACTCGATAACCCGATCCATATTGCCTTTCTGCTGATTCTGCTACTGCTCGTGTTCGGTGCCAAGCGGCTCCCCGAGATGGGCCGCTCGCTCGGCGACGGCATGCGCGGCTTCAAGGACGCGATCAGCGGCGAGGGCACGCCGAGCACGACGACCGTCACGCCGACCGCGACGACCGTCACACAGCCGCAAGCGGTTGCGCAGCCGGCGCTGTACGCCCAGCCCGAGCCCGCCGAGAAGCTCCCCGCCTGACTATGGCGACCGCGATCAACAGCATCGGGCACGAAGACCGCGTCAGCGTGGTCGACCATCTGGAGGAGCTGCGCGCTCGCCTGATCGTCAGCCTGGCCGTGATCGCGGTTGCTTTCGGCTTCTGCTTCTGGCAGAACCATGCGCTGTTGAAGATCATCAACGCGCCGCTCGCTCACCAGACGCAGAAACAGGTGAAAGCCGGCAACGGCCCGCTCGGCTCGACCTACACCGTGCAGCAGAGCGCGCACACGGTGGCGACCCAGCTGCAGGTGGTCGTGCAGGCGCTCGAGCGCCCGGGCAGCGGCGCGTCGGCGGCGACGAAGGCCGCGCTGGCGCACGTCAAACCTCAGCTGGGCGCGGCGATCAAGCATCTCTCGGCGGCGCCCGAGGGCAACAAGCCGGTGACGCTCGGAATCGGCGAGCCGTTCTCGACGACGGTTGGGATCTCGTTCATCTTCGCGATGATCCTGTCGCTGCCGATCCTCTTGTACGAGATGTACGGGTTCCTGCTGCCGGCGTTCAGCCCCGAGCAGCGACGCGTCACCACACCGCTGATGCTGGCGATCCCGTTCCTGTTCGTCGCCGGCGTGCTGTTCGGCTACTTCATCGTGCTGCCGGCCGCCGTGCGCTTCTTCCAGAACTTCAACAGCGGCCAGTTCAACGTGCTCGTGCAGGCGAGCCAGTACTACCACTTCGCGGCGGTCGTGCTGCTCGCGATGGGGCTCGTCTTCCAGGTGCCCGTCGCTGTGCTCGCGGCCACGCGCGCGGGAATCGTGACGACCAGGCAGCTGCGCCACAACCGCCGCTATGCGATCCTCGCGTGCGGCGCGGTCGCGGCGTTCCTGCCGGGCGATGCGATCACGCTGCTGCTCGAGACCGTGCCGCTGTACCTGCTGTTCGAGACGAGCGTGCTGCTCGCGAGGATCATCGAGCATCGCGAGACGCGGCGAGCCCCGCGCGATGCCCGGTGACGGCCGCGCCCACCCGCTGCGCCCTGGACGCTGGAGGCTGCGTCGGGCCGGCAGTGATCCAAAAGCGGGTCGCTGTCGTAAAGATGATTGGAATGTTCAATCCCTTGCGCTCAGGTGGTGGCAGCGGCTCGACCGAGCGTCTGCGCGTGCTCGCGGACGAGGAGCTCATGCAGCTCGTGTACCGGAGCAAGGCGGACGCGTTCGAGGTGATCTATGACCGCCATGCCGACGCGGCCTTCTCGCTCGCCTTCCGCATGTGCTCCCAGCGGGCGCTCGCCGAGGACATCGTCCAGGAGGCGTTCCTGTCGCTGTGGCGCAGCCGTGCCCGCTACGACCGCGACCGCGGCAGCGTGCGCACGTGGGTGCTCGGCATCGTCCACAAC
>Ga0182015_10002986_pt1 | contig 19517 bp, 17 predicted proteins | sample 712P3MmetaG_FD_120478 | JGI IMG/M metagenome (GOLD analysis project Ga0182015, IMG submission 120478) | Permafrost microbial communities from Stordalen Mire, Sweden - 712P3M metaG | ecosystem: Environmental > Terrestrial > Soil > Wetlands > Permafrost | place: Sweden: Stordalen | collected...
CAATGGCGGAGTCGAGAAGACCTACAGCGCTGGGGATACCTTGAGTTTTCAGAAGGGTCGCCACAGCTTGAAGTTTGGTATGGAATACAAGCATCACGATCTGAACGAAACCTTCAACCTTTACACCCGAGGCCAGATGTACTTTCTCGGATTTTCCGGTAACGCATTTGCGGATTTTCTTGGAGGCTTCGGAGATACTGCTGGGCTGACAATCATGGGCTCCGGCGTAAACAACCGGGATGTTCGGGCGCAGGACTGGAACGGATTTGCCAATGATGACTGGCGTGTTATGGATCGGTTAACGCTCACCTTGGGCGTCCGTTACGATTTCTTTGGTCCATTCACCGAAGCCCAAGGGCGCTTCGTCGGATTTGATCCAACCCGGATCACTACCGTTCCGATCCCCGCGCTGTTTGGCGGCGGAGTGGCTATCACCGGGGGATTCGTACAGGCATCCAATGCCAAGAATCCGCTACCGGGAGTTCCGGAAGTCCAACCATCGCTGGTTCCTCCGGACAAGAACAACTTCGCTCCGCGCATTGGCTTTGCCTGGCAACCGCTCTCCAATTCGAAGCGGTTGGTGGTGCGCGGCGGCTATGGCGTTTTCTACGACCGCGCAAATTCACGGCTGCTGAACAACCAGATCCTGGATTTTCCTTATTACACCCTGGCACAGGCATTCCTGACGCCGATCTCCAATCCATTCGTTCAAGTTCCGCAGCCGAGCGCCTTTCCGCTGACGTTCAACAACCCCGCATTGTTCCCGTTTGGCGGCCCGCCGGCGTTGCTACCGCGGGCGCCCAGCATTCTCGATCCGGCCGCAGCAGCGCTGGTTTCAGCCAATGGCATTTATCCGGATCTGCGCGACTTCCGGACACCTTACGTTCAACAATACAGCTTGGGAGTGGAGAACGAATTCGCCAACAACTGGATGTTGAACCTGAGTTATGTCGGTTCGACCGGACGTAAGCTGTACCAGCTGGTGGACCAGAACCAGGCTCTGATTCAAACCGCGCTCGGTCCCGCAGGCTCTTTTTATCCTGGATTGTCCAGTCTGGCAGTGCAGGGCTTTGGCGTCCATACTATGCAAAGTTCGTCAAATTCGAGTTATAACTCTCTGCAGGCCAGCGTGACCAAGCGATACTCGAACGGGCTCACATTTCTCGCTTCTTACACCTGGAGCCATTCGCTCGACGACTATTCGGGCGACCCCACAGGAACGAGCGACGTTACGGTTGTACCTGGAAACCAGGCACCTGGGTTTCTGAATAACTACGCGAGTTCCGACTTCGACCGCCGTCACCGGTTTGTGTTCAGCGGCATTTATGATTTGCCGAATTTCTACAAGGGTGCTTCCGGGTTTGCCCGGCAGGCAGTGAACGGATGGGAACTGGCCAGCATCGTTACCCTGCAGAGCGGGACGCCGTTCTCGGTTCTGACCAATGACACTGCTTTCGTGCAAGCGCGCGCCGACGATGTTCCGGGATGCAATCCCGCAGAAAGTGGTAGTGTCCGGTCCAGACTGCAGGAGTACTTTAATACCGCGTGTTTTGCTCCTGCACCTGCTACTGCAGCGGGTGGCTTCGGCAATACGGCGCGAAACATTCTGGGTGGTCCCAATCAGGAGAACGTCGACATCTCGATTATCAAGTATTTTCCGATCACGGAGCGGATGAAGCTTGAATTCCGCAGCGAGTTCTTCAACGCATTTAACCTGGTTAGCTTCCAGAATCCGATCAACGTTCTCGCATCGTCCGCCGTGGGACAGATCGTGGAAACTAGTACTGGGCCAAGAGTAATTCAGTTCGCGCTCAAGTTAAATTTTTAGCACAAGGAATCCGGGGCAATCGATGAATAACTCATGAGCCTCTCCAGCCTGAATGAGAGAGTGGTAATCGTGACCGGAGCAGCCGCCGGCATCGGCCGAGCTATCGCGCGCCGATTCGCGAAGGAAGGATGCCACGTTGCCGCGTGGGATCTGAATGATGCGGATAAAACGCAAATTTGCAGCGAACTGCAGCAAGAGGAAAACAGAGGATTATTCTGCAAGACGAATGTCGCGGATGCCTCCGATGTGGAGACCGCCGTTTCCGAGGTCATCGGCCGATGGGGACGCATCGACGTGCTCATCAACAACGCAGGAGTCGTGCGCGACGATCAGCTCGTGAAGTGGAAGGACGGGGAGGTAGCCAAGATCATGGGCGACGAGGCCTTTGATGCCGTGATTTCGGTCAATCTGAAGGGAGTGTTTTATTGCGCACGGGCTGTCGTCCCCCACATGATCCGTTCAGGCGGCGGCGTCATTTTGAACGCTTCCTCCATTGTCGGACTCTACGGGAATTTCGGGCAGACGAACTACGCGGCGGCAAAGGCAGGAGTGATCGCGCTTACACGCACATGGTCACGCGAACTCGGCAAGCACAAAATTCGAGTGAATACCGTGGCGCCGGGTTTCATTGCCACAGAACTGGTCCACAGCATGCCGGAAAAAATCATCCAGAACATGGTGTCGCATACGCCGCTGGGGCGAATGGGATCGCCAGAAGAAGTGGCCGAAGCCTACGTATGGTTGGCTTCCGATGCATCGTCTTTCATCAGCGGTGCGGTGCTCTCGGTGGACGGCGGGTTGGTTCTAGGCGCTTAAGAAAAAACGGGGGCTGACCGGAAAATGATTTGCGGAAATGTCGCATAGGCAGGAAATGACATGATTTCCAAAAGGGTGATCCCGCAAGACTCCATCACGGTGACAAGTCCGGCGCACGGCCGTCTGCCCGGGGATGGGGTGGAACTCGCTTTTGGTTATTGGCCCGGGCGCGGTGCGCCGGTTGTGGCTCTGCACGGTCTGACTGCTTCGCACATGAACTTCGTAGGCATCGCCCAGCGCTTGGGGGGACGCTGCGCCCTTTTAGCGCTCGACCTGAGAGGCCGAGGCGATTCCGACAAACCTGAGGGACCGTATGGGTTAGCCCAACACGCAAGGGATGTAGCTGCCGCAATGCGTGCTATGGCGGTTGGGCCAAGCATTGTCGTCGGTCATTCGATGGGTGCCTACGTGGCGACCGCGTTAGCTGCCCAAGACCCAAGCCTCGTCGCTGGTCTTGTCCTGATCGATGGAGGTTATGCGCTGGAGCCACCGGTTACGAATTCTCCGGGGCAGGGGACGAATTCGGCTCTCGCACTGCGCATCGCGCAGTTGCGCCAAACCTATCCTTCGCGCCAGGCCTATCGCGAATTCTGGCGAACTCAGCCTCATTTTCCTCCCGAGGAGTGGAATCCTTGGGTGGAAGCTTTTCTGGACTATGAAGTCGGCGGCGATTCCCCGGTACAACCGAAAGCAGTGGAAGGAGCCGTGATCGCCGATTTGGGCGAAGCTTTTCAGCGCGACGCGATCAACCAGCGGCTGGATTCCATTCGAGTTCCGACGCTATGGCTGCGGGCGGAGAGTGGGTTCACGCCTGGACAGGCTCCCCTGTTTTCGGATGCGCTTGTACCTGAATTCCGCGCTCACGTTCCCCAGATGGAGGATCATAGGTTTCCCGGCACTACCCATTACACGATTGCACTGGGTGAATACGGAGCGGCACGAGTCGCCGACCTGATCAGCGAACTGGCCAGACGGTCTGATGCGAAGTGAACGAATAGAAACCATTCAGCGGGGGCTTACTGCGTGTCAGAAGGAAAATGGATAGCGGGGAAAGCTCGCGCTGCCGGAGGTTCCCGGAATTTCAAGCTCTGGATTCCCGCAGCGCCGGAAGATGCACGCGCCTGGCCTTTGCTCATGTTGTTGCACGGTTGCACGCACGATGGGGCGCATGTGGCTGAGATTTCTGGGATGAATGAGGTCGCCGCATTCCATCGGTTTCTGGTTGTATATCCCGAGCAGTCTCTCTGCGCCAATCTTTTGAAATGTTGGAATTGGTTTCGCCCTGAGCACCAATCCCGCGACGCCGGCGAGCCTTCGATCCTGGCAGCCATAGTCGCTCAGATTCGCTCCACTTACAGTGTTGATCCGGATCGACTCTATGTTGCGGGCGTGTCGGCGGGAGGCGCGATGGCTTCCATTCTTGCGGCGACCTATCCGGATGTTTTCGCAGGCGTCGCCGTATTTGCCGGAGCAGAATTCAAGGCGGCCACTTCTACCTCGGAAGGGTTTGCCGCGATGAAACACGGCGGACCAGATCCCGCCAGGCAAGGGCAAATCGCTTTCGAAGTCATGCACGGTGGCTTCGCGAGAACCGAACGGCGGCGCATGCCTGTGATTGTGTTTCACGGTACGGCAGATAAAAAAGTAAATTGGATCAATGCCGATCAGACTATCGCCCAGTGGGAGAAAACCAATTCGTGCCTTGCGGCAGAGGATGGGAACATCGGGTTTTTACTGACAGAAAAAGTCAGCGACGGAAGAGTATCGGATGGCTACGCCTACAAAAAGTACAGCTATTTAGAATCCGATTCTCATCTGTTAATGGAAAAATGGTTGGTCGAGGGTCTCGGCCACGCGTGGTCGGGCTCGCCTAAACCCAGAAAGTACGGTGATCCTAAAGGCCCAAATGCCAGCGCGGAAATATGGCGCTTCTTCTGCGAATCGGCCAAGCATCCTACAGCTTCCTCATTGCTCCAAAAATCGAGTGAGGCATCGCAATGAACATTGGCACGCTTCTTCCCGGCCATGCCCGTTATCGTCCGAATCACACCGCCGTAGTGGTTGAAGACTGCCGTTTAAGCTTTCGAGAATTTAATGCTCGAGTGAACCGGCTCGCCAATGCGCTTTTGAGTTTAGGTGTGAAGAAAGGGGACAAGGTCGCAACCATTCTCCCCAATTGTCTGAATCTTCTAGATACCTACTGGGCTGCGGCGAAGATCGGCGTGGTGATTGTGCCACTTAGTCCCCTCTTGCGTGGAAAGGCCTTAGCTGCACTCATTCAGGATTCCGATACCGGAACGCTCATCGCAAGTCCCGATTTTGCTGAGGTCCTTACATCTATCAGAGATGAACAAAGCATCCCAGAGGATCGCTTTATCCTCACAGGTTCATCGCGTGTACCAGGATTCCAAAGCTTTGATGAACTAACGCGTGAGGCCAGCGAAGCCGAGCCTCCGCATATAGAAGTGCTGGATAGCGATCCGTACAACATCATTTACAGCAGTGGCACGACCGGCTCTCCTAAGGGAATCGTGCTTACGCATTCCATCCGCGCTCTGTACTGCATGCTATTCGCGTCAACATTCCGTATGAGCCCCGAGAGTGTGGTGCTGCACTCGGGATCGATCGTTTTTAACGGCTCCTTTCTCACTCTCATGCCGGCAATGTATCTAGGCGCAAAATACATTTTGCATAAGAGCTTCGATCCCCGAACGTTTGTAGAAACCGTCGAACGCGAAAAGGTGACCCACGTCATGATGGTCCCTTCGCAAATTGTGGCCCTTCTGGGCTCGCCGCACTTTTCACAGGACGCGCTTAAGTCACTCGAAATGGTCGGGACCGTCGGTGCTCCGCTGCACTTGGAGCATAAGGAGAAGTTGAATCGCTGCCTGCCGGGCAGGTTCTATGAACTTTACGGGCTGACGGAAGGATTCATGACCGTTCTCGACAAGAATCACTACGCGTCGAAACCAACTTCTGTCGGTCCGCCCCAGCCTTTCTTTGAGATGCGAATCGTTACTGAGCAAGGCGAAGACGCCGCTCCCGGAGAGATCGGGGAGGTTGTGGGCCGTGGCCCCGCCCTGATGCCCGGCTATTACAAACAGCCTGATCTGACTGCTCAGGCGATTGTCGAAGGCTGGCTGCACACCGGAGACCTGGGGTACGTTGATGAAGATGGATTTCTCTACCTCGTGGACAGAAAGAAAGACATGATCATCAGCGGTGGCATCAATGTGTTCCCTAAGGACATCGAGGAAGTCATCGTGCAGCACCCGGCTGTGCGTGAGGCTGCGGTATTCGGCATTCCGAGCGACAAGTGGGGTGAGGCACCGTTGGCTGCGGTGATTCTGCATCGCCCGAGCTCTATCAGTGCAGAGGAGCTGTGTGACTGGATCAATGAGCGCGTTGACGCCAAGAATCAGCGGGTCACCGCAGTCAGCATCATGGAGGATTTTCCGCGCAGCACTGCGGGAAAAACGCTCAAGCGCATCCTCCGTGAGTCCTACTGGGCGGGCCGGGACGAGAGAATGTAGTTCTTAGGATTGCTGCATTTGGAGTGGATTGTCGGCCCCCACGGGGTGATCTGATGCCGGCTTACCGCGATCGGTAATGATAAGTCTTAGTGCTGTATCTGGAGCGCCCGCTGCACAACCGGTCGCAGGTGCATGATCTGGGGCGGGCGCTCCAGATACAGCGACTTGAAGGGAGCCGCCCCCGAATAGCGGATCAAATCAAGGCGCTTTCTGAGCCGAAGGCTAACGACATGGCCTGATAGGCGAGATTGGCGCGTGACCGTGGTTTGACTCGAATCAGTCTTTGTCTAGATATTCTTCGGGCACGTCGTCTTCGGGCACCTCACGCGTACGAACCTCCTTGTCGTAGCGTTTGCCAGCATCTTCCACGCCCGAGATCACTCCGGCCTCGAACGCGTTGCCTTCCTCCATTAACTCGTCGACACTTTCCGAATCCACACTCTCGACGTTGGACAAGCCCTGCAGATCTCCCGATTGCTCGCCCGAGTGCGATCTTGAAGTCTCGCGCTCGGATGACGATGGACTCGACTGCCGGCTTTGGTTGGGACTCTTCTGGCCAATCCCGCTCCTGGTCTGGCCGCGGCTGGTCCTCTTCGAGCTCGTCCGTTTCGCCACCGCCTTGTTCGGAGCCGCGACCTTCTTCGCCGATTTCTTTTTCGCCGATTTCTTGGGACTTTTTCGCTTATGCGCCTGCGGAGTCGGCGCGCTTCTACTGGTAGCTTTCTTGGCCTTCGTTTTTTTCTTCTTTTTAGTAGCCATTCGCGCAGTCTAGCACTGCCGTGCGCCTGTAGCCAAACCGAGCCGACTCTGATCAACATCCGGAAACAAATGCGCAGGCGAGGCAGCCGGCTAGGCGGACCGGGGCATGACCAAACGTTCCCTACGGACATGTGCGCGGCCTCAATCCCATGTGTAAGATGAAAATGGTTCGTGGAATTGCTTGAAAACATCCCGCTGGCGCCCCTCACCACCATCAGAATCGGAGGTCCGGGCCGGTATTTCGTCGAGGCCAAAGAAATTGGCGAACTACAGGAAGCGGTTGCTTTCGCGTGCTCACGCGATTTGCCTCTGTTCGTTCTCGGCGGCGGCAGCAATCTGCTGGTGGCCGACGCCGGTTGGCCCGGCTTAATACTGAAAATAGCAATTGCAGGCATCGATCAACAGGCCGCCCATGATGAAAACGGCAACGTTGTTTTCGATGTGGGCGCTGGCGAGTCCTGGGATAGGTTTGTTTCTCGATCCGTGATGGACGGCTGCGCCGGGGTCGAATGCCTGAGCGGCATCCCGGGAAGTGTGGGTGGCACACCGGTTCAGAATGTGGGCGCTTACGGGCAGGAGGTATCCGAGACCATTGTCTCGGTGCAGGTCCTCGACTTGAGAGACGGCCAAGTGCGCGAACTCTGCCGAGAGGCCTGCGGATTCAGCTACTGAGCCAGCATCTTCAATACCAGCGAGCGTGGACGGTTCATTGTTCTGCGCGTCCGCTATGCACTCCTGCCTGGAGGCAAACCGCGCATCAGCTATGCCGATCTGAAGCGCCATTTCGCCGGACGCGAGACCGTGCCGAATCTGGCCGAGACCCGCGAAGCTGTGCGCCACATTCGAGCTCTGAAAGGGATGTTGATTGTGGCGGGAGATGCGGATTGCTTGAGCGCGGGCTCTTTCTTCAAGAATCCGGTGCTGTCATTAACGCAACATGAAGATCTGAGACAGCGGGCGGAGGCGCGAGGACTAGCTGTGCCCAGTTATCCTGCGCTCGAAACTCACAAGAAGGTTTCAGCGGCGTGGCTGGTGGAACACTCGGGATTCACCAAGGGGTACGGCATGGGGCACGCGGGAATTTCGAGCAAGCACGCGCTGGCCATCGTGAATCGCGGCGGAGCTACCGCGGCTGAAGTGCTGGCGTTGAAGGAGCAGATTCAGCTTCGGGTCGAAGAAATCTGGGGCGTGCATCTGGAACCGGAGCCGGTGATGGTGGGGTTCTAGCGAGTCATTGGGATGCGCGCGAGCCGCGTGCCACGCTCGGGTGGCCCACCAGTCGACAAATTAGAAACGGCGCCGCCCCGGTCCGTGACCCGGTTTTGTGAACTGTGACCCCATTTCGGGGTGGGTGCAGCGATCCGGCCCCGACGGCGCCTCACACTAATCATCGGCAAGTCTTGCCGCCTCTTTAAAAATCTCAACAAACATTTCCCGCGTGAGCTTGCCAGTTTGTGTGTTCTGATTCGAGGGATGGTAAGAGGCTAGTAACACCTTACCATCGGGCGACCGGTAACTGGCACCATGTTTGAACAGATAAGTCTTGAAGAGTTGCCGATTGACGACCAGGCTACGGCGTTTCAAGTAGTTCAGATAGGCATCGAAACCAATCTTGCCCAGCGCAACCACCACCTTGACTTTTCCTAACCCCGCAATCTCCCGGTCAAGAAACTGCGAGCATTCGGCGAGTTCCTGCGGTGTGGGCTTGTTGGCGGGCGGGGCGCAGCGGACCGCGGCGGTAATGTAGAGATCTTTCAGCTGGAGCCCATCCTCACGATCGCTGGCAGTAGGCTGGTTAGCAAATCCCGTTACATGCAAGATCGGGAACATGAACTTGCCGGAAGCGTCACCGGTAAAAGGGCGTCCGGTGCGATTGGAGCCGTGCGCTCCAGGAGCCAGACCGAGGATGAGCACTCGCGCGTCCGGATCGCCGAAGCCGGGCACCGGTTTGCCCCAATATTCGCAGTCGCGATAAGCCCGGCGTTTCTCACGGGCAATCTGTTCCCGGTAAGCGACCAGCCGGGGACAACGGGTGCAGGCGATGACCTCGTGGTTAACAACAGCGAGCCAGTGCGGCATCGATCGTTGCTTTTGTTTGGTCAACACTTTGTGTTCTTCGTGAATCTTCCCACTGCGAATTGAGCGGAAGGGCATTCAGAATAGCATCAAGGCAATCTTGGCACGGTCGCACGCCGTTTCCTGAAATGCAATATCCGTCACATATATGTACGCTACCGTACAGTATCAATGGTATGGTGTTTTGAGGGATTGCTGACTAAGGTGGACTTACCCTTCCTCGTAGCCGTCGAGCTAAACCTGGCCCGGCCAGCAGCCTGCCAAGGGCGAATTGGGCCGGCCGATGACTCACAGAATCCTCATTGTCGATGACAGCTCCTTGATCCGGTCTTCGCTCCGGTCGTGGATCTCGGGATATTCCGAGTGGGAGGTATGCGGCGAGGCCGAAAACGGGCGGATAGCCGTCGAAAAACTCGAAGAATTGCACCCCGATATCGTCATACTGGATTTCCAGATGCCGGTGATGAATGGGCTGGAGGCCGCGCAGCAGATAAGCGTTCTGGCTCCGCGGACGGCCATGGTGATGTTCACGACGCACCCATCCGGCGAGTTGCTGAAAGCGGCTCTGCAAGCTGGGGTCAAAGACGTGGTTTCCAAGGCCGATCGGATCTCCGACCATCTTTCCACCGTGTTGCGAGACATTTGCATCTGATCTCGGCTTCTGGTCGCTACCGGGATGGGAAATCTGTGCGAAATACGAGGCGGTCTGCCTGTGCGCGTTTGACGCTGCTCTCCCTCTGTCTTTACACTCAAGGAAACGCCGTCTGAAGTTCGGTTCCTGTTCCTTGGTTGAACATCCGGATACAGCGGTCGTGAAAGGCAAATCGTGAGCCCCACAGAGACTACCGACGCGGCAAGTACGGAAGCCAACAGCACGGAAACGAAGAACAAAGATATCAAGCGGGAAATCTCGGTCGAAGTCCCGGCCGCCGAGGTTGCGCGCGAAACCGAGCTACAGATTCAGCGCTACCAGAAGAGTGCCCGGCTGCCGGGCTTTCGCACCGGACACGTACCTGCCTCCATTATTCGCCAACGCTTCGGCGATGGCCTCAAGAATGATGTGATCGAAGCCCTGGCGCCACGCTACTTCCGCAAGGAAGCCGAAAAACAGGGTCTGATGCCAGTTTCACAGCCCCGCATCACCGATCTTCACATGCACGATGGTGAGCCCTTGCGCTTCAAGGCGAGTTTCGAGGTCTTGCCCGAAGTCCGGGTCGAAGGCTACAAGGAACTGCGTGCCGACAAGCCGGAGATCACCGTCACCGACGAGGAGGTCGAGCAAGCTCTCACCAGCGTGCGCGAGCAGCACGCCACCTATAGCACCGTCGAAGGACGCGCACTCGCGGAAGGCGATTTCGCTCAGGCTTCGATGGACGGAAAACCGAAGGATGGCAAAGACGTGGAAGCGGCCGGCGCCAATCCTGTGCACATGGATGACGTGCTGATCGAGATCGGCGGCAAGAATACTGTGCCGGAGTTTTCGCAGCATCTCACCGGCGCCTCCGCGGGAGAGGAACGAACCTTCGATGTGAGCTATCCGGAAGACTCTGCCGACAAGCGGCTGGCCGGCAAGACTTTTGTCTATACGGTGAAGGTGAACGGCATCAAGCAGAAAAGCGTTCCGGAGCTGAACGATGATTTCGCCAAAGAGTTAGGCGAGTTTACCCGCCTGGATCAGGTACGGAAACAGATCCGCGAAAACATGGAAGCGGAACGCCGGCACAACGCCGAGCGGGAGGCAAAAGACAAGCTGGTCGCGGAACTGGTGAAGCGCAACGATTTTGAGGTGCCGGAATCCTTAGTCGACCGCCAGATTGATCTTCGCCTGGAACGTGGGCTGCGAGCGCTCGCCGCCCAGGGCATGAAGATGGAAGACTTGAAGAAAATGGACCTGCCCCGGCTCCGGGCCGGTCAGCGGGACCAGGCCGTGAACGATGTGAAGTCCTCGCTGCTGCTCGAGCGGATTGCCGATCTGGAAAACGTTCAAGTCAGCGACGAGGAAATAAACCGCGAGCTCGAAGCTCTGGCGAAACAGTCAAAACAGACGACAGAAGCGGTGCGCGCTCGTTTGACAGAGGATGGGGGCCTCGATAGAATCCGGATGAGAATCCGCAGCGAAAAGACCCTCGATTTTCTTTATCACCCGTCCGCGTAGTTACGGATAAAGACGCGGACACTTTCGACCCTCCCCGAGAAACGAAACCGTTCCTTCGGGGCGGAGTGTGGCAGGTCCGGTGACAGGTCCGGTAAAAAATGAAACCAAATGATCCGCAAATGATGTTGGTACCGATGGTCATTGAACAGACCGGGCGGGGCGAACGCGCCTACGATATCTATTCCCGTCTGCTCCGCGACAACATTATTTTCATCGGAACACCGATTGACGACAACATCGCCAATCTGGTGATCGCCCAGATGCTGTTTCTTGCTCAGGAAGATCCTGAGAAAGACATTCAACTTTATGTCAACTCGCCGGGTGGCTCGATCACGGCGGGCATGGCCATCTACGACACCATGCAGTATGTAAAGAACGATGTCATGACGCTGTGCGTAGGCCAGGCGGCCTCGATGGCGGCATTGTTGTTGGCCGCTGGTGAGCCGAAGAAGAGGTTAGCGCTGCCTAATTCTCGTATCTTGATTCACCAACCTTCGATGGGAGGGTTATCCGGGCAGGCCACCGACATCGACATCCACGCCCGCGAGATCCTGCGCATGCGCGAGATTACAAACCAGTTACTCTCCAAGCACAGCGGTCAGAAGCTGGACAAGGTGGAAAAGGACGTGGAGCGCGACTTCATCATGAACGCGCAGCAGGCTAAGGAATACGGAATCATAGACGATATCATCTATAAGACCGCAAAAGCGGTATGATCGGCCTTCGCGCTCGACTCTAGCACTCTGGGACTTAGGTGCGAAAGCAAGATAGAAGGGTCGAAATAAGCGGGGGCCCAGCTCATACCGAGAATATGCAAGGAGTAGAGCCGAGTGAAAAATAAGTCAGGCTCCGATGAGATTCTGCGCTGTTCGTTCTGCCATAAGTCGCAGGATGCCGTAGCGAAACTGATCTCATCGCCCAGCGATTATCCCCGCGCCTATATTTGCGATGAGTGTGTAGCGGTCTGCAATTCCATTCTGGAAGATGACCGCACCGCGACCCCTCAAACCACCACGCCCAATCAACTGCCGAAGCCGCAAGAGGTCAAGACCTTCCTCGACGAGTACGTCATCGGGCAGGAGCAGACCAAGAAAAAACTGGCGGTTGCTGTCTACAACCATTACAAACGCATCTTCATGAACCGCCAGAAGACGGCGGGAGACGGGATCGAGCTTAGCAAGTCCAACATCCTGCTCATCGGTCCCACGGGAACCGGCAAGACGCTGCTGGCACAAACGCTGGCCCGCATGCTGGATGTGCCCTTCGCCATCGTCGATGCCACAACCCTTACCGAGGCCGGTTATGTGGGTGAGGATGTGGAGAACATCATCCTCAAATTGCTGCAGGCGGCCGAGGGAGACGTGAGCCGCGCCCAGACCGGCATCATCTACATCGATGAAATCGACAAGATCGGGCGTAAGGACGAGAATCCCTCGATTACGCGTGATGTTTCCGGGGAAGGCGTGCAGCAGGCGCTGTTGAAGATTCTGGAAGGAACCATCGCAAATGTTCCTCCCCAGGGCGGCCGCAAGCATCCTCATCAGGAATTCACTCCGGTGGACACGACCAACATCTTGTTCGTCTGCGGAGGGGCGTTTGTTGGCCTGGAGAAGATCATTGGCCGCCGGGTGGGAAAGAAGTCCCTTGGCTTCCGGGCCACCGAGGAGGCGGAGAAAGACGAGGCGGTGGTCGCGCGCAGCAAACGCAACTTCGAGTTGCTCAGCGAGATGCAGCCGGAAGATTTGATCAAGTTCGGCTTGATCCCGGAATTCGTGGGACGCCTGCCCGTCATGGGCATTCTGGAGGATCTTGACGAATTTGCGCTGATCGAGATTCTCACCCGTCCCAAGAATGCCATCGTCAAGCAGTACCAGCGGTTGTTCGAGTTTGAAAACGTGCGGCTGAAGTTCAGCGACGAGGCCTTGCGTGCGATCTCCCGCCAGGCGATGGCCCGCAAGGTGGGAGCTCGCGGGTTGCGCATGATTCTCGAAGAATTGATGCTCGATCTGATGTTTAACTTGCCCAGCCAGAAGAAACTAAGAGAGTTCGAGGTTACCAGGGAGATGGTGGAGAAACACACTGCCTCCCTTTCGATGATGGAAAAGGTCGGATAGCCAAAGGGCCCTGAAAGAGTAGTAGACTGGAGTGTGGACGGTAGGACGTAGAGAAACGAGCTGCGACTGTCATTCAGCAACGTCATTCAGCGTTAACCCGGGAGATTGAGTGACTACATCCAAAGAAAAATTCGAGAGCAAGAAGCTGCCCATGATGCCCATCCGGGACGTGGTCATCTTTCCCCACATGATGACGCCGTTCGTAGTGGGCCGCGAGTCCAGCGTACGCGCTTTGGAAGAGGCGTTGGCCGCCGACAAGAAGATTTTCCTGGCGACCCAGCACGATGCCTCGATCGACGAACCCAAGTCGAATGAAATCTACCAAGTAGGGACCATCGTCAACATCGTACAGAGTCTCAAGCTGCCCGACGGCAACATTAAGGTGTTGGTCGAAGGCATTGAGCGAGGCCGGCTTCTGCAAGCCACCGACGCAGACGGATACATGCAGGCTTCCGTGCGCGTGGCTCGTTATCCCACGGAAATGAATGCCCAGATCGAAGCGGGCATGCAGCGCGTCACTACGCTGTTTGAGCAGTATGTGAAGCTTTGCCAGGCGTTGAACTACGAGACCATGATCTCGGCGGTCCGGATGGAAGATCCGGCCAAGCTCACTGACATCATCGCCGCAAATTTGCAGCTTTCCATCGAGGAAAAACAGGAACTGCTGGAGATTTTCGATCCTTCCGAGCGGTTGAACCGCATCGCCGACGTGCTCGATGTCGAAATTGAAAAGCTGAACGTGGATCGGACCATCCAGTCGCGCGTGAAGCGGCAGATGGAGAAGGCGCAGAAAGAGTACTACCTCAACGAAAAGATCAAGGCCATTCAGAAGGAACTGGGACGCGGCGAGAAGAGCGAATTCGACGAACTGAAAAAGAAGGTCGAAGCTGCGGGCATGCCCAAGGAAGTGAAAGACAAGGCGCTGCAGGAGCTGAAGAAGCTCGAAGCGATGCCGCCGATGTCGGCCGAGTCCACGGTTTCGCGAAACTATCTTGATTGGCTGCTCGCGGTTCCATGGAAGAAACGCTCGAAGGAAATCCGCAACATCTCTCGCGCCGAGAAGGTTCTCAACGAAGATCATTACGGTCTGGAGAAAATCAAGGAACGCATCCTCGAATTTCTCGCGGTGCGCCAGTTAGTCAAAAATCCGAAGGGTTCGATTCTGTGCTTTGTCGGACCTCCTGGCGTAGGCAAAACATCGCTGGGTATGTCGATTGCCAAAGCCACGGGGCGCAAGTTCGTGCGCATGTCGCTCGGCGGCGTGCGGGATGAGGCTGAAATTCGCGGCCACCGCCGTACTTATATCGGCGCATTGCCGGGCCAAATCATCCAGATGATGAAGAAGGCGGGCACGAAGAATCCGGTCTTCATGCTGGACGAAGTCGACAAAATGTCGATGGACTTCCGCGGTGATCCGTCGGCGGCATTGCTCGAAGTGCTCGATCCCGAACAGAACTTTATGTTCGTCGACCATTACCTCGACGTGGAGTATGACCTGTCGCAGGTATTCTTCGTGGCTACCGCCAACGTGATGCACACCATTCCTCCCGCGCTGCAGGACCGCATGGAAGTGCTGCGCCTGCACGGCTACACGGAGCAGGAAAAAGTGGAGATCGCCAAGCAGTTCTTGGTGAAGAAGCAGATGCTGCAGGCTGGATTGTCGGAGAAGAACGTAAAGTTCTCCGATGACGCCATCACCACGCTCATCCGCGCCTACACGCGCGAGGCGGGAGTGCGCAATCTGGAGCGCGAAATCGGAAACGTCTGTCGCAAGGTCGCGCGCAAAGTGGTCAAGGAAGGTCAAAACTACACGATCGCCGTGACTGGTGAAAATGTGACGGACTTCCTGGGCGTGATCAAGTTCCGCGACACCCTGGCGCATGAAAAGAGCGAAGTGGGATTGGTTACGGGTCTGGCCTGGACTGAAGTCGGCGGCTCGATCCTCAGCACCGAAGCGACGGTGGTGGATGGCAAGGGCAAACTCACGCTGACTGGCAAGCTGGGCGACGTGATGCAGGAATCGGCGCAAGCCGCTCTTTCGTATGTTCGATCGCGGGCGCACCGCCTTGGCCTGACGCGTGACTTTTATCGCACCCTTGATCTGCACGTGCACGTGCCGGAGGGAGCGATTCCGAAAGACGGTCCGTCGGCTGGAATTACGATTGCGACAGCAATTGCCAGCGCGCTTAGCAAGATTCCGGTGCGGCGCGACTTGGCGATGACTGGGGAAATCACCCTGCGCGGCAAAGTTCTGCCCATTGGCGGGCTGAAAGAAAAGCTGCTGGCGGCGCATCGTGCCGGACTTTTCGAGGTCATCCTGCCGCGGGACAACGAAAAAGATTTGGCCGAGGTCCCGGAAAACCTGCGCAGTGCCATGAAGATGCACTTCGTGGATACCATGGACCAGGTGCTGCAAATCGCCTTGGAAACGCCGCTGCAGTCGATCAGCGAAAACGAGACCTCTCGTCCCATCGCGCCCCTGACTTCCGGCACCGGGGACAGTCCAACGGCACATCAGTAAGAAGCATCTCTCAATCTCGGAATCAGTCAGCAAACGCCTGCGCGAGCAGGCGTTTTACTTGGTTGCGCATTGCGCGGATTCGTCACGTCTTGCTTGCCAATTTCCACTGCGGCATTGCACACTGGCATATGAGGGTCATCGCCCGATTCATGGCGGCAGCGACGAACGCCAAGCAGTTCCCTGCTCCCAGCTTGCCGGAAGTCGCGTTTCTGGGACGGTCTAACGTGGGCAAGTCGAGCGTGATCAACACGCTCGTAGACGCCAAGCTGGCTCGCACCAGTTCTACGCCAGGGCGCACGCGAAGCATTAACTTCTTCGAAGTCCGCTGGCCGGGAAAGGCGCAACCGGAGGTGGTGTTTGCCGACCTTCCGGGTTACGGATATGCGAAGCTTTCGCGCGAGATCTCGCAGGAGTGGCCCAAGTTTATTGAGCCTTACCTCAACGACCGTCCGACGCTGGCTTTATGCCTGGCGCTGGTCGACGTCAATGTCCCTCCACAAGAGAGAGATCGTGAACTTCTCGATTTTCTTAATGCTTCAGGCCGCGATTTTCTCCTGATCGCAACCAAGAGCGACCGGCTTTCGAATAATCAGCTGCGCAACGCGCTGAAAAGTCTTGCCGAAGCGTATCCGACCGCGCCCGTGATTCCTTTCTCGGCAAAAACCCGGGCTGGGAGGGACGAAGTTTGGAACAAGATTCGGCAGACTGTCGCGAAATTCACCGGCGCCACCCCTCAATCCTGAAGTTCTCCCGTAATGGAAATGGCGCTATCCCTTCGTTGAACGCCGCTCACAGTTCCTCTAAGTATCTGCCAGCGAAAGCTCCGTAGAGTACGGAGAGAGCCGCTCTCGGCGCTGAGGATTCCGTTCGTGATCTCGCACCGGAGCGTCAAGTCCGCAGTATGTCTGATGAAAACAGCGCGGGTGCGGCCTATCTAGCTGCCTTGAAAAAGTCCACACCTCAGGCGGCAGCAGCGGCGCCGGCACGCGCGCCCCTCCTGCCACCTGAAAATCGCACCACGGTTAGCGTTCCGCCTGTCCGAGAAAATCCCCTTGTCGAAAAGCGGAGAAGCCCGCGATACCGTTGCCCGGGAAGCGCGCACCTGCGCGAGATCAGCAGCGGAGTGGCGACCTGGGCGACATTCACGGATATCAGCATGCATGGCTGCTATGTGGAGGCAATGTCCACCTTTCGCGTGGGGGCGAAGCTCGGGTTGAGGCTCGAGGTAAATGGCTTTCGAGTGGAAAGCGGAGCCGAAGTGCGGGTGGTCTACCCGAACCTGGGTATGGGAATCTCCTTCACAACCATGGCAGATGCAGACCGCGAGCGCTGGTGCGAACTACTGCGGTCGTTATCGCGGCCTTCGGTGATTTTGTCTCCGGGGACTATGCCCAATCCTCAACCGATACCCCAATCCCGTTCTCTGTCCCCCACCATCTCGGACCCGGGTAAGGCGCTGCTGGCAGTGAGGGAATTTTTTTGAGGAGCGCCACATCCTCAACCGGGAAGAGTTCTTTCGGATCTTGCGAAGGTGCCAGAACTCAGGGACATAAGAATATTTCTCCGGTCCTGATTTCTCCCCTTAGCCGCCCAATTCGTTCACCAGCGCCAGCGTCAATTACTTTGGTTAGCAAGCAGAGGCGCCTTGGCCTGCCCTGAGGGTCTATTCAATTGGTTATGATGAAAGACTATGGCACTTTATCTCATCACGGGTGTTGCCGGGTTTATTGGATCGTCTCTGGCGCGGGGGCTATTGCAGCGCGGGGAGCAAGTTCGCGGGGTCGATAATTTTTCGACCGGCAAGCGGGAAAACCTTAACCAGATTCTTGGGCAAATTGATTTTCGTGAGACTGACATCCTGGATCTCGACGCCATGAAGCTCGCGTGCACGGGCGTGGACTACGTTCTACATCAGGCTGCGATCCCCTCGGTTCCAAAGTCGGTGCTGGATCCGATCGGAAGCAATCGGGCGAATGTGGATGGCACCGTGAATGTGCTGGTTGCGGCGCGCGACGCCAAAGTGAAGCGGGTGGTCTATGCCGCGTCGTCGTCGGCCTACGGCGATACGCCGACGCTTCCCAAGCACGAGCGCATGACACCGGATCCGATTTCTCCCTACGCCGTGGCCAAGCTGGCCAGCGAGTATTACTTGACCTCGTTTTACCGCTGTTATGGGCTCGAGACGGTGGCGCTGCGCTACTTCAACATTTTCGGCCCACGCCAGGATCCGTCGTCGCCGTACTCGGGAGTGCTGGCGAAGTTCATCACCATGATGCTGCGCGGCGAGCAGCCAACCATATTTGGCGATGGCGAGCAGAGCCGGGATTTCACCTACATCGACAATGCGGTTAAGGCGAATCTGCTGGCCTGCAAGGCTCCGTCGGCGCAAGTTGCCGGCAAAGTATTCAATGTGGCGACCGGGCGGCGGGCCACGCTCAATGAGACCTTCAAACTCCTGCAGCCACTTACGTCTTACTCTGGCGCTCCGGCTTACGGCGAGGAACGCGGCGGCGATATCAAACATTCCCTAGCCGATATTTCCCAGGCGGAACAGTATCTGGGCTACAAGCCCACGGTAAATTTCGAAGAAGGCCTGCGGCAAACCGTCGAATGGTACCGGAGTTCCCGCGTGTAACGGAGTCATGGCCGCATTACGTTAGTGATCTACGTGCAGCTTACCGGTGTAGGTAGAGTTGACACATGACACTCTCATCGATGGTGGTTTCGCGTGACTGGCAGGAAGTCAGCGTTCTGGAATGCATTCTCGGCGGGTTGCATATGGATGTTGCGGTGGAGAGCGAACCGCAGCGAGCCTTGGCGCGACTCACAAAATCCAAAATCGATGCGCTAATTGTTGACACGGACCTGAACGGCACAGGACAGTTTTTTCGTGAACTGCAGCAAGAAACTCCGAGCGTGAGTACCGTACCTCTGGTCATCATGGGCTGCGCGAAAGGCAGACCGGAGATGCAGGCTACCGGCGCGATGTTTGCTTTCGACAAGCCGATTTCCGTGGAACAGGCGGTGCGTACTCTTTCCGCGGCACGCAATATGATTCTCGACGGCCGTCTACGCTACCATCGCGCGGGACTGGAAGTTCCTGTGACCCTGAGCGGGCGTCATCAGAAGCGGGTAGGGGCACAGCTCATCAACCTCAGTCAGGGCGGGCTGCAAGTTCGCCTCAATGATGGGTTTGATGCGAGCGATCTGCGGCGTGCGTCGTTCGATTTGCCGGGCACAAAATGCGGCGTGAAAGTGGACGTGGAAGTGGCATGGTCGGACAAGCGCGGAAACGTTGGTATTCGTTTTACAAAGATTGCGGCGCAGATGCAGTCCACTCTGCGGATCTGGCTGGCGCAGCAGTATTTCGCCAATTAGAAGAAGCAGTTCTCAGGTTCATACGTTCCCTCGGTTAATTCTCTGAATCCGCCTGGAAACAGGGTCAGCGGAAGCGGTCTGCTTCACTGCCTTCCTCTTCTTCCCCGATCAAAGCGGCTTGCGCCATTCGAACTCCAAGGCTTGCCCCTCCAAACACAGCAAACAAAGCCCAGTAAGACCCAACGACGAAGGCGGCGGCGGCCGTGGCAGCCCCGAGAGTGAGCGGCCAAGCCGGAAGTTCGTGAGTGATGACGAGAAAAATCAGCGTGAACAGGAGCAGGGCCGCGATCACGACCAGACCATCCACCAGCCACGCCAGGGTTCGGCCTGAGAGCGG
>Ga0182015_10002988_pt1 | contig 19513 bp, 23 predicted proteins | sample 712P3MmetaG_FD_120478 | JGI IMG/M metagenome (GOLD analysis project Ga0182015, IMG submission 120478) | Permafrost microbial communities from Stordalen Mire, Sweden - 712P3M metaG | ecosystem: Environmental > Terrestrial > Soil > Wetlands > Permafrost | place: Sweden: Stordalen | collected...
ACCGACGAGAGATTCGGCGACCATGGCGCCGTAGCCAATCATGCGAGCGTCGCTCTCTTTGTTGATCATTTTTGGAGTTGTGCCGGAACCGACTAGCGCATGAAATCCGGAAATTGCGCCGCAGGCTATGGTGACGAAAAGGAACGGAAAAAGCGCGCCTTTAATAATTGGGCCGCCGCCATGGATGTATGGCGTTATGGCAGGGAACTTAATGTCGGAATGAACGAACAGAACTCCAACCACCAAAACTGCAATCGTTCCGAGCTTGACGTAGGTAGAGAGATAATCGCGCGGTGCGAGAAGCAGCCAGATGGGAAGAACGGAGGCTATGAAACCGTAAGCGGCCATCAGGATTGTGATTTGGTGCGGGGTGAAAGTGAGATGCAGGGCAAACGGCGTCAAGGCGATCCAGCGGCCTACGACAACAGCGGCGATCAACAGAACCACGCCCACCGCGCTGGGCAGTCCGACTTTTACTTGGCCCGGGGAGCTTTTAAACATGTAAAGGCCCATGGCAATCGCGATAGGAATTGTGCTGCCGATGGTGAAAACGCCCCACGGGCTGTTGGAGAGCGCGTTGACAACCACGATTCCCAAGCCAGCCATGGAAACCACGAGTATGAAAAGGATGCAAATCATCGACACCATACCGGCGAACGGTCCGATTTCGGTGCGTGCGATTTCCGCGAGAGAGCGGCCGGCATGTCGCATGGAAGCTACCAGAACAATGAAATCTTGAACGCAGCCTGCCAGGACAGCGCCCACCAGTAGCCAGATGAAACCGGGAGCAAATCCAAATTGCGCCGCTAGCGTAGGTCCCACGAGGGGACCGGCGCCAGCAATCGCAGCGAAGTGGTGACCAAATAGGACGACCTTGGGAGACGGCACATAGTTGTGGCCATCTTCGAACAAATGGGCGGGGGTCGTGCGGCGATCGTCAAGCTCAAGTGCTTTAGCGGCGATATAGGCGCTGTAGTAGCGGTAACCTATCGCAAAAACACAGAGCGCGCCGAGCATTACGGGAAAAGCGTTCACTGGAACCTCCCATTACGACCTAAGCCGAAATTTCCGATTTGAACTCCGAGCTCGCGCATCCTAATGCTCCCCGTACCGTCGACGCCAGAAATCTGTGACCAGAGCAGCCCGCCACGGTTAAGGCGAACACTAAGTCCGTACTTGTGTAAAACAGAATTCGCGTTCCAACGTCCGATTGTCTCCGACAAAAGCGCAGATTTGTCGCGCCGCGCTTCGCCGGTAGAGGACAAGTTGCACACAGAATCGTCGCGCACCGGACAACAAAAGCGGATTCGAATCAAATAGAAACACGAGCGTCATGGCCGCCTTTAGTCAACGTGTGGACAGAATCATAACAATTGTTATTGACTTAAGACAGTTGATTTTGGTATAGCGTCTCTCGCGATCACAATACTTTTGAAAACTTAAGAAGCAGACGAACGCCAATCGATTTCTACGCGCCGAGGAGGTCGACGATGCGCATGACAGATGTCAAACAAAGATTGATTTGCCTCTGTTTTTGGGCACTGGTTTTTTTGATAGTGTTGCCCTCAGTTGCTCAAGCTCAGGTCACTACCGGAAACATTAACGGAACGATCTCTGACACGAGCGGCGGGCTGTTAGCCGGCGTCAAAGTCAGTTGCGTTAATGAGGGAACTTTGGTCTCCAGAGAAACCACTAGCGACGCTTCGGGAAGCTATCGATTCACAGACCTACCAGTGGGGTCCTATACAATCACCGCAGAGCTCAACAACTTTAAATCTTATAAACAGACTGGCGTAATTGTCACGGTCTCCGAAGTTGCCAGAGTGGACGTTAGTCTGCAAGTCGGAAGCGTGTCACAGCAGGTAGAGGTACGATCGAATCCTGTGGTAGCCGTGGAAACCACTGAGTCGGTAGTGGGCGGAGTGGTCGAACAAGAACGCATCAACGACCTGCCGCTCAATGGACGCAATTTCATCCAGTTGTCCTACATGATCCCGGGTGTCACGCAGAACCTCCGTCCGATAACGCTAAAGGGATCTCCCAGTAGCCTACCTGGTGGAGTCGAGATTCTCCCGTATGTCAACGGAGTTAGAAACACAATGAACGCGGTATTGATCGACGGCGCCTTGGATAATGATCCCGTCTTAAACATTGCGGCCATCGTTCCGGTGCCAGATGCAATTCAAGAGTTTAAGATCCAAACCAATTTGTATCCGGCGGAGTTCGGCCAGGGCGGCGGCTCGGTCATTGACATTGTGACTAAGACAGGCACCCTAGACTATCACGGGGATGTCTACGATTTTGTTCGTAACGAGGCATTGGATGCCACGAACTATTTTCTTTCGCAGAAGTCAGCGCTTGTCAGGAATCAGTTCGGCGGGACGATTGGCGGTCCATTGAAGAAATTGGGAAAGACATTTTTCTTCGCGACATATGAGGGGTTACGCCTGAATCAAGGCATACCTCTCAATAGCATTGTTCCTTCTGATGCTGAGCGGAGTGGGAATTTTTCTAGCATTACCACGCCGTTGACTGACCCCGTTGGTGGCTGTATTTCGAGCAATGTTATAAAACCCTCTTGTCTGGACCCTCTGGCGGTGAAGCTGATTAATACTTACTGGCCAGAGCCGAATGTAGGCACCAATGTGTATCAAGCCGCTCCTCCGATAACTAATAATCATGATCAGTTCCTAATTAAGATAGACCACACCACAGCACGTCACTCGTTGTCGGGTCGCTATGCGTATGACAACGGCCGGGAGTATGAGCCTGTCGCGGGGGAAGGTGGTGCTGGAAGCAGCACGAGTTCGGGAGTTCCCGGATTCCCTGTGACGAACCCCTCGCTATTCCAGAACTTTGTGCTTTCCGACACCTACACGATCTCATCCAATTGGTTGAATGTAGCTCGCTTCGCATACCTCAGAAGCAATTATGGAAATAATCTGCTTGTTACCCACCCTGACACAGACTCATTTGGATTTACTTATCCAGTCACGCAAGATCCGTCGCTTCCGGGCGTGAGCGTGTCTGGTCTCGCCCCTAGTGGTGCTCCCGGACAGAAGGATTTCACAAAGGTTAATAACATTTTCCTTTGGAGTGATGCCGTATCTGTCGAGAAAGGACCCCACTCGATACGCTTCGGCGGCGAATTCCGCCGATCACAGGTAAACGTAAACACTGGGAATTTCACTTCTGGAAACTTCAATTTCGCCGGGGAGATTACGGGAAACGCATTCGCTGACTACTTGTTCGGAGCGCCTCTATATTTCCTGCAGGCCGAAGGGGATGCTGTGCGTAATTTGCGCGCTTCTTCGTACGCGCTGTTCGCTCAAGACTCCTATCGCATCAAGAAAAACTTCACCATAAACTACGGTCTTAGATGGGAAGTTTTTGATCCTTTTCATGATCCAAACATCTTCAGGATCGGACACCCTCGGCTGGCTACATTCATACCAGGGCAGCAGTCCACATATGAACCTGACTTGCCGACGGGAATTGTTTTGGCAGGATACGACAAAGGTGTGCGCCAAGCAATCATCGCTACTGACTACAACGGATTTTCTCCCCGGATAGGGTTCGCCTGGGATCCATTCGGAAAAGGAAAATCAAGTGTACGCGCTGGCTATGGCATTTTTTATGATGCCACTGCGTTAGATGGCATCATTAACAGCACAGATGGTACGCCCGCGATCCGTACGGCAGCTCTACCATTTCTTCCAGGCAATTACGCATTCGCAGATCCTTATTTCGGGGCGTCGCCATTTTACCCGCCTATCACATTCCCGATCCCATCGCCCGGACCTCTTGGGCCGACGATCGTGGACCCGAAGAACCGTACCCCTTACGTGCAACAGTGGAACCTGACCGTTGAACAACAGCTTCCTGGTGGAATGCTATGGTCAATCGGGTACGTGGGGACCAAGGGCACAAAGCTCACCGGGCCGATCGACCAAGCCCAGGCATGTTTGGCGAGTCCAGCGGAGCCTTGCAACGGACAGACCACTAACACCGAAGCAAATTTAAATGAGCGCAGACCTTATCCGGGCCTTACGGGCCTCGACACGTTTATAACCGCGTTCGGCTCAAACTACAATGCTCTCCAAACGAGTCTCACGCGAGAGATGCGAAACGGTCTTCGATTTCAGTTCGCATATACTTGGTCGAAGGCCATCGACTATAGCTCGATGAACGATTTCTCATTTGGCATCGCAGGTCAAGAATTGCCTCAGAACTCTTACGATATCCCGGCCGAAAAGGGCCCAGCTGCATTCGACGCTCGGAATCGCTTCGTTGCCAATTTTACGTACCAATTACCGTTCGGAAAAAATTCGAGCGGATTTGTCAAACGGCTAATCGGAGATTGGCAGATAAACGGGATTTTGACTCTTCAGAGTGGCAGTCCTTTCACTGTCTTCGACAGTTCTGACCCTTCCTTGACAGGAAGTGCCGGAGATCGCCCGAATGTTGTGTGCAACCCAAATAACTTCCACGCGACGGTGGCAGAATGGTTCAATACCGCATGTTTCCAAAGGGTGGCTCCGGGCGGAGGATTTGGCGATTCTGGTCGCAATATTGTGCTCGCGGATGGCCTACGAGACTTCGATTTTTCAATATTCAAATCGTTCAGGACATCTGAAAGGACTCAGCTAGAATTTAGGACGGAAATCTTTAATACTTTCAATCATCCGATCTTTGATTTGCCGGTAAACGACATATCATCACCAAATTTTGGACAAGTGCTCGCGACCTCGGTTCCGGAACGTGAGATTCAGTTCGCCCTGAAGTTTTATTTCTAAGGATGAATTCTGTCAGGCTCGCTCGGATTTGGAGGCACTCACAGATCGTAACCAATGGAGAAAAAAACATGCTAACGACAAGCCGGGAAGGCAGCAATCTGTTCATCGAGAAGTCAGAAAAAAGAGCACACAGCAATGGAAATCCAAGTAGAAGAGGATTTCTACGCGCCGGAATGTGTGCCGGGGCCGCTGCCTTGACGAACCCGGAATTGGGTTGGGCTACTGGGCGCGGTCAGGCCGGTGAAGTCCGATCGTTTCCCACGCCTCCCGACGCTGCAGTATTGAACTCAAAGGAATATGGTGAGAAACAAGTCCGTAAGTTCCAGGATAGTGTAAGAAGCGCAGGTCTCGATGCGTTGATTATCAGCAATCGATGTCTTAACTACATCGGTTATTTCTGCAACTATCACCCGTCTTCTATGGAGCCTGGGGTAGCTTTTATTCCCGCTCAAGGAACCCCAATTCTGTTCGTTCAGATGTACAGTTCTGCGCACAAGCGTTTCGCTACGAAAACCCTATGGATCGACGATGTGATCGACGTACCCAAGGATCCCATTTCAGAAACTACTAGTGAGAATTTCTATAAAGCTCTCGTTAGCACCCTCAAAGACCGGAAATTGACCCACGGCAGGATTGGTTTGTCAGGTGGGGAAGTCGATTGGATGCTACCACCTTACTTAAAGAGCGCGCTTCCCGATCTGCGTATAGAAGACTCCAATCCTCTACTGTGGTCCCAAATATATGTCAAGGATGAAGCTGAAATTGCGCTAATGAGATACACGGCAAAAATTAGCGATGAGGTCGCCATCCCCTTGATAAAGAAGATGCTTGTCCCCGGTACGCTGGATAAGGAAATCTTCACGGAAGTGCTGCATGCGATGATGCAGGCAGGGGCCGACTCGAGTATGTTAATTCTCGGCGCGGCTCCCTATTCCGCCGGAATTTGGGCAACCGCAGCTCAGAATCGCCCGATCACCAAGGGCGACATCGTCCTCTGCGAACCAATTGTTGTAGCCAATGGATTTCAGACTGAGCGAATGTTTACTTTTGCCGTTGGCAAACCCGAAAGCATCCCTGAGTCACAGAAGCGTGGCGCACAAGTAATCTACGAGTCTTTTCAAATTGTCCTTGAGGAGATGAAACCCGGCAGAGAACTAAGAGCGGTGTATGAAAAGGCAAACAATTATATCAAGAGCAAAGGTTACCCAGAAGGTTCAACAGTTTTGATCGGACACTTCATCGGCAGGAACAATCATGAAGGTCCGAGGATCACATCAGAAGGTACAGCAGGCCTAATCTTGCAACCAGGAATGGTTATCAGTTGGCATCCGAATGTGGTTGTTCCTGGCGAGGGAGGGGTCAGAACAATTTGTTCCTCCACGTTGCTTATCACGGATAAGGGCGTCGAAATGATGTCCAAACTTCCGATGGAACCCATGGTTTACGTAGGCTGAATAATTTGTGGTCCTGAAAAGAACATAGTCTCAAAAATCGTCGCTGTCGCTCCACGGCGACACGGCCAGACGAATGTTTCCGCCTACACGGACAAGCTTCTGGTTTTCTTTCCGCAACGACGCAAGACCGAGGGAATTTTCGATAAGACAATGCTGTGGAGCTCGGTGCGATGGTCTCCATATTCTGGACGGCGAACGCGAAGCGCTTTCAATGTTGGATCTTAGTAAGTCCCTAAAATTGAATATGAAGTGCTCGAATTGCTGTTGGAGACACTGTTCATGGTTATCGGTAAACGCTTGAAGAATTTGCGTGAACAGAAAAAGATGTCGCAAGGCGACGTGGAAAAGCGCACCGGCCTCCTTCGCTGTTACATTTCGCGGGTCGAAAATGGACACACAGTTCCGTCTGTCGACACTTTAGAGAAAATGGCGCGTGCATTGGAAATTCCGATGTACCGGTTGTTCACCGATGATGCAAATGTAAAGAAGCCGGATATACCTGCACAAAAAATTGTGCGTCGATCGTTGACCACGAAAGACGAGCGCGAGCTACGGACTTTCGCCAAACTATTCTCACAGATGGATGATAGGAAGCGCGGGCTTTTGCTTCAAATGGCGTCAAAAATGGCGAACAAGCATTAGTTAAGGGCGAAGCATGGAACAGCAGTCGCATCACGTTTAACCCGGCACCAACATCGAAAACACATTCTTGGTTTTTGATAGGCCTCCTGCGATGGCACTCCTTCGATCGCGGCAAGCTTTACAGAAGTCGATCGAGTTAACTCGCCCAATGGCCATATTGTTTGCGGCGGCGTCGAGTTCGGCGCTCCAGCATTGAACGAATGGGCGCTCTAACGCCACTCGTAAAACTGATCAGAGAACGTTGCCAAGCCACTCAGGGGGTTGCTTTAGATCCCTTGCCGGTCGCTTTACCTAACATCCCGGCAAACGGAAGTAGAAAAGGATATGCATAAACGCCTCACTGAGAAGAATATCCCTGGAATTCAGACACCTGATCCGCAGTCGAGTGCAATCGATTTTCATTCCTGGTATTGTTCTCCCGTCAAGGGTCTTACGAGCCACTCAGAAGGAGGTTCATTGATAGAGTTTTTTATTGATCCCTATAGTCTTCTACCAGCTCATTCGGAGATTCAGGAACAGGTGAAACTCGCTCTCTTGCTCCGAACGCTTAGGCCAGGGGATACACTGCCGTCTATCCGAGATGTTGAGAAGCAGACGGGTGTCGGGCGAAGTGTGGTTCGGAAAGCGTATATAAATCTACAGCGCCTTGGAATCCTGAGTTTGCGCCACGGTAAGGGTGTAATGGTTACCTCTCAGCGGAAATATGGCGAACGCGGAGATCTCACCGAGCATTGTGAAGCGCTTTCCAGCAGTGTACTCGCAAGAGCCCACAGGCTGGGCATCGCCCCGTCCGCCTTCGCTCGGTATCTATATCAGCGGGCTCGGACACTCGAACGGGCTACCCCTTTCGTCATCTACGTGGATATCACGAAGCCCCTCGCTCTAGAGAGAGCCGCCATGATTTCCCAGAGCTGGGGTGTGAATGTGCCGGGTATCTCTCTCGAAGAGATGCGGGGTATGCGACAGGGCGGTCTAAACGGCATTCGGATTGTGCTGACCAATTACTATAGACTCGAACAGGTTCAAAAACTTGCCAAAGGCCGGGTCGCCGAAGTACTCCCACTCAGCTTGATATATTCTGCGAAATATCGCGATCAATTCCGTTATCTGCCGCATGGTAGTTCAGTCGTTCTTGTCCTCGAAGACTCTGGCTACCCAACCCTCGGCATGATTCGGGACATTTACCGCGCATTCCTTGTTGAATCGTCCACTGAGTTGTTCATCTTGCCAAGGAAAAAAATTCGAGATCTTTCGCGCTTTGTCTCTCTTGGCAAGTACGAAAAGATTATCTTCAGTGACGGTCTGTGGAATTCGCTTCCAGAAAAGATTAAGAAAAACCGCCGCGTCACTTATCCCCAGATGGAAATCGATCCCTCGACACTTGACGACGCGCGAAATCGGGCGGGCATAATGCTATAGCATCCACAATGGGCAGCGGTTTATCGTCATTTTAGCTTTCTGAGCGTGCAAACACTGCCCGTGCCTGGGCTGTGGGAAGAACTTCCGTCTAACAGAGCGGATGGGGCTTCAGCTCGGAGCCAATGCATACAACGTGCTGAACCACCCGAACTTCCAGAACCCGGTCAATTCGACGGCCAACGGGGCGTTATTTGGTCAGATCGTCCAGACGACCAGCCCACCGACCACGCCGTACGGCGCGTTCGCGGGCTCCTTGGCCAGTGCCCGTATTCTGCAGGTAATGGCTAAGTTCACGTTCTAACTTAACTCCAAGTTACGAGAACGGGGGCGGCCAAAGAGCAAGAGGCGGCCCCGGTTTTTCGTTTGAGCAACCTCCAGCCACGTTGGTCGAAAAACCCCCAAAAAAAATCTGTGGGAATTAACACTCACTTGAGCACGGTCTGAAAAGAGAATCGCGCTGGCCAAGGGTGGCGTGGGATGCTGCGGTAAATACTTGCTCCGCTGTTTCTGCGCTTATAGCCAGTTGTATGTGCGCACACGCCAACGCGCTTCAGCTTTTCTCTGCTACTACTCATCGTTTTGTGCCTCCTCTTGTTCTTCGCCAGATTCGAGCAACCGCGGTGGTTGCCAACCTTCTGGATGGCCGATTTCACGGCTCCGCTCTGACATGGCTTCGACGAGCAACATGATTTTGTCCGGAGAGCCATCGCCTTGAATTGTTATCGCGGGCCGGCCTTCGCATCGGTCGCCGATTTCACGAATCGCAGAGATGTTTCCTTTCTTGCCCATCTTCACGACCCGCGCTGCGAGAGCGGCGGCATTTGAATTGATTTCAAAAGTTTCGTCCGGGTCAGCGGCGACTAAAGCTCTGAGTGCTTCAGAATATTTCTTGTAGCTCGGGGCAACCGCACGGCTGGCTTTATTTTCAAAGCTGGCAGCGGTCGTCCGTTGGCACAGTCAAATTTGCTAAGGCGGGAATTTCATCCGTTGCTTGAGAGCCTGGAAATCGAACCCTGCGGGTTTCACGCGTTCCGCAGATTCCGAAACACCTTCCTCAGGCAACGGCATTGCCCCGACGGAGTTTTGAAATTCTGGATGGGCCATGCCGACGAGGATTTGAGCGACACTTACGACCGTTCACGCGACGATGTTGTGTTCCGAAGGGATGTAGCAAACTCGATGGGGACGGGTTTCGAGGTTCCGAAAGCACTCAGTCCGAGGTCGAAACAGCCAGTGCGAAACATTACGAAACCGGGCGTTATCGGGCGTCAAGCAGAAGCAGTGACGGTGCAATATGCTTAATTCATTAGGGAATTGGGGTGAGCGACGGGGTTTGAAACGGGTGTGCAAATTGCGGGGCCCGTGTTTTCAAGCGGATACCATCCCGGTTGAAGGGTGGACGCGCGGTGTTTGGGCTGCAGTGGGTGACCTGTGTGCAATGGATTATGCAACGCATCTTCTTCCTCAATTCGGAACAGCGTTTGAGTTCTGAAACAGAGCATCTACTCTTGCGGCTGCACGGCGAGCGCCCTCTGCATCGTCTTTGATGTAATGGGCGTTCGTGGTTTGAATGTTCGAGTGCCTCAGCATGGTTTTTGCAGCGAGAGCGGAGTCTACCGAAGTCAGTGCTGTAGCAGCGCCGCGACGAAGACTATACCAACCGTGCCACACGATTCCAGCTTCGTCGAGGATCGGACGGATAACCCGGGCGGAGAGGTTTTCTAAGTGGACGCGCTTCTTGCCACTTGCCGACGACAAGATATATTCACTGGACGCTTTAAGGCGGTGCTGATCGAGAATTTCTTTCAGCACTGTTTCGACGGGTACGCTTCCGACGCTTTCGGGTGTTTTCGGCAGTGTCTCGAAGCTACGCCACACCGAGCGACGAATGTGGATTTCCCGCCCGTCGTAATCCTCCCATTTCAAGCCTTTCATTTCACCCGGCCTTAGTCCTGCAAAGAAGCCAATAGCAACGGCCACGCGGGCGGTGCCTGTGAGCGCGGAAAGCATCTGCAGAATGGTGTCACACGAGTACGCGACCGTTGGCGGAGAAGGCCGAGCCTTTCTCGGGATGTTCGCGTCGCGCGTCGGAAGTTCGCCGTTTATTACACCATTCCGTTTTGCGAAACTGAAAATCGCCGTTAGGAGCCCTTTGCAATGGCTCAATGTTTTTCGGCTGAGGCCGCCCTTCTTTTTGTTGTGCGTTTTGTGGATTTCTTCGAGAACCCGCACGATGTCGCAACATCGCGCGTCGCGCAAGATCAGATTTCCGAGGTGAGGTTGCAAGTACGTCTTGAACAAGCATCGATGGCCGTGACTTGTGCTCGGCTTGAATTCGCGGTCGGAATACGGAAGAAAAAAATCCCGTGCGTAAGCCGCAACATTCATCGTACCTTCTCCGCGCTCACGGCCTTCGTTCGCCGGTTTCAATTTCTCGGCGAGCAAGCATTCGACATCCCGCCTTATGCGGTAGCGATCGCCGAACTGAGCTAATTTTTCGGCGTGTTGTCTTCGCACCATCACACGCGTTCCGTCATCGTGGTCAGGTAAAGGTATGCCTTTTTGTTGAAGTAATTCCCGGTCTTTCTTAGTCAGGTCGTTGCAATCAACAAGTTCATCCCGAAACCATCGTCCGTACCAAAACCTGCCCGACCGAAAAATGTAGCCCGTCTGATGCTTCGACTGCTGTTTCATGTGTGTTGCCCCCTTTTATTTCCACGCGACGCCTTCAGCGTTTTACGAGCCGCCGTTATGTCTTCGTTGCTCCAAAGCCGGACCAATAAGCGCCCGATCTTCGCGAGTGGCGGAAATGGAATTTGCCGCTTCCTGATGAGTCGCTGCAAATTCGACTGCGCCATTCCTAGCTTTTCGGCAACTTCAACTGTGGAATATCGTCGCATGGTGATATAGGTCTAGTCTCCTTCGGGGTTCTTGTCAAGCTCCTTGACGGGATAGCCACGCTTCAACGTCGCTCCATCGAAAGCGACAATACTTGCCGAGTCGAATAAATGGCAGCGGATCTAGGTCGCGGACGCGGGCGCGCTCTCGCGTTTTTTCGCGAATCCACGACTCCTGCACGTTCAATCTTGCCGCGAGTTCCCGCGGGGTGAGTAGGACAGCAACGGCGGGCCGCTGTTCGGTCGGTGTGCTCTGTTTCTCTTTTGTGTTCATCGAAGCCACCTTCTATGCAAAACCTGTGCAATCGCCACTAAAAGCCGCGCGCGTTCAATTACTTCCGAGCGAGCACCTGTTCGGTGGACAGATGCTCAGTGATTTTTGTTTCTTATTTCGTTGAGTCGCTCCGGTGTCAGCGTCGTCTGCCTGGTCCGCTGAACGCTGACGCGAAAGGCGCTTTTGCAGGTTGGACATTCGTACTCGGTCGTCTGCAAATTTGTCGTTTGTAGAATCTCTCTCCGCGCAAAAGGCGGAAGTTGAAACCCGCAAGTGGCGCACTCAATTTCAACGCTCGCCAGTCTCATCGAATCACCTTCCTTATCGCTTGTTCCGAACGAACAGCACTTGCCGAGCGTCTTTGGCGATGTCGTCTTAAAACGACTCGCCACGCGAGGCTGTTCCGAGAATCTTTTACTAGGGGTTGGAACACTCGGAACAGGGTGTTCTGAAAGTTCTCGCCACACTTGGAACAGGCTTTCTTTTCAATTGTTTGGCTGTTCCGTTGTCTAAAAACGTAGGGTGTTCCGTTGCTAAATGAATGCGGAACAGCTAACTTGTTGATTCTACGTAGAGCAATTTTGGCGATCATCGGTTCATCTCCGACCGATATTTGCGGATTGTCGCTCTGGCGATATCGAGTCCTTCCTGTTTAAAAATCGTCACGATTTGTTCCCACGGCCGGTTTGGTTCTTCGGCATCTAGCCTGCGCAGTAAAGCCATCTTCGCGGCTTTCTCTTCGCGAGCATCGACTGAAGCGCCACTGTTATTTCTCGGGCCGGGTATTTCGTCGGCAAGCCTGCCGCATGCGCTAGGAGGTTTATACATTTTGAAATCGCCTTCCGTGTCGATGTGCGGGCGGCCGATGAGTTGAAATGGTCCTGGCGGTTCAAAGTCACGCGGCTTGACGTTTTCAAAGTGGATTATGTTTTGCGCCGGGTCGAGTTGCTTCATTCCCCATGCGGTTGCGAGCATTGCGCCGATGTCGCCAGTGCCGCGCAAGACGTTTTCAAGGGTCATCACCGTCTGAGTGGCAAATGTTTTTGGTGCGTGGTGAGCGCCGAAGATTGTTCGAGCGCCAGCATTCAACAACGCGAATATATCTGTCGCCAAGCCGCGCTGGTTGTCACCGGCCGAGTTTTCGTCGCCGTCAGTGGCAAAGCGAACGGCAGTATCAAGCGCGACATGCGCACCTTTCGCCGCTGCCAAGATGCGGGGATCGCTGAGGCTTGGCGTGGGGCCCATTGACAGTGTGCGCACTAGCAGGCGGCCATCCCGTACATAGTCGTAGAGTCCGAACAGCTTGAGCCTGTGTTTGAAAGGCCCGATGGACGATTCAGGGATGAGATAGACGACGCGCTCCGCGCGCTCCTGAACTTCGAAGTAATCCCACAACCTCGCGCCTTCGCCAGCGAGCAGCGCTTTTGCTGTGGACAGCATGACCAGAGTTTTTCCGTGTCCGCTCAGTCCTCCGAATAGCGTGGCGGCGTCGTTTTGCAAGAAATCTTTAATTGCGAAACTGAGAGGTGGCGCATTCTCGAAATCCGCGTACGTGTGAAACATTCCGGCAATGTCCATGCCGGGCTTCCACTGTGGCTGTAGCTCAATGAAACCGTCGAGCGCTTCGCGCGTTCCGCCAGCTTCAACCCAGTCCGTCAAATCTTTCGCGCCCGGCAACTCGAAAAGTTTTAGCGATCGAACTTTGCCCACGAGCGCGCTGGCGACTTGTCCCGCGATCTTTCGGCCGGCTTCGTCCGCGTCGGCGATAACTGCGACATTCTTTCCGCGGACAAACTCACAAAAGTCAGGCTGCCAATGCTTCGAGCTAGTGGCGGCCAGTCCCAGCCGCCTCGCGCTGTCCGCGTCCTTCTCGCCTTCAACGACCAGAACGAAATCCGCGGAGGTTATTTCAGGGAGACGATAGGGCACGCGACGAACATCGCCAAGCTTCCAGCTCCAGCCTTTTCCGTTCGGGCGCCGCTGGCGAAAGTCCTTGGGTTCGTATCGCAGGTTTTGAAAGAGCAACTTGCCGCGTTCGTCGGTGTAGTTGTAGATGGAGACGACTTTCCGCTTCTGTTGGCCTTCGCCATTCGCATGCGGAAATAAATCGCTGGGATTGAGTCCCAGCGATTTGCAGATCGCTTCGACGTTGCACCCGGCAAAGCATTTGAGAAGTACGCGGCCATCATCGCCTTTGGAAATGGAAAGCGAATTTCGTTTGTCCTCGTGAGCGGGGCAACGAGCAGACCAGCCCGCGCCGGACTTGCGGACGCCGTGTAGCCGTTCGAGAATTGTTTCCAGATTCATTGATCCTGTGCAAAACGCGTGCAATGCGCGCCGCAACTACAGCCGAGACATAGCGTTGGAACTGAGCGCTTGTTGTAGCAACCGTTGCTCACTGCTTGCCTATTCCTGGTTCGAGTTCTCGCAAAACCCGCGCGGAATTCTTACGTGCGACCTTGAGCAATAATTTTCGGATCAATGCGATTTCTTCCGGCGAAAGCGTCAAGATTCCCAATTCCGCGTGGCAAATCTTCGTGCGGGGAATGCCAGTTGCCTTCGCTAGTCCGTATTGCGTTAGTGCGGCGTCGCGTCGCAATTGCTTGAGGTTTTTCATTCGCGTTCCTCCATACCCGCAAGACTATCAGCGGCACAGTTTTGCTGAAAAATAAGAACATCAATTATGCTTTTTCAGCGTTAAACTGCTTTTATGTCGGGTACGTCCTGGTGGGACAAAGCGACCATCGAATTTAAGAAGCGCGCCGTCAAAGTGCTCAATGGCGAGGTTTTTTCGCTGAGTGAGGTCAGGTTGCCAGGACTTCGCCGCTATAAGCAATTTCGGAAAGGACTTTTAACAGGCGAAGAGAGTCACGCATTTGTTAGATTGATGCGAAAGACGTGGAAGCCGGAGCAGGACGCGCGCGATCAACTCGCGGCGATTGTAAGATGGCGGGATGGTACCAATCTTCCGCCGGACATTCGTAGATGCCGATATAGGCGATGCTCCAGATTTCTCCTGGTTCGGAGCAATCGCGTGGACCGTTGTTACTGCTCACCGAAGTGCGGGAGAAACTATCGCGCTGCGAAGTCAATGAACGCGAGGATCCAGAGAGTCAGGGAGCGCAAACTCAAAAGAGTGCGGCTCGCCTTGAGCGCATTTCGAGGGCGGCCGGACTGGAAGGTACTCGTCGCACGACAAGCGCGAGTGACGCCGAATTTTATCAGCTATGCCATTCGGCGCGGCGAGCTACCATCGGATTCCAGGCGATTAAATACTATTTCGGGTTCCAGACTAAAAAGGGGTGAAACGTGAGTGTCCAACATTTTGTCGATTTTGGTGATGTCAAAGAGGTACAGTTCGCATGCACGATTTGCAAAGAACCGGCCACCAAGCTCCCATTAAACGGGATCACCGTAGCCGAGATATTTCGAATCGTAAACTATCATTGTCACCTTGGAAGAGGATCTAATCCATCCGGTGCAAACGAAGCCGTCGGCAAAATCGCTAAGTTCCTCACGGAAGATATGAAAGTCTTTGCCGACACTGTCAATAGCCGCAACCTGGAAATTAAATTTTTGGAGACGGAAGGCATCGAAACAGCCTAGGGCGTTCGGCTCGCGGACAGTCGCTCACTCGCACCTCACGGCAGACACTAGACTTTAAGTCACGATTGCACGGTCATTGCACGGATGGAACCGGCGACCGACTCCAGCCAGGGAGAAAATAAGTTCTAATGCGGATATTACATCTTTGGTGTATATTGCCTCTCCCGAGGGACAAATCATGACGGTCGGAATCGGAGCAATCTGCGAAGACGGGAAATCGGCGGTTGTAGCGGCCGACAAAATGGTCACATTTGCCGCTCCCATGAGCCTGCAAACCGAGCCTCCGACGCTCAAGAAAATCATTGAGCTGACCGAACGGACATTGCTGGTTTTCTCCGGCAGTACTTCCGATGGTGAAGAAATTGTAACCGGTACTCGCCCTAGCATTGCGGTTGACCCGAAACAGCCGGTGAGCCAAATTGCGGCGGCAGTGAAAGAATCCTACATAAGACACAAACAACGTAGAGTCGAAGAAAATATTCTGAAGCCGCTGTTAGGTGCAGATTATAAGAGATTTCAAGAACTAGTTGCGCAAGCCGCCGCATCGCAACTTTTGCAACAGGTCCTCGGATTGGTTTCTCAGCATAATTTGCAAACCGATTTACTCGTGGCCGGGATAGACGATTCTGGCGCACACGTATTCGCGATCACACACCCGGGTACTCTACATCCGTTGGCAACGACGGGTTACGGTGCCGTGGGATCGGGTGCGGTTCATGCGGGAGTGCGAATGTCGCTCAGTCAACACACAAAATCTGCCACTTTGCTTGACACTCTGTATAATGTTTATGAGGCCAAAAGGGCTTCCGAAGTCGCTCCGGGTGTTGGCGTTTTGACTGACTTGGCGATTCTCAGGGGCGGAAAAATCTACTTCGCTGACAAGAAATTATTCGACGCCTTAGAGAAATCCCATAAAGAAAAACCAGCATTAAGCCAAGAGGAACAGACTGCTCTTCAGGAGGCTTGCGATGAATGCACAAAACAACAGCCCTCTGCTGCCGCTGCCCATTAGTTCGGATCTTGACTCGTCGTTCCAAGCTTCTAACGTAGGGCAAGAAGGTACCCGCATGCTCTTGCAGGCTCAGACCAACTGGATGGCACTGGCTGGAATCCCCGCACCCCAAAACGAAATAGCCGTGCTGATAGACGAACAGAAGTTGCCTCGTTAGTTAGGAGTGAATGTCGGTCTTTTCACCCGTTGCTCACCCGCATCCCTCAGAATCCGTTGAGCTTTAAATCGCGATTGCACAGACTTTGCACGATTTCTGAGAAATTAGCGCATTAGAGCGCACGACGTGCAACCTGCGGTGCGCAGTCTAGCTCGACGCCAATTTTGCGCCAGGACGTTCCCTGTGCGCGGAGCAGGGCCACTGTGCCAGCGTCCACGATCTTCCGCGGCCTGCCACGACGCGACACGAACGATTTACGGGCGCGCCGCACCTGTTCGATGTCTTCGGCAGTCCAACAGCGCCGCGCCTGAATCCTGCCGGAGTAAATCCAGTTGTAAATGCTCTGCCTCGCTATCCCGAGTTCGCGAGCTACTTCTCCCACGGTGTATCGTTTCACCGGCCCACCTCGGGCTCGTCCGGAATCATAAAAATTAACTTCCCAAACCTGGGATTCGGCCGCGGGATGTTCGCAAGGCGTTTTTCAAAGTCCTCTAACGATTCTTCTGAAAAACGTTCAATGGTCCGGTCGCCGATTTGCGCTCTGTGAGAGTCGCACGCTATGCCGCCCGGAGTTAACACTCGGCCGTTTTCATCGCGTGGACCTGGTGCCACAAAAGCGAAAACAATATCCGGCGGTTGCGGCTCGTCCGGGCGGACGAGTCCGGTCTGTTGCTCCAGCCTTCGAACACGATCTTTTAAAGTCATGGGCGCTCTATTCCTCGGGGGGAGTGAGTTGCTGTTGATACCAAAACTTTCGGTTCTCCTCTTTGATCTGAGCCGCCGAGATTTGTTCGGGAATGTTCGGAGCCGGTCCGGCGTATTCAACAGGCGGTGCAATTTCTTTTCCGTTTCCGTTTTGCATGTCATTTCTCCTTTTGTTTTTCGAGTTCTTCAACGCGTTGTGTGAGCTGCAACAACTCGCTCGATTTGAATGAAAGTTCAATGATGGACTTGGCGGCCGTGACGCGGGATCCGCTTGGCGTCCTCGGGTTTTTTGCAACACTCGCGAGGACAGTGACCGCGCCTACAGATTCCTTTCGAAGTAGGTCCGTTGTGGATTCCAACAAGGCGGCTCGTTCGCGGCGGACGCGCGCGGCGAACGATTTATCCTGCAACCAGCGCGTGAGGGTGCGCGGCGAAACCCCGCTTGCTGACGCGGCCGCGGTCAATGTTGAGTGAGACAACAGCGCGCCGATTGCCATCTCTTTTCTGCGACTGAATTTTCTTCCGGTGCTGGAGTCGCTCATCTGGCGTTTTTCCTGTGATTCAACCTTCCAGTTACTCAAAACGCGCGACTTACTGAATTAGTGCTCGCCGTTCGATGCGGACATTTTCAGACATTTTGGGACAGGCACCGTGTTTTCGTGCTGCGACCATGTTTGATTTCAGCGATAGCGCGTTCAAAATGGCTACGCCACGCGCGAAAACTTACTGACAACTGGTTCGTCCGGCAATCTGTTCGTCCGTTCTGTGAAGCAGGCCGCGTCAAATTTCTGGACGGCGACCGTCCAACTGTGGCGAGCATTCGCGACAACGAGTTGAAGTTCGCGTAACTTTGCGCGGGCTTCGTCGAGAGCGAGTTTTAGTTTTATCTCCGTTGCTTGTTTGCGAAAAATCTCTGGTTGGGTCGGGTAATTCGGAAGCGGGGCAGCTCGATGCTGTTCGAGTTCGGCTTCGGCTCTAGCGACTGCGTTCGCAACAGGGGTGCATGCGCTGACAGCCGGCGCGATTTTTTTTGCAAGCGCCTCCATTTCGTCCTGGGCTTGACGCGCCACAGCGCATAGACCGCGCCATCGGATGAATCGGGCCTGCAGGTCTTCGGCGTTACGCTCGGCGATCACGATTGAGGTCAGGTTGGTTTTCAGGATGTCCAAGACCTTGCCCATGTTCTTTATGCGGAAGCGCAATCGCTCTGCTTCTTCGCGATCTTCTTCTGTCGAAAGCAATTGCCCCTCGGCTTTGATTTGTTCACCGACACGGCGGATTTCCGCTTGGAAAGAATTGAAAAGTTCCGGCGACATTTTCAGCGTCCTCCTCGGGACCAGAAATCCTGATTTCTTTTGTTGAGCGCCTTGAGTGCGTCCCAATCGCGTCGGTTCGCCTCGGCGAAGGACTTTGGCACCGAATCGCGGTTGAGTTTGGCGAGTTGCTCAAGTGTTGGTTCCTCGAGGTCGCCGCTCCGCGGAGCGGCATCGCTGGTGAGTACTCTTACTGACCTGCCGCACACCCTAATTCGCATTTGCGTTGCTCCTTTGAATTAACTGCGAGCGCCGGACTCAGCAGCGCGACGCTCGCAGCACTTGCTGACGTTTTCTCGCGACCGCTAGGATTCGCGATCCGACACCAGCAAACTCGTGTTCCCAAAAAAAATGGCTCGCTAACGCGATTGAATTCGCGTCACGAGCCATCTGACTTTTTCCGCTTAGGCGGAGGCCAGAGTGAGGCTAAAAAACAATTTCTTACTTCATACTAAGCCGATGCGCCCCGCTGTCAACCGTTAAATGCCCATGCGACAACTTTAGGCGGCTTCGTCGCGTTCGTCCTGCGGCTTCCTGGCGCGAAATTTTGACGCGATTTCCGCGCGGAGTCGGGGCTCTCGCGCGGTAGGGAAAATTCTGTTTGCAATGAACTTGCAACAAAAATTCAGGAAGATGTTTGTTTTCAGTTAGAAGGTTTGGGGTGAGCGACGGGGTTTGAACCCGCGACCCTCGGTGCCACAGTCAAACTGTCGTCATTCCGGTTACGTAGAATCAATCGGTTACAGCAGCATCAATCGGGTTGATTTGGGTTATTGGGGGCAGTTTGGATGCTTTTAGGTACAGTTTAGGTACAAATTAGTCGAAAGTGGTTCAACGTAGTTCCCGTCATTCCACGCGAGACGAAATTCGCGATTGACTTTTCATCGGTGACATTCTCACCGCTCTTGGCATCGTGGTGCCGTTTGGTCTATCATCCGTCGCGAACGCTTACCTCGTAAGTTCGCATGTCGCATAAAAGTAATCGCGTGCCAGAGATCCTCCGGGCAGCTTGATTTTTTGTCGAGAGGATTGTCGGTCTGTGGCTACGAGCGCCTCCATTCCAGTCGTTTGGTATCAATCACTTACAGTACTATCATTTGGGCTTATTCGGGTTATTTGGTGGGTTTTGGACGAAGTTTGGGTACAGATTGGGTACGTTTCGGCTATTCAGATTAATAAGCGACCGTTCGGCTAATTCGTGCGGAACTGCGAGTCGCCTGGGTTCGCATCTAAGCGCG
>Ga0182015_10002990_pt1 | contig 19504 bp, 20 predicted proteins | sample 712P3MmetaG_FD_120478 | JGI IMG/M metagenome (GOLD analysis project Ga0182015, IMG submission 120478) | Permafrost microbial communities from Stordalen Mire, Sweden - 712P3M metaG | ecosystem: Environmental > Terrestrial > Soil > Wetlands > Permafrost | place: Sweden: Stordalen | collected...
ATCCAATGTAGTCAGAGTTTGGCAGCTTATTATGGGACCGGGTATGAGATTTTCAACAATGCGGGCTTGTTGTGCAAGACCAACATCGGCGGCACAACCACGGTTGACACCGTTCTGAACAACCTTACCGGAACCGTGGATGCGGAAATCGGCACAATAGACTTCAATAGCAGCTACACTCTCGGAGCTGGCGGCGCACTGAGTTTTGGCCTCAATAGTCTTTCGAGTTTCGGGGAGATCACTTTGGCCGGCACGGCTCCGCTCAACGGCACGCTTGGCGCCCACCTGAATAACGGCTATGTGCCGGTCGTGAAGAGTGCCTTCGCGATCCTCTCTTATGGCGCCTTTACGGGCGGTTTCAACAATACCAACCTCCCGCCCGCCGTCATCTGGCAGACCACCTATGCCAGCACGGCCTTGACGATCAAGGTCCTAATGCTTGCGCCGGCCATTCCAAAGTTGACCGTTTTGTCGAGTCCGCCGAACATGATCCTTTCCTGGCCGACCAACGCCAGCGCCTTTGTGCTGAACCGGACCCCCAGCCTGAGTTCGCCGATCACTTGGACTCCGGTAACCAGCGGCATTACCGTCAACGGAACCAACAACACGACCACGATCAATGACAACAGCGGAAATCAATTCTACATACTGATCGCGCCATAAACCTTGCTACTGAAGCAGGCTTTTTAAGAGTCGTCCAGGCTGTCATTGTTAAATTGGCGCCATCATGCTTCGGTTCATGGGGAGCATCGCCTGGCTGCTTTGGATCGAGTTGGTCCTGTATTCTTGAAACTTGTTCAGTTCGTACGTGTTGAGAAAGGTACTGGCGCTTGCCGGCAGCCCGTCCATAGATGTTGTCCAAAAGTTGGATGCTTTGTGAGCCTTCTTCCTCCGAAGCATGTAAAAGCGCGATGATTATGTCCGGTTTGCGAGAGTTCCAAGTTCCGAAAACTGCGAAGATGGAAATTACGCACCCTTTTGACGGGTGTAAAAACCATCGAAATCCTAAAAATTCTTACTAAATCAAAAATCGCCAGAGTTTTTTGATCGGCTCCAAGTCGCAATCAACCGGCACTGACATTCCATAGGCGGCATGACTATAAAGAAATGACAGTGCGCTCAATTCCGGGATGATTTCCGGGAACCGGCCGCCCAGTTCAACACAAAATTCTCGGGCGGTCTGTTCTGGCCGTGGTTTAACCCCTCGTTCTTCTGCCCAAACTTGGAGCGCTTCAAAGCTGTATAGAACTAATTGCTCAAGCGTCCATGTTGCATGTTGACCCAACAGGAACGGATTCCGGTAAGTGGCAAATAGGCTGCGCCCCGCCTGCTGATTTTTAGTTGTCGCTACTTTCTCATCGGACGTCGAACCGAACCTAAATAGGTCTTTGAAAAATTGTTTCAAGGCGGCGATGAATGACCGCGCGATTTGAAAAATCAATTCTCGTTTGCAAAAAATCCACCAAACCATTAGAACAGCCAACGCCAGCAGGAATAAGATTCTGAACCAATGATAAAACTGCCCGGCTCGATCCGTGGAAGGCTGTTGCGACTGCGCATCTTGATTTTGAACCGTTCCATTCGGCGCTGAACTTGGCGATTGTCCTGTACCTGCTTGAGGCTGGGAATCGGCGGTTGGGTTCTTTGAGGGATCGGAATTCCGGGTTTCATTGCCCGAACGTCCCTTCCCTTTTCCATGCGGACTGAAACGGGCGGCGTATTCGCTGGCCTGTCGCAACTTGTAATCAATGTGATAACGCAATGCCTCCCACGCATCGCCCGCACCCGGACGCGGTAACAACAATGCGCCAACTAATACAAGCGCCGCGACGCCGATGCCAAATCGAATCCAACCAAAGGCAATCATGCCGGGCATTTGCAGATAACGTTGCCGCAGGTAGCGCCGCAATCCCAAAAAACTGGTTGTGAGCAACAATCCCAACGCAGCGGTCACATAAACAAAAAGATAAGTGAAACCCATGTGCCGCGCCGCCATGTCATCGCCTGGCAAAAGCATCTGGCCGATGCCGAAGAGTGGCAACGCCGCCAGTGAAAAGTAAATCACCCAAAGTCCCGGCGGATGCGGCGTGGCCGGTTTTTGTTTGCGTTCGATTTTTGCGCCGGGAGTTTTCGCCGCTTTTCTCCCGATTTGCTTGAAATGTTTTCCGTCGCCGACAGTTTGAAGCAGACCACCCCCGGAAGCGTCTTCATCCTCGTCAATCAAGGTGCAATCCCACGTCAGCTTGTGCGCGCACCACCAGACGATGCCGAGCAGGATCATGCCGAAAATAAATGCCGGATGAATTCCGATCAGATAAACCCAGGTTGCCCCCGCCAAAGCCAGGCCATAAATCATCGCTTGGTTCGTGCCTTGCTCCAGCCCGAGCGAGATACCAGAACCACGGCCATGACAAACCAAAACATCACCCAACGGACACTGCCGATGGCTGCACCCCTGAAAAAAACTTCAATCAAAAAAAAACACAAGCTTCCCACCAGCAGCATGATCAGCACCGGGCTGATGCTGATGATCATGTAGTCGGCTACGGTTTTGTTTGGTTTCGCCATGATCACCTCACCATGGCTTCGGCGCAAAGATGCATCACCGATTCTTCGGAATTCACCAGACGAAAATCAACACCTTGCGCCAACAATAGTCCAGCCCACTCTGGCGGTTGCGCCCAATCAGGAATCGCGTCTTTTTCAAAAGCCACCACTACCGCCGTCACCAGAAAACCGCGACGAACCAGTCCGCCGAGCGCGATGGCAATCGCGGGCGTGACTTGCCGCAACACTGGCACGACTGTGGCATCACGCGGAATCTGGGAAATCGCCGCCGCCAGCATCTCTGAAAATTCCAGTCCATCCGTGTGCTCCAGGCGCGCAAGCGTTTCGAGAATTTGCCCCATCTTTTCGCTGCCTTTGCGCGTCTCCACGCGCACGGGTCGCAGCCGGTCATTTGTCAAAGGGTCGTTCGCGCGTTGTTGCGCATCATCGCGCGTAGTGAATTCCGCGCGCCAGCCTTCTTCACGAATCCGGTCGGCGGCATCGCGGCCGTTGCTGAAAAAACCAATTTGCTGCCCCATGAGAAAAACAGCGTTGGCGAGCGAGGCCACGGTGACAATCGCCAGTTCCGCCGAGGTGCTTCCGCCAGCGCCCTGAAAGCTTTGCACGTGAAAATCCAATAGAAACGTCGCGCCCGCCACGCGCGAAGTTTCAAAGAGACGACTGTGAATTTCTCCCGTGCGCGCCGTCGCCCGCCAGTGGATGCGATTGAGCGGATCGCCTTGTTGATACGGACGGACGCCCGCAAGACGCGTCGGGTCTTCAAACAGCCGGTGCACCACGCGGATTTCGCCGAGTGGCCGGCGCGACGCCAGATTGTAGCCTTGCAGCGGCAAAACTTTCGGCAACACCAGCGCAAAATGCGGTTCGCCCGCCACGCGAAAACGGCGATGCAAACCGAACACATCGCCGGTTTCCAGCAGCACCGGCCCCAATTGATAATAACCGCGCATGAGAAAGGTGACGGTGTAATTTAGCGTCTCCACTTCGCCGCGCGCCAGACGGGTGAGCATCAATCTTCCACCATCCACTTTGATCCGCTGTGGTGTTTGCACCAAGGCTTCGCGCGGCAGCGAATCCTCAATGAGCAGCCACGGAATTGAAAGCGAACCTTGGTTCTCAATTTCAACGGTGACTTCCGCGCTCCCGCTAATTTCAAAAACTTCACCGTCGCAATGTCGACTCGCCACAATTTTTTCCGTCCACGTCCGCGTAAAAAAGCGGCTCAACCATAAAATTCCCAGCAACACATACATCGCATAAACCAGCAGGCCGAGTTTCAGAACCAGCCCGATGATCAACAGAGCAAGCGTGCCGAGAATCCATTTCATTTGGCGAAGCCGGTGGCCGGCATTGGCGGCACCGGCACGGTATTCAATATTTCATCCAGAACTCCGCGAACGGTTTTTTTCCGCAACCGGCTTTCCGGGCGTAGAATCAGGCGATGCCCCAAAACAAAATTCGCGATATATTTCACATCGTCCGGCATCACAAAATCAAATCCTTGAATGGCCGCGAACGATTGCGCGCACCGCAGCAGAGCCATGGACGCGCGCGGACTGCCGCCTAGGCTGATGTCGTAATGTTCGCGCGTGGCTTGGATGAGTTGGACGATGTAGCGGATTATTTTTTCATCCGCCTGAATCTGCCGGACGGCTTCCTGGCAATTCAAAATCTCTTCCGCGCTCGCCACCGTTTCCAAAGTCTCAATCGGATGCTGCGACTTGAGCCGTTGCAACATGGAAACTTCATTTTCAAATTGCGGATAACCCAGGCTCAACCGCACGAGGAACCGGTCGAGTTGCGCCTCAGGCAATGGAAATGTGCCTTCATGGTCAATCGGATTTTGCGTCGCGATCAAAAAGAACGGCGGCGTCAATTCATAGTTGTTGCCGTCGGCGGTCACCTTTCGCTCCGCCATGGCTTCGAGCAGCGCCGCCTGCGCGCGCGGCGTGGCGCGGTTGATTTCATCCGCGAGCACGATCTGCGCAAACAGCGGGCCGGGGCGAAATTCAAACTCGGTGGTCTTGGGATTGAAAATGGAACTGCCCGTGATGTCGTTCGGCAGCAGGTCCGGCGTGCATTGGATGCGTTTGAAATCGCAGCCGATGCTGCGCGCCAGCATGGTCTTGGCCACGCCGGGCACATCTTCCAGCAGCACATGGCCCTCGGCAAAATAAGCCATCACCGTCAGCATGATTTCGTTGTGCTTGCCGACGATCACTTTTTCAATGTTGTCAATCAGACGGCGGGCTGTGCCGCCCACGGGCGAATCAACCGGCGCGCGTTCCGCCGGATTATTGAACGCCGGCATTTGCACTGCGGATGCGTCGTGAAGCGGCGGCGCATATTTTGACCCGCAATGCGGACAGTTGAGATCGCTGGCCGGGCCGGTGACCATAAAGGGTTTGCCACAGTAGACACAGGTATGTTGTGACATGGGAATTAATAGTTGGGACGTTGAGTTTCAGCTTTCATATTCAAGTTTCTCCAGCGAAAACGCAAGGGTTGAACAAAGAACATCTGACATTTTCGAGCTCAGTGTTGCGGCAATCCACTGGCATGAAAACCGGTAGCTGTGCCAGTTTCCAGATAATATGATCTCCTGCATTCACTGGAAATTACGCACCCTTTTGGCGGGAGAAAAAACTGTGATCTAATGCCGGCTTAACCGGCGATTAAAAGGGTGTTAAGCTTCGATCAGCGAAGCCTCGTTGCCGGCGCGGTTATCCCATGACTCGCGACATCCTGGCCAACATCGAAACCCGCCGCTCCTCTGTAACCGACAAACAAATCAAGTATTTTGCGGATGCTTTCGATGTGGAAGCAGGTGAGATTTTCCAGCAAAAGGATCCAAGCGAGAGAAAGGTCTGACCGTCAGCCGGTGAAGCAGGAAAGCGTGTTGGTGACGGCGACATCCGCATGTCAATTTTGGTGCGTCATACAGTTTCCTCAATCGGTCAGTGCAATTCACCGTCAAAGAATAGCAATCCAGCGGCAGCAGGGATTTATGATTTCACATATTGTCCGGGCAAATAAATGAGAGGCATTAATTTTGTCAGCCGGCTGGGCGGCTTGGTTTTTACCTTGCTGACTGTCAGTCCTGCGCTGGCCACGCCCCCGATGTTTGCCGTGCCGGCGGAGGTTTCCACAACCAACGAAGCGACCACACCGCTGGGGTTTTTAACCGGCATCTCCCGCAGCAGCTACCTGCTGGGCGATATGTGGGGACTGCGCCCGTGGCTCAGTCAATATGGCATGTCCCTCGCCATTTCAGAAACCAGCGAGGTGCTCGGCAACGCATCCGGCGGCGTCAAACAGGGCGCTGCTTACGACGGCCTGACCCAGATGATTTTGCAGTTGGACACACAACGGGCATTTAACTGGTATGGGGGCACTTTCAACGTGAGCGGCCTGCAAATCCACGGCAACAATTTGAGCGCGGAAAATCTTGATACATTGCAGACCGCCAGTGGCATTGAAGCGGATCGCGCAATCCGCCTCTGGGAACTTTGGTATCAGCAGAAGTTCCTTGAAGAAGACCGGCTGGACGTAAAGATCGGCCAGCAGAGTCTCGACCAGGAATTCATGGTCAGCCAGAACGCTCTTCTCTTCGTCAACACTATGTTTGGCTGGCCGATGCTGCCCTCGGCGGACATGCCCGGCGGCGGCCCGGCTTATCCGCTTTCGGCGCTGGGTGTTCGTGCGCGGCTGCGTCCGATTGATTCGCTGACATTTATGGCAGGCGTGTTCAATGGCAGTCCGGTGTCAAATAATAACGGTGATCCGCAAATGCAGAATCCATCTGGAACGAGTTTCCCGCTGAATGGTGGTGCACTCGTCATTTCGGAATTGCAATACGCCAACCCTTCGCTTGGCACCATGGTCTCTGCCGACCAATCGCAGGCATTGTCGGGCGTTTACAAACTCGGCTTCTGGTATGACACGGAAAACTTTCCGGATCAGGAATACGCCGACGTGGTGCATCAGGGTAATTATTCCATTTACGCGGTGATGGACCAGATGATCTGGAACGACCCCAATGACCCAGACGGCGACCGAATGATAAATTTCTTTGCTCGCGCAATGGGAACGCCATTGGAAGACCGCAACTTGATTGATTTCAGCATGAATGCAGGGTTCACTTTCCATGAACCGATTCCCCACCGGGGTGACGACACTTTTGGCGTGGGCATGGGTTATGCCAAGGTGAGCGACAGCGTTGCCGATCTGGATCAGGCCAGCGGCTTGCCGATTCGCAGCGGTGAAACGTTCGTGGAGGCAACCTATCAATATCAGCTTACGCCCTGGTGCCAGTTGCAGCCGGATTTTCAATATGTTTTCAACCCCGGCGGTGGCATACCCCCCAATCCGAACTCTCCGGGACAGCATATAAAGGACGAAGTCGTCATTGGCCTGCGAATGAATCTACTTTTTTGAAAGACTCGACAACAATGCTCACTATAAGTTCCAAAAAATTATCTCTTGTTCTGACCACGTTGTTTGTGACGACGGTCAACCGGCTGCAAGCGGATGAACCGAAAGGTTTCCTGGAAACCATTCATCGCCATATCACTCTGGCTTCAACCGTGGCGGACAATGGCGACTTGAACCCGTATGCCATCATCGTCGCTCCCGTCTCCGCCGGAAAAATTCAGAAGGACGATGTCCTCGTGGACAATTTTAACAAGGTATCGAATTTGCAAGGGACGGGCACCACGATCATTGACTACAATCCGGTCACAAAGAATACAACCTTGTTTGCCGAGTTGCCGCAGCATCTGGCGCAATGTCCGGGTGGCGTGGGACTGAGCACGGCGATGACAATGCTCAAAAGCGGCTGGGTGATTGTCGGCAGCACACCGAGCACCGACGGCACCACCCGCACCAAGGGCGATGGAGGTTTGCTGGTGCTTGATGCCAATGGCCAACTGGTCGCCACTTGGGCCAACACAAACATCAACGACCCTTGGGGCAACATCGCGACCATTGATAATGGGACCAACGCCACCTTGTTCGTCAGCATGGCCGGTTTTGATGTGCCCGGTCCTGAAGTCCATGATCCGAATACGGGTTACTCGGTTACCATAAAAAAAGCGACGGTGTTGCGGATTGAACTTTCCATCCCCGAAGGAAAACCACCGGAAATTACCAGCCAGACAGTGATAGCTGATGGCTTTGGCCAACGTGCCGACAAGGATGCGTTCCTGATTGGCCCAACCGGCCTGGCCCTCGACCCGGATGGCACGCTCTATGTGTCGGATGCCGTGGGCAATCAAATTGTCGCCATCCCGGATGCGGCAACGCGCACGACCAGTGCGGGGACTGGACGCACCATAACCAAGGACGGCTTGTTGCGCCGCCCGCTGGCGCTGGCCATGGCTCCCAATGGTCATCTTTTGGTGATTAATGCTTTGAAAGGACAGGTGGTGGAAATAAACCCCGCCACCGGCAAACAATTTTATGCCCAATGGATTGATGCCGATCAGGCGCAATCTCCGCCCGGCAACGGCGACCTGTTCGGCATCGCCATGACCCCTGACGGCAAAGGATTTTATTATGTCGAAGATGACGTGAACACCATTATGGAGGCGACCCGATGAACCCATCCGAAGAAGAAAAATTACATTTGTCCCGCCGCCGGTTTCTTTCCTGCGGATTCATGGCCGCCGCCACTGCTGGTTTAAGTGCGCAGGGTGGATCCGCTGTCATAGCAGCGATGAATAAAGGTGACGAGCCGGTTCAAAAAAACGTGACTGAGCCATTTTGGGGTGAGCATCAAGGAGGCATCCTGACCCCGCTGCAGCATAACACTTACTTTGCCGCTTTCGACCTCATCACCACTGAGCGTGACGACATTGTTAAAATGTTGCAGGCATGGACTGCGGCGGCAGCCAGAATGGCCAATGGCCTGACCGCAGAACGACTAGGGCAGGATGATTCTGTTCCGGCGACTGATAGTGGTGATGTGCTGGGATTATCACCGGCACGGTTGACGATCACTTTCGGCTTTGGCGCGGGATTATTCATCAAGGACGGACAGGATCGCTACGGCCTTGCAGCACGACGACCGGCGGCACTGGTTGATTTACCAAAATTTACGGGCGACCAACTGATGGAGGCCCGCACCGGTGGTGATTTGTCAGTGCAGGCGTGCGCGGACGATCCGCAGGTTGCGTTTCATGCCGTTCGCCAGTTGGCGCGCGTGGCTTATAATGTCGCGCAAATCCGCTGGGTGCAGACGGGCTTCAGCGCCGGTTTCAGTGCCAAGGAGACGCTCCGAAACCTGATGGGTTTCAAGGACGGGACAAATAATCCGTCGATCAACGATCCCAAGCTGATGAACCAGTTCATCTGGGTGGGTGACGAAGGGCTGGACTGGATGCGGGGTGGCAGTTACATGGTCATGCGCCGGATTCGGATTGCGCTGGAACATTGGGATCGCATGAACCTTGCGTTTCAAGAGCAGACGGTTGGCCGGCATAAATACTCCGGCGCGCCGCTCGGTGGCACCAACGAATTCGACAAGGCGGACTATGATGCGACGGACAAGGATGGCAATCCCATTATTCCCGAAAACGCGCATGTGCGACTGGCCGCTGCGGTGAAAAACGACGGCGCGCAAATTTTACGACGGCCTTACTCCTACAACGAAGGCGCGAATTTCACCGCCGAACGCTGGCCGCCGTGGCGGCAGGACATGGAATTTGACGCCGGCCTTTTATTCCTGTGCTACCAGCGTGATCCGCGAACCGGGTTCATCAAACTTTTCGAGAAAATGTCGAAGTTCGACATGATGAATCAATTCGTAACACATACTGGTGGCGGACTCTTCGCCTGTCCGGGTGGGGTTGCGGAAGGTGGGTTCATCGGCCAATGTCTGTTTGAGAAGGCATGAGATAAATCATGGATATTCAACGGTCAGAGGGTCACGTTCCTTGCACAGCAGCAGGCCGATGGGCGGCATGGGCGGATATTGGGATTTAGAGCATTTCCATCAATCCTGTAGCGTGCGCCTGCGGAGTAGCGGTGTTTTTGGCATTTTGGCTGCGTTTAAGCCCGGTCACAGGCCGTTGCGGGCATGCTCCCTCCCTCAGCCTTGCCAAAAGTCAAAACCCCTCGCTTCGCATCGCTACATCATTTCTGTCAATGCTCTAGTATATGGACAATTGGCAATGGCACGAATGCTTTAGTTTTTTTCTTTCTGAAATTATTGAAGCCGGAAGAAGGCAGGACTGGGGGCGTTGCTGATTTGCACGCCGATAAAGGGAAGGCCGTTGGTTACCGTCACCCAATTGCCGACGGCCAGATTGGTGCTCATTTGCAGCACATAATTCGTGCCGATTGATGTTGGGAACGATGCTGGCATGGGAAAAAACAACACCGGCTGATTACTGTAAGTGGTGATGCCTAGCGGAGGCAGTGGCGGATTTCACGGCATGGTCGGAGCACCGCCAAACATCGAACCCCAGCCCGTGGTGAACGGCAAGTAATACACGGTCGCACTAATGTTCGGGAACACTGCTGTGCCAACATTGGTAGCGGGGGCGTTACCCAGGAAATAAACTCCTTTCAGACTGGTGCAGCCCTCGAACACCCCTTCCCCGATATTGGTAACACTGTTGCCGATCAGGACATTGGTCAGGTAGGTGCACTCAGAGAACGCCTCGCCCCCGATACTGGTGACACTGTTGGGGATCGTGACGCTCACCATGCTGCTATAATCGCCGTAGAATGCCTGAAACCCGATGCTGGTGACCGGCAGACCATTGATCGAACTGGGAATGGTCACCGGACCGTAGGGGCCGAAGGTGGTCAATCCCGTGATGGTATCCGCGCCGTTAGTGGTCGTGTAAGACCAAGTGCCGTAACTGTTCGTGTAAACTAATTGGGCTAGCCCAACGGCGGGCATTGTCAAAAGGACCACCGACAGCAATAGTTTTTGAACGAGGGTATGTTTGGTTTTCATGGTTGTTTTTTTGGGATGCATACAACGTGCCAGTATAATTTTACCGCTTTTATTGGGGGTTTGCATAACAAGGATTTTAGAAAAGTGTGAACTTCACGCTAAATGCGTGAAAAATCCACGCAACGCCGCAGGTAAATGGCACCAGAAGGTGAGTGGCGCGCGATTCCGAGGAAGCCTTTGCCGAGATTGTCGCGCGGCACGTCAACAAGGTTTATTCCGTCGCGCTGCGGCACTGGCCAAAAACAGCCTGGCCAGACGCTCGTAACAAGCGCCGCTGACACAATTTTACCTTGTTGAAATGCGCGAACATCAAATTAAACAGTCAAAAACTTTGTTTCGCAGAGGTCACAATATGTTAACAGCGGTGACCACTGGACTTTTCGACCGCAGGTTCAACGCCAAAGTGGAAGCCAGGTGAGTTCTGACAACCACCTCAAGGCTCTCTTTCAATCGCGGCACCAGGATCTTTTTGTCGTGCAACCTCAACAGCGCTTGGAGGTTGATCTGGGCGACCGTTAGAATCTGGCCAATTTTGCCGTGGAGTTCGCCGGCGAGTTGACGGCGTTCAGTTTCCTGCGCCGCGGCCAGCCGGCGGGAAAGCACTTGAAGTTGGCGACTGAATTTATCGCGTTTCTTCTCAGCGAGCTTGCGTTTGACATGCTCTTCGACTTCCTGCATAGCTCGGCGCACCGCCGGAACGAGTCGGGAGAAACGTTGTTTTAGAACATAATCCGTCGCGCCACTCTTGAGCGCATCAATGGCTCGTTCCTCGCCCAGTATTCCCGAGACTAGGATAAATGGAACATCGGGACATCGGGCATGCGCAATTTTCAGCGCAGACAATCCATCAAACGCGGGCAGCGAATAATCCGAAAGGATCAGGTCAATGTGCCTTGTTTGAGCGCCGCCACAAAATCATCGCGGGTCTGCACACAGGTGGTCGCACAAGTGATGCGCTCGGCCTCAAGGGTGGACTGAACGAGCGTGGCATCGTTTGGATCATCCTCCAAGTGCAAGATGTGGAGCGGGGATTTCATTTTTAATCTATTCCTTTCTGATCAGAAGTCCCCGGTCATTTTCTACGCCGGTTTTTTCTCTGATGGCGGTGGGCGGCGGTTCATTGATGGCGGCCCAAAAAATACCGAGTTGTTTGACAGCTTTCATGAACTCGGAAAAATCCACGGGTTTCACCACGTAGGCATTGACCCCGTGTTTGTAACACTCGACTAGGTCCGGGGTTTCGCGCGAGGACGAAAGCACGACCACGGGAATGATCTTCAAATACTCGTCGGCCTTGATGTTCTTCAAGACCTCCAGTCCATTGACCCTGGGCATCTTGAGATCAAGCAGCACGAGTATGGGATCGCCGCCGTCCCGCATTTTGAATTTTCCCTGGCGATAAAGATAATCCAGCGCCTCCGCGCCGTCGCAGACAACCGCGACCCGGTTGGCCAGATGGTGCTCATCCAGCGCGGTCAGGGTTAGTTCCACGTCCTTCGGATCGTCTTCGACCAGCAGAATATTTTTGATGCTTTTTAAATCAGTGTCCATTGATGCCTTTTTTCTGTGTTGGAATGGAAAAGTAAAAGGTTGCGCCGCCGTCAATCACGCCTTCCGCCCATGTCCGGCCGCCGTGCCGGTGAATGATGCGCTGGACATTGGCAAGCCCGATGCCCGTGCCCTCGAACTCGTCCTGGCTGTGCAGGCGCTGAAATACGCCGAACAGTTTGTGGGCATAACGCGGGTCGAAACCCACGCCGTTGTCGCGAATGAAAATCACCGTCTCACCTTCACCCAGGGGAACGCAGCCAATTTCGATTTTGGCTTCAGCGCGGGGGCCGGTGAACTTCACCGCATTCGAGATCAGATTAACCAGCACCAGTCGCAGCAAGGCACGATCGGCCCACACGCCTGGCAACGCGTGTATTAACCAGGCAATTTTCCGCTCCTTGGTCTCCATCTGAAAATCATCCAACGTATTCCGGACCAACGCGTCGAGATTGACATCGGTCTTTTGAATTTCCGAACGTCTGATATGCGAAAAGGCCAGCAGGTCGTCGATCAATTTTCCCATCAGGTTTGCCGACGAGGAAATCGTTGTCATATGCGCGCGAGTTTTTCCTGAAAGCAGCGGGCCGGCGTCTTGTTGCAGCAGGGCCACAAAGCCGATGATGTGGCGGAGCGGTGCGCGCAAATCGTGGGAAACGGAATAACTGAACGCCTCCAGTTCCTCATTGGCGGCTTGCAGTTGTGCCGTGCGCTCGACGACGCGTTGTTCCAGTTCCACATTGAACCGTTTTTTTTCAACTTCCGCGTTTTTCCGCTTCGTGATATCCCGGACGTTGCATTGGATCACATCGCAGTCGCCGGCTTGATACACGTTGCTGACAAACTCCACGGCGATGTGGCGGCCATCCCTTGTTTCGAGCGGCAGGTCTTCATAGCGGACATACCCGTCCTTTTGCAGCCGCTCCAGCATGACCTTGTTCGACTCAATGTCCTTGAACGGGCTCAGTTCGCCGACGGTTTTGCCGACCATTTCACTGCGGGAAAAGCCCAAAAGCTTAATCAGAAACGGATTTACATCATTGATGCGCCCCGTGTCCACGTCCAGAATCAGAATGCCATCCTTTGCCGCTTCAAAAAGTCGCCGGTAACTAAGTTCAGAGGCGCGGAGCGCCTGTTCCGTGCGTGTCTTGTTGCCGTTGCCATTCCCGTTTTGAACATTGGTATTCATTCAATTTTCCACCAAATCGCTGTTTGCCCTGGCTTCACGGCGGCGATTCATCGAAAACATCATTTAGGGTGACATCGGCGGGAGCACCTCTTTACAGCCAATGCTTACTGTCGTCCTTGCCCAGAACATTTTTTACCCCCTCCAGTAAATCATCATTGGAAAATGGCCGCTCCAGCATAAGGTCGGGCTTCAGCCACGGCTTGCGTGCAAATTCATCTATGGGCAAATATCTTGTGGCCATGATGACCGGGACTGCGATGTTCGCGGAACGCAACTTCGCGATCATTTCAATGCCGGTCATCCGGGGCATTTTGTTGTCGGTGATGACCAGGTCATAGTCATAGGTCTGAAGCGCCTCCCAGCCGGCGGCACCGTCGTTGACGCCTTCAACGTCGTAGCCGGAACCGGCCAGCACATCAATGCTTAATTGGCGGATGTCACTATTGTCATCAACCAAAAGAATACGAAGGGGTGGATTTATCTGGCCTCGAGTCGGTGTGATGGCTGGCGCTTCGGCATACGGGATTTTGTTGACTTTCATAAATTGGGATCTGTCTGCGGTGCCATCCGCTTCGCGCAAAACTTTTTCCACCGTTTCCAAAAATTCCGCGAGAACAAAGGGCTTAAGCAGACCGGCGGCGGGTTCGAGCCAGGGGTATCGGGTGAATTCCTCATTTGGCCAGGTTCCAGTCACCATAATTACCGGCAGGGACATGCGCGCGTCATGAAGCTTTTTGAGCAACTCAACGCCGGAAACATTCGGCATTTCATTATCGGTGATCAGCAGATCGTAGCTGTTCAGTTGAAGCCTGTCCCAGGCGACCGCCCCATCTTCGGCGGAGTCCACTTCGTAGCCGGAGTCAGTCAACACTAAAGCGGTAAGATGGAGGATCAACGGCTTGTCATCCACCACGAGAATGTGCCGGGGCGGATTAATCTTCATTAGTGACGCGTTGGCCGGTTCCCCGGCCTGTTTCATATTTTTAGCAGTCATATTTAAATACTGTAACTGGATAATATATGGTTGCTATAAGGTGTTTTCCCCATAACCCAAATCAGACGGTAGGGTTACACCCCATGGCGAAGCTCGGCGCATTCCTTTAGCCTGGGCACGTATTAATTACAAACCATAAAAAACCAAAATTAAAATCAATATGAAATCATATTTCTCGTTCGCTCTCAACCTGGCTGCGGGTGCCATATTAGCCACCGGCACATCCCTGCTCGCCGCCGATTCGAACCCCGTCATCGATTCGTCCACTACAACGACAGCCTCGGGAACGGAAGCCGTGACCACAGACAATGGTCCGCATTATGAGCAGCCCGATCTTTACCGGGGCAACGAACTGTCCGTGGACGCGTTCGGGACCGCTTCACTCGGCCAATACACCATTGAACATCCTTCCGATGAGCGCATCCGGCAAAACACAAAATTCGGTGCTGGCGTGGGAATCAATTATTTCATCACCCGCTACATCGGCATTGGTGCCGAGGCTTATTCTGAAAACACGACCGGAACTTTTATTGACAACGCTTCGGCCAATTTAATCCTGCGTCTCCCGCTGGGGGAGAGTGGATTCGCTCCCTACGCCTTTGGCGGTGGCGGTCACGAGTTCGATCAGGGGAAATTTTGGTTTGGCCAGGCGGGTGCCGGCATGGAATATCGCTTCTGCCCGCATGTGGGGGTATTCCTTGACGCGCGCGCGGTGTGGCCGAACGAAACAAAAAGTAGTGGCCTCGCCCGGCTCGGCCTGCGCTTCGCTTTCTAAATGGAGGCGGCCCTCTGCTGTGCCGGCGGAAAATCCGCCGGCTCTTTTTTTACGCATTTTGCCGCTGACGGATCAACGCTTTCGTGCAGAGGCAAATCAAAACTTGCGGTAGGGTTACACCCCATGGCACTTGCACATTTTTGGGTTACTCTCATTCCATGAATAACGAAAAACATTTCTTAAGAACTAAAAAAACCGGATTCGTGTTGGGTGCTGTGCTGCTGGTGACGCTGACCAAATGCGTGGTTAACGCTGATGGGCAGAGCGCCGGGATAAACGTCGGGGTCAATGTGTCACCTCCCGTGGTGTCACCTGTCATTGTGGCACCTGTTGTGGTGCAAGACGACTACGTTTATTACCCAAACTATGGTGTCTATTACAACAGCAGGCGGCACCAATACGCTTATTTGGAAGGCGGCGCGTGGGTTTCTGCACCGGCACCAAGTGGTGTCTCGGTTGACATGCTGCTGGCTTCACCGTCGGTGAAGATGGATTTTCATGATTCCCCGGCAAAACATCACGCAGAGATGCTTCAGAAGTATCCGAAAAATTGGGCGCCGCCCGGCTCTGGTCACGACCAGAAGAAAAACTGAAGGCGGCTGCGCCGGATGACATCACTGTTCCGGCGTGGCTCAGTTCCCTGCGTCAGGCATCATGACACATCACCGCCAAACACGAAAGGCACACATTTTATGAAAAAAACCATCCGACTTCGCTGGACACTATGGATGCTGTTAATCAACGCGGCGGTTGCGGTTTTATTCAGTGGTTGTGCCACGCCAGAACACTCCTATAACGACGATTTTAGTGATAACCTTCCGACCAAACCCAACTATTACATTCAGAATGAGGATGCGGGGCATTTCACCATCACGGTTCATCAGGGCACGCTTTCAAATGGAGCTGAGCGCTTGATCGACGTAAAAGAAGCGGCCTCGACCATCGCCAAAGCCGAATGCCAAAAACGCGGATGGGAAAAATGGCAGTTGAACTACATCCAACAACGTGATCAGGGATGGATGCACATCGTTATCGCGGAAGTCACACGTGAATGATAAATCGAACCGACCTTTTCCCAATCCAATGGCAACCCATAAAAATCTCGTTCTGTAGTCCGCGGGCGCGTACCCGGAGCGGTTCGTGCAGCAGGCTTTGGGGCACAACAGCAAAGCCTTGCATCGCGCCTACGCAAAACGGGCACTGATGAAACTTCCGTCGCTAGAGAATTACGAGCATAAAGCAGCGGCACGGATGGAACAGGCAGATTGAACGGGGGTGCGTTTAAGTTTGTATGTAGCCTATCCTTGTATTAGGCCACTGGTTCATAATCACTGAAAATGATACTTCTGCTTGAGCGACTGCTGCAAGAAAGCCGCATCAAAAGTATAAATGCCATCCGGTTTCATCTGGAAACCTCTAATCAATAAACCTGCATGCGGCTTGTGAATGAGAATGGTCTGCCCCGGTGAATAAAATGTCTGGCCGGAATAAGTGGCGGAATTGCCATAAGCATACGCTGAACCAGTCGTGTAGGCATATCCTGGTGTGGTAACAGCCGATGTCGAAGTGGAACTGCTCTCGTTTAGAAGAGCGAAACAAGTAAAACTATGCTGCAAACAAAGATCAGCCGCTCGCAACATCGCAAAATCCTCTGCTCGCTCGCCAGACGTGTAGCCATTGCCACGAAAATAAACTCGAAACACATCCGGCGCAAACTGCGTCTCGCTGTAGCCGCCAGTAAAACTGGTGGACTGATAAGAAGTGGCACAGCCTGAAACAAACACGCCTGCCATAATCGCAAGCAAAAAAAATCTAATTCTCATAAATTGGTGGCGTGGTCAAGTGGCCTAATTAATAATGGGCTCCGCACTTTGGAGCCTATCTTTTTTCAGATAATTGGCCATATTTCAGACTTTCTCATTTATCCATAATGATTTATGTCCGACAAATGGCAAAAGAGCGCATCAGGAAACACGGTACCAGATCAGGTGTCAAAAGCATCCTGAGTGCCTTTAGCCATCACAACGCTGTCCGATGAAGAATGCCTGTTTGGCAACCCAACTTCCAAATGTTTCTTTTTAGCCGCATTCCTCTTCTGCCAGTGCTGATTCAACGCATTCGTGACCTTCGCCAGCCATGAGCGGTCTTTGATCTGTTCCAGCAGTTCCGACGCGGCAAAGAACTTGATGCCGTTTTGCACTCAAGGAATGTTTCGTTTGCGCAGGCGGCACTATCAGACGGTAGGGTTACACCCCATAGCCTTTGACCAGCCGATGGTGCCATGATGTGCCCGTAAGTTAACAAACCAAACAACAAATATAATTATGAAAACTATCATCCTCTCATGCGTTGCCGCCGCCGCCCTTTTGTCCCTCACCGGCTGCGACACCGACAAACCCACCAGCAGCACCACCACCACCAGCCAACAAACCTCGATCCCCGCACCCGTCACCACCACGACCACGGATACAAAATCCCAATAAGATTGGCTTCGTGCCATTCTATACAGGATCGCATTGGTTTTCCGGCCGGGACTTCGGGTGTTACAAGTTTCGGATAATGGTGTGGTTCATTGTTTACTTGGGGGACATTGCAAGGGAGCGAAAAACCAAAATTAAATCCATAACATGGCAAAACGAATAAAAGTCGGCGTGGTGGGATGCGGCTACTGGGGTCCCAATTTAATCCGCAATTTCAGATCGCTGCCTGATTGCAACCTGAAGATGATGTGTGATGTCAGTGAACCCCGGCTGGCTCACCTGAAATCACTCTATCCTGAGGTTGAAAGCGAGACTAATTATCACCACATGCTTAACGGCGTTGGCCTCGATGCGGTCATCATCGCCACTTCGGTGAGATCGCATTTCCCGATGGCCAAGGCGAGTTTGCTGGCCGGCAAACATACCTTTATCGAGAAGCCAATGGCGGCGTCTTCCGGGGAATGTGAGGAGTTGATTGATATTGCCAGGAAACAGGGATCGGTGCTGATGGTGGGACATACCTTCCTGTATTCGCCGGCGGTCAGGAAAATCAAGGAAATCGTGCAAAAAGGCGACATCGGTGAAATCCGTTACATCTGCGCGCGACGTCTGAACTTGGGTCTGTTCCAAAAGGACATCAATGTTGCCTGGGATTTGGCTCCCCATGATATTGCCATTATTTTGCACATATTGGAACAGGAGGCTGTCACCATCAACTGCAAGGGAAGCGCACACATCACCCCCGGAGTGGAAGATGTGACGACCATGTGGCTCAATTTCCCGGGAGATCGCTCGGCCATCATTCATAATAGCTGGCTCGATCCGAGAAAAGTCAGGGAGATGACCATAGTGGGCAGCAGGCAAATGATCGTCTACGACGACCTTTCCCTGCTTGAAAAAATCCGGGTCTTCGACACGCGGGTGGAAAGACCGCCGCATTATGACACCTTTGCTGAGTTTCAGTATGCCTATCATTATGGAGACGTTCACGTTCCTCATATCAAACTGGAGGAGCCGTTAAAGATGGAATGCCAGCATTTTCTGGATTGCATCAATCAGGGGACAACTCCATTGACCGATGGCAAACGGGGTCTTGAATTGATTCGCATACTGGAAGCGTCTTCCCAATCGCTCAAACTGGGCGGTGCTTCGGTCAATCTTTCCGAACGGAACAAAGGCAACGATTGGATTCCCGCCGATGTCCGAGTCAAGCCAGCTGCTGCAAGCAAGCGGTGTTCTGTTGACCAACAGCACAGCATGAAACCGGCTGAAACTTATCATCGAACCGCCAAGCTCTGATCATCAAATTCAAATATCGAACTCCAATCCGTCACTGAATTCTGAATGGATTCGCCGCAATTGGTGAACGCAAACATTCCACATGCATTACGAATCTCAAATTACCTGCACCATTCTGAAAGGCAAAAGTCAGGATCCAGCAACAGCACAACCACCACGACGCAACAAAGCGCGCTGGGTGAACACCCCATATCGCCTACAGAGATTTTCAGTTATCTTGGGTGCCATGTTATTATTTATATTTGAGTGTGATTGCAAACAACCAATCAAACCGTAATACAAAGGCTTGAAGACAAATAAATTCGCAACCGACTTATCCAGAATGGCAGGAACGACGATTGCCTGGCTGATCGCCATTGCCTTTTGCGCCAGCGTCGGTTTGCTGGAAGCTCAAGAAGTTCCTTTCACTAGCGTTGTCGCCAGTGACAACTTTGTTTGCCCCAACGGCCCTCTCGGAACTAACTGGGCGGAGCCTTCGGCGTCGGGCGGGGATTTGGTTGTTACCAACGATACCGTGGGCGTCGATGTGGATAACGAGCATTGCTTCGCCTACTGGGCGTCGAATAGTTTCAGCGACAATCAGTATTCGCAGGCCAGCCTGACAACGACCGGGCCGTGGACAGGTGTGATTCTGCGGGCCGATACTAATCAGGACATGTTTTACCTGGGTTTTGTCTTCGGGCCG
>Ga0182015_10002991_pt1 | contig 19503 bp, 16 predicted proteins | sample 712P3MmetaG_FD_120478 | JGI IMG/M metagenome (GOLD analysis project Ga0182015, IMG submission 120478) | Permafrost microbial communities from Stordalen Mire, Sweden - 712P3M metaG | ecosystem: Environmental > Terrestrial > Soil > Wetlands > Permafrost | place: Sweden: Stordalen | collected...
AGCTCGTCGTGGTTGGCACCGTGCAGGGAGCCATGTTCCTGCTCATCTTCCGCTACGTCTTCGGCGGTGCGATCGCCGTGCGCGGCGTCAACTACGTCGACTTCGTGGTGCCGGGATTCATCACCACCGGCGTGCTCTTCACCGCCATGTACGCCTCTGCGGGCATGGCCGAGGACATGAGCGCGGGCCTCATCGCACGCCTGCGTTCGCTGCCGATTCCGCGCAGCGCCGTGCTCATCGGTCGCGCGCTGGCCGACACGGGAATCCAGGTCTGGGGACTGGCGATCACGGTCGTCATCGGATTTCTCGTCGGCTTTCGCGTGCACAGCAACTGGGGCGCGGCGCTCGCGGCGGCCGCGCTGGTCATCCTCTTCGGATTCGTTTTCGAGTGGGTCTTCGTGCTCATCGGTATGGTCGCCGGCTCGGCACAGGCCGCTCAGGGTTTCGCGCTCATCGTGTTCCCCTTCACGTTCGTCTCGTCCGCGTACATCCCGGTTGCGACGATGCCTTCGTGGATGCAAGGCTTTGCCGAGAATCAGCCCATCACCGTCATGGTCAACGCGGTGCGCTGCCTGACCGAAGGCCAGCCCGCGGAGGCGCTCCTCGGGCACCCCACCTCGTACTTCGTGCTCCGCTCACTGGTGTGGTCGGTGGGGCTGATCGCAGTGTTCGCGCCGCTCGCCGTCGCCAAATACCGGCGCGGCTGAGAGTCGTATCGTCCTTCCGGATGCGAACTCCGCTCGCGAGGCGCCCCGATCTCTACGACACCATCGGCACGACGGATCGTACGAGCCGGCGGATTGCACAGTCATCGCCGTCGAGCCCTCCTGGGTGATGATCCGCCAGCGTTCCGGCACGGCCGCACCCGCTGTTCGTGCCGTTGCCGAGGCGCTGCCATTTCCAGACAGGTCATTCGATGTGGCGATGGCCCTCTGGACGATCCATCACTGGACTGATCTTCGGCGCGGGCTCGAAGAGCTACGGCGCGTGGCAGGCCGCGTTGTCATCGTCACCTCCTCCACCGTGATGAATGATGTCTGGATGACGCGCGACTACTGGCCCGGAATGGCTCGTCAACGACGCGATGACATCCAGCCTCGGGCGGTTGTCGATGTGCTCGGAACGCAAGCGCGTGTCGAACCACTCCCGCTGCCACGCGATTGCACCGATGGAATGGGTGAGGCATTCTGGGCTCGCCCCGAGCCGAGAGGCGACGCGGATCGACATGCCGCGTCGGGGGATCGATACTGACCGCATGCCTCCCACGTCCGACCTCGAGCAAGCCGGTTACGCGCGGATGCGCTGGAACGCTCCGCTGTCCGAGGAGCACGCGACGCTCCTGCTGGATCGACTCGGGATCCAGCCGGGTGCCTCGCTCCTCGACCTCGGTTGCGGATGGGGCGAGCTCTTGCTCCGCGGGGTCGATAGCGCAGGCGTGACAACTGGCGTTGGCGTCGACACCGATGCCCAGGCCGTTGCGCGAGGTCGTGCCCTGGCAGTCGATCGCGGTCTTGATGGACGGGTCACGTTCGTTGAAGGCTCAGCTGTCGGTTGGCAGAGGATGGCCGACCGCGTCATCACCGTCGGCGCCGTGCATGCCTGGGGTGGCGCCGAGCCGGCGTTGAAGGCGCTGAGCGCGCTCGTCACGCCGGGTGGCAGGCTCCTCTTCGGCGACGGTTGCTGGGAGGGGGCCCCAAGCGCGGAAGCATCCAAGTTGTTCGGTGCCGGCGTTCTGACATTGAGCAATCTCGTCGAATGCGCGCAGGGGACCGGGTGGCGAATCCTGCATCTGAGCACCGCCGATCAGCGCGAGTGGGACGACTTCGAGTCGACGTGGCGCGCCGGCCGTCAGGAGTGGGTGCTTGCCAATCCCGAGGACGAGCGAGCGCCGGCTGTGCGTGACGAGCTGGATGCCCAGCTCCGGCAGTACATCGGCACGTATCGCGGCGTGCTCGGGTTCTGCTATCTCGTCCTCGGTCAGTAGCAGGCAAATGCGCAATCAGCCGGGCGGTACCGGGACGTAGCTGGTACGGTGACCGAGTGGACGTCATCCATCCCGAGCACGCGATTCGGCAGGAACGTCGATGCCGAGCGTGACCATCTCAGCCTCGTATGGGGCTCGGGGCGAGCAGATCGCTCAGGCCGTGGCCGATCGTCTCGGACTGGCGTTCCTCGATCGTGCGATTCCCCTCCGGGTTGCCCACCGCCTGCGCATGTCCGACGAGTCTGCCGCGAGCAGCGATGAGCACGCCCCCACCGTGTGGGATCGGTTTGCCGGCGCGCTCTCGCCTGTGGGAACCGTGACGACCGCGACCGGCGTCTCTCCGGAGCCCATCGAGGATCCCGACGCGTTTCGCACCGAGACGGAGACCATTCTCAAGCGAGTCGCCGATACCACCGGCGCGGTGTTTCTTGGTCGCGCCGGCATGGTGGTCCTCGGCGGTCGCGCCGACGTGCTCCGTGTCCGTCTCGACGGGCCGATCGAAGCCCGAATCGCACAAGCCGTCGCCGACGGTTCCGACCCGGCCACCACTCGCGAGGCGCAGCAGGATGTCGATGGCGCGCGTGATCACTACGCGCGGTTCTTCTATAAGCAACGACAGGACGACGCCCGTCTCTACCACCTGATCATCGACAGCACCGTGCTGCCGATGGACGCGTGCGTCGACCTCATCGTCAGAGCCGCGCAGGCACATCTTGCGAACCGCGAGGGTCAGACCTCGCCCGTGTCGCAGGTCTAACGGTTCGCGTGATTTGCAAGAAAGCCCGGACCTTGTGGTCCACGCCTTTCGTTGATTCAACAGTCCGCGCGGCGGTGCGTCGCCCCGTCGTGTAGGCCTACGGCAGAGCAGTGAGTGTATCGCTCGCCTGCTGGCCGTACGCCGGGCCCCCCATGGCGCTGACCGTGATCTCGCCTTGCTGTGCGTTTTGCTACAGTCCTGCACTGGCGATGGGGCTCGCCGCAGGATGCTCGGATCCTGGAAGCGCTCCGGTTGAGCTAATGGCCCCTGACCACCATGTTCATGGAGGTTAGGGCTATGTCGCATCGACGCCCGGTGGCGGAGCGCTTCGAAAACGGCGGTCTGCTGCTGCGATTTGACGACGTTCTGCTGGTGCGTGGTGCTCGCGGGACATGGTTGCTCGACGTGCAGGCGCTGGTCGGCGGCGCGCAGCGCCGCATGCAGATTCCCATTGGTCGCCACAAGGTGTTCGACAGGTTCGCATTGGAGGTGCTCAGCAATGAGACCGCGCAAAATCCCGATGCGCGGGACGAGCCGGGCGGCGAAGGCCAGTGAGTCGGGAGCACGCAGCAGGAATCTCCCTTGAGGAAGGTCTCCGAACACTCGCCTCACTGGAATTGCTGCCGGCGGCGCAGCGTCACCTTGCCGATGAGGCGGCCGGCAAACTGTCCGGCATCGGCCTCTACGTCGCCGTCATCGGTGAGTTCAAGCGCGGCAAGACGACCCTGATCAACGCGCTATTGGGAGCAAATCTTCTGCCGACAGGAGTGCTCCCGGTCACCGCGGTTCCGGCACTGGTGCGATTCGGAACGTCCCCTCGAGCAACGCTTCGCCTCCTCGACGGCGCGGAAGTCGCAATCGACGTTGAGGATCTGAGCGGCTACCTCACGGAGCAGGCGAACCCGGCTAACCGCAAAGGGGTTCGCGAGGCGATCATCGAGTATCCGGCTCCAGTGCTGGCGAGTGGGTTGATTCTCGTCGATACCCCGGGGATCGGCAGCGTTCACCGCCACAACACCCAAGCCGCGATGGACTTTCTCCCTCGAGTCGACGTCGCGCTACTCGTCCTGAGCGTGGATGCGCCACTCGCCGATTCGGAGGCACGCCTGCTCGAGGACGTAGCACAGACAGCCGCGCGTGTTGCGGTCTGCCTCAACAAGGTCGATCACTTGACGCCGAGTGAGATTCAGGAAGCGGTGGATTTCGTACGCCCCCGAACGGTGGCCCTGTGTGGCCGTTCGGATGTCAAGGTGTTCGCTGTCTCGGCGCGCGATGGCGAGGCTGACAGCGGTCTCGCGGCGCTGACGGCGTGGCTGAACAACGACGTGGCCACTGCCCAGAATGCGCTCTCGCGCCAGCGCGGCGTCCGCGTCGCCACAACGCTGCTCTCGCTCGTCGACGCCACGCTCCAACTCGAAGCAGCTGCGGCCGCCAAACCGGCACGAGAGGCTGCAACGGCGCGCGCAGCTTTCACAGCCGCGCAAGCCGCGCTCGCAACTGCGGTCGACGACGAGTCGACGCTCCTCCTTGCGGCGTGCCGCGGCGCGACGGACACCGTCATCGAGCCCAGAGCAGCCGCACTGCGGGAGAATCTGCCTCCTCTCCTGCTCGCCGCGAAGGATGAGGATTGGGCAGACAGATATGCGGCGGCCGCGATTTCGTGGCGGCGTGAGGTCGGGGAAGCGCTCATCGCGACGATGCGTGGCCCCGTCGACCGGCATGCGGAGCGGGTTCAGGAGCTCGCGACGCGTTTCATCGCAGCGGTCGGCCAGGCCTTCGGCGTGAGCCTCCCCGGTGCGCTCGACCTATCACCCGGCCTTGATGTGGAGGCCGTCAGGGTGGACCTGACGGATGACCCGGGTGCGCTGGCTATGGGAGTGCGCCAGGTCCGGGCGCGCGTGCCCGGCACGCTTGGAAGGAAATGGCGTGAGCGCGCTCGACGGGAACGAGCGATCGAGGACGCTGATCGCCTCGCCGGCCGGCTGCGCTACGCGACCCTGCGCAGCGTCGACCGAACAGCTCGCGGATGGATCAGCGAAGCGGCACAGGCGTCACGCGGGTTGAGTGAGGCTCTGGCCGGCGCCGTTGCCCGTGCCGAGGCGGCGGCCCAACGGCGCGAAGCGATCGTCGTAGGGTCCGATGTCCTAGCGCGCGTCGAGTCCGTGCGCAACTCGTTGCTCGGAGGCTGAGGTTGCGCCGCTCAATGCCGCCGGTCGGTCGGAGTCGCTGTCCAGCCAGCCGCCGAGCTGGTAATAGATGTCTTCACCAAAGCTGGTCGGAAGTGGCTCTGCTACGACGAGCTTGTAGTTGGCCTGGCCCTCGGACCGTCGCTCAGCCCTGAGAAAGAGCGTTGAATCGGCGCGCTGCCTGTGGAACCCGTCGGCGAAGTCGAACTGGTGCGTCACAAAGAAGACCGTGATCTCCGCATCCAGCAGTGCGCTGACGACCTGGCGTCCGATCTCGGACCCCTCGCGCTCGTTGGTCGCGGCGAAGGATTCGTTGAACAGCATCAGAGAGTTCGGACGAATCTCATCGGCGATGGTGCTCATCCGGCTGAGTTCCTCATCGAGACGTCCACTGGTCATGGTGGCGTCCTCTTCCCTGATGAAATGCGTGAAGACTCCCTCGAAGACACTGGCGCGATAGGTATCGGCAGTGACGAACATGCCGCACTGCATCATGAGCTGCGCCAGTCCGACACTGCGCAGAAACGTCGACTTGCCTCCAGAGTTCGCACCGGTGATGATGACCAGCGATTTCCCATCGGCGCCGACGTCGTTGCCAATCACCGGCGCCTCGGCACGCAGCACGAGGCTCATATCGCGCAACCCGGTGAACGAGATAACCCGCTCTGCCCACGAACGCGGCTCGGGATACGAGACGGGCTCCCCTTTTGCCACCAGCCGGTCCCAGAGGTTGAGACAGCTCACATAGAAGCCCAACTCCCCGCGCAGCATCGTGAAGTAGCTCCAGATGTGGTCGGCAGACTGCGCCGCCGCGTTGGCGACGAGATTGACCCCTCGACTGGTGAGGTCTGACAGGGCATTGGCGCCCGCCTCGTCACGCGGCGCAATGTTGAACGTGTAAGAGGAACGAGGCACCATTCCCAGGCGTTCCTTCCAGCCTCGCCTTCCCCGGTCAGAGGATCGGAGAACGAAGTCGATGCCACTGTTGTCCCGATCCAGCTGTGCGCTGATCAACTGACCATCGCGGAAGCGCAGTTGCTTCAGGTGGAAGCTGATGGTCCGGAAGTACTCATCGTCGAGTTCGTGCTGCAAGGTCCGGAACAACGTCGTCAAGCCGGCTGAGTGGAACCGCTCGGCGTGGTCATCGGCGATCTTGCGCAGTTGCTTGAGACGAACGACAGCGGCCTCAAGCTGATTGACCGCTCCAGAGAGAATAGATGAGGGAATCTGTGAGCTATATGCCCAGATTCCTCGCTTGTCCTCGAGCGCGGCCACGGCGATGGCATACATGTCTCGAACGACCTCTGGTTCGGCGATGCAGTCGACGAGGACGCGCTGGCGGTAGAGGATGGCGTCCGAGTCGCGGAGGCTGGCCAGCACGACTTTCGTTGACACCTCGAAGAGGAACCTGTCGCCGAGAGCCATCGACTCGAGGACACTGCCCATCTCCAGATCCTGAATGAGGTCTTTGTGATTGGGAGGGAGCTCGGCGCCGAAGTCGAAGTCCCGATCCTTGTGAAGGAGGAATGCCTTCACACGATGATCCGCTTCCGTAAGCGCTCGTAAGTGACGTTGTGCTTCTCGGCGATGCTCAGCGCAAAGGCGAGCCCGTCTGCGGGTCCCCTGACCACCTTGTAGGTGCGCTCGACGGGATTGTCAGGAACGACCGTGCTCACCATGCTGACGACTGAGTCGCCGAGCGAAGCCAGCTCGTCGACGAACGTGACGTAAACGCACAGCACGTCGAGTTGGATGATCTTCTCCATCACCTTCTCGCCGAGAAAGCGAGCGTCCCTCAGTGTCGTGGACGTGAAGATCTCATTCATGATGACGATGCTGTTGGACGTTGCGGCCTGGAGGATCGCCCGGATCCTCACCAGGTCATCCTCGAGCTTGCCGCGCATGTTGGTGAGGTCCTCCTTCCTCTCGAAGTGGACGAAGAGCCGGTCGAAGAGGAAGAGGCGAGCCGCACTCCCCGGAACGGGGCAGCCCGTGCTGGCCAGGTGGTGAAGCTGACCGAACATTCGAGCGAAGGTCGTCTTCCCTCCCTGATTCGGTCCCGAGACCACGAAGATGCGCTCCGGACCTTCCAGGTGGAAGTCGTTGCGCACGATAGGCTTGCCTTCGGAGACGAGCTTCCTGGCGAGGGCAAGGTCGAAGGTGTCGACGGCGAAGATCGCTTTCGACGACGGGGTCACATCCGGATAGCAGAAATCGAGTCCAGCTGCACTGAGCGGGCCGATGTAATCCAGATAGGCCAGATAGAAGCTCAGCTCACGCTCGAACTGCCGGATCGACTCATCGAAGAATTCGGCGTGCTGCCGACAGTACTCGTCCAGCGCGGCGAACTCCTCAGGGAAGAGTCGTGCCACCAGCTGAAGGATTTGCCCCGCCACGTGGTTCATTCCCGGCCAGCCTCGGTAGTTGACGCGGTAGTCCTTAGCGTCACCCTGCTTGAAGCGATCGAACGTGTTCAAGACCTCGGCGCTGTAGTCGGCTTGATCGTCGTATCGGCTCACGTCGACGCGCAAACCTCGAATGCGGGTGCAATAGCGGATCTGCGCGAGTTCGTCCTTCCGACCCCTCGTGTCAGCAACAAGCGAGTCGAAGTCGGCTGACGCAACGTAGGTCGCCAGGAATGCACGGAAGGCGCGAAGCCCGCGAGAACCGAGGGGCGCAGAACTCAGCGCCTCAGCCAGGGACTGCACCGCCTCGCAGTACATGGATGCCGCATCCAGGAACCACCCTTCGCGCTGGTACTGATACGGCATCTTGTGGATCTGACCCAGGTGACTGCGCACCTGCCTCATCACATCCGCAAATTGCTGCAGCTGTTCGAAGAACGACCGGTCCTCCAGGTCCCGGAAGACTTCGTGGCGATAGCGCACGGTGTCGACGTCGTCGAGTTGCTGATACAGGAGTGATGCGATAAATGCGTGTTCCTCTCGGACTCCAGCGATCTTCCCAATGATCTGATCCAGGTTCAGATCAGATGCGAACGAGCGATCCTCTCGCGCTTGGAGGTCCGCCCTTCCCGTCGACTCGCCGGCCAGCAGGCTGATAAAGCGATGTGTCGCGGACGACGCCGAGTCTGATTCGCTCACCTCGTGGCCTGACTGGCCACCATGGTGGGGGCCGGAGACCTGAGTTGTTCCGTCTGCCATGGCTTGCTCCTGTTCTGCCTGTAGGGCCGTCAGCAGGAGCCATCAGTCATGAAGGCGGTTTCGGCGAGCTCCATCGCCGTCTGCGTTCAGTCTACTGTGCCGTCCGGTTCCGGTTAGGTCCGTCGGTGCGGGACGACGACGTTCATCACCCGGACCCGCCGGCTGCCCATCGGCCGCTCGCCGCGCAACGTTCGCCCTCGATACGGGTCGAGCACCGCTCCCAACTCGTGCACCACCCGCTGGACGTCCTCGACGGTCAGCCAGAGGTCGGCGGTGGTCATGGCGGCGGCATCCCGCCAGTCCTCGGGCTCGGTGTTCGCGCCCGCGATGAACTCCATGCCCACCGCCCGTGTCGAGTCGATGTACGCCCCCGTCACAGCGGACGTGGCGGCTGCCGCGGCCGGCGTCGACGCGTCCAGATCGACCGTGACGCGGCGTTCGGTCATCCGCCACGGGCGCTCCCGGCCGTCGGGCCGCGGTGGTGCGGGTTCGATCATCCCGTAGCGCTCCAGGAGCTTCAGGTGGTACGCGGTTGCGCTCGCACTGAGGCCGGTCACCTCGGCGCACTCGGTCGCGGTCAACTCATCGCCCGTCGACAGGGCATCGAGGATGGCCAACCGGGCTGGGTGAGCCCAGGCGCGGATGCCGCGGGGGTCGTCAACGCGAAGCGGGGAATCGTCCTGCCGCGAGCTCGGCCGGTCACGGTCTGCTGGCATCGATGCCAAGCGTACTCCTTGACACGGAGTTATTAAGCAAATACTATTCAACATATGCTGAATATCATATCAGGACGGCGCGATCTGGTCACCGCCCTCGCGGGACGGATGATCTCGACATTCGGCGACGAGGTGGCGCTCGTCGCCCTGACCCTCCGCGTTCAGGCCGACGGAGCCCGGCCGTACGAGGTCGGCCTGCTGCTTGCCGCGGGCGTCATCCCGCTGCTCTTCCTCTCCCGCGCCGTGGGCCGCCTGGTCGATACCCACGACTCTCGACGTCTGCTCGTGAGCGCCGGTCTGGTCGAGGTCGCGTGCACCGTGCCCCTCGTCCTTGTGCATTCTGTCGTGGCCATCGTGATGCTGGTCGCCCTGCTCGGCGCGGCCGCGTCGGTGTCCGCCGCCAGCTGGTCCGCGCTCGTCCCGCGGATCGTTGGCGAGGACCATGTGGCCGGGGCGGTGGCAGCCCAGCAGTCACTGAACGCCCTCGTCCTCGTCGGCGCGCCCGCAGTCGGGGGCCTGCTCGCCGGTGCGTTCGGAACGGGCCTGCCGCTCGCCGTTGACGCGGCCACCTTCGCCGTGCTGACGCTGGCGGCGACGCTAGTCCGCACCCGGCGGCGGCCGGCGGGACTCGCCGCGGACGATCGCTCGGGACGGCCCCGAGGTGGGTTCGAAATCCTGCGAAGCGATCCGGTGCTCGCTCCGCTCACTGTCGGCCTGGGACTGGTCGTTCTGTTGGTCGGGATGGTCGACGTGGTGCTCGTCTTCCTGATCCGGGGCACGCTGCACGCCGGGGGGGTCTGGTACGGGACCGCGATGGCGGCCTGGATGGCCGGGATGGTCGCCGGCTCGCTCGGTGCCGGACGACTCAGAACCGAGCGCGTTCAGACCTGGGCCACGATCGCCGGTGCGGGAGTCGCGTGCGCCGCCCTCGCCCCCTTTGCCGTGGTCTCGGCGGTTTGGGTGCTCCTGCCGTTGTCGATCATCGGCGGCGTGGGGAACGGCTACGCGGCCGCCTGCTACTCGACCCTCCTCGTCCGGCGCACGCCGGACTCCGCGCGGGGACGAGTGTCCGCCGCTGCCAACGCCGCAATCGGGGGCGCCCAAGGCGCCTCGCTGCTGATCGGCGGTGCGGTCGCGGTCGTGCTGAGCCCGCGGGCGATCTACGCGATTGCCGGGATTCTCGGCGTGGCCGCGGCGATAACGATCGCCGTGATCCACGCCACTCGGACGACGAGAACCGATCGACTCGTCACCGCTGCGGGCGAAGAACCTGCTGAGCTGCTGATTGGGGTCGGAGCCGGGACGTCAGTGGAGGCGCTGTTGACGGGCGCCGGCGGTCATCTCGATCGCAACCGACCGGATGGTGCGCCGTAACCCGCGGACACGGCGACTACGGACCGCCGATAGAGACAGGCAACTCGTCGACGTCGAGCTCGGGGGTCAACGCATCCTCTTCGCCGTCGTCCGAATCAGCGTCGTCATCGTCCGGCTCAATCGGCTCGGAAGTCTCGGTATTGTCGCTCATCAAGGATGTCCTCCACGTTGCCGGGTGATCTCACTCATGATCGGGGATGTGTACTCACGATAAGACCCGCCGAACGTTTCGTGAGACATGTGTGCACGGTGTCTTGCGACATCAGAAGAGTGCCGAGGAAGGGAATCGAACCCTTACGCCCTTACGAGCACAGCGCCCTGAACGCTGCGTGTCTACCAGTTCCACCACCTCGGCGAGGTGCCCGCAGATGGTATCAGCGGTCGACCGGAGTGCCCACGGGGAGTCCGTCTAGGGGAGTTGCCACGAGGCGATGTCCGCGTACCGGGACGACTCCGGACCGACCGACGGCATCGGGGCCACCGGTGCGGGCGCTCTGAACACCATCGACACCTTGGGCGTGTATAGAAAAACTGCCGGCGCATCATCGGCGACGAGCGCTGCGACCTGACCAGCGGCCTGGATCCTGATCGCGCGGGCCGGCGACTCGGCGAGCATGTCCAGGGCAGCGTCGAGGAATGCGTCGGGTGTTCCGCCCGACACGTTGTACCCATGCGGCGGTTCTGCATTGGACCGCCAGAATGCGCTGACGTCAGGATCGGGAACCGGGTTCCAGGCGTCGATCGCGAGCTGAAAGTGCCCGCTGTCCAGCGTTCCGTTCAGGAAGCTCTCCGGGTCCACGGTGGTCACCGTGACCTGCACGCCGATGGCAGCCAGTTGGGTCGCCACCTCATGGGCCACGACCGGGAGCGGGTTGATGTCGGGCACGGCGAGGCTGAACGCAAGTTGAGTCGAGCCGTTGTGGCGCACGCCGTTGGGACCGGGAACCCACCCGTTGGCCTGGAGCACGGATGTTGCAACCGTCGGTGATATCGCCTCGATGGCAGACGGTCCCACCCAGGGAATCCCGCCTGAGAATGGACCGGTCTGGATCACGCCCCCGCGGTTATCGAGCGCTCCGGCGACGATGGCGGAGCGATTGATGGCGATGCCGATTGCGTGGCGCACGACCGAGCCGGCGAGGGCCGGGACACGCTCGTTGAACATCATGTCGACGAACGCGGGAGTCGTCATGCTCTCCGCCTGCGCCCCCTTGACGTGCATCAGGGTGGACAGCTCCTCCGGCGTCGACGCCAGGAGCGCGTCGATACTGCCCTGCGAAAACGCATACGAGGCATCGGAAAACCTCACGAAGAGGCGGAGCTCGTACGTCTTGATGTTCGGTGGGGCCGTCGCATGCGGATTGGCCTGGAGCACGATGGCCAGCGCGGCCGCCGACTGGACGTCGTACGGACCCGACGTCGGCAGCGGGACGGTCGGGTAAGTCTCTGCTGCGGTGAGCGCCGATGCGTTGAGGTTGCCCAGGGGCAGGATGGGCATCTCGGTCAGCGTCGCTGCGAACGATGAGCGCGGCGACGGCAGCGTGAACGTGATTGTTGATCCCGACGCGGAGACCTTGACGGCGAGCAACGCGCTCGCGAGATCCGCGTCGCTCGCCTGGGCCGAGACCGCAAATCGTTCCGTGGCAACGACATCGCCGGCCGTGATGGTCGAGCCGTCGGACCATTCGAGGTTCGGTCGCAGCACGACCGTGTAGACGAGACCGTTGGCGCTCACGGACCAGGATGCAGCGAGGTCGTCTTCGGGATATCCGGTGCTGTCGAGTTTCAGCAGTGATCGATAGAGCAGATGTCCAACGTCGACCACCGCCGGATCGGAGGCATCGACGAACGGGTCGAGCGACATCGGCCGCTCCGCCACCACGAGTCCCTCGGTGAATTGCGCTCCGCCGATCAGACCGAAATGCACCGACAGCGCATAGCCGAGCGCGCCGACGGCGACCAGGACCAGCGCCGTTCCTGCGATGACCTCAACCGGCCGGTGCCGGCGGAGCCACCTTACTTGGTGACGTAGGTTGCGAGGATCGAGACGACGACGAAGAGCGCGATCATCGCGGCCGAGAACCGCAGCAGGCTGGCCTCCAGGCCGCGCCGGCGCCGGTACCCGCCGCCGGAATCTCCTCCACCACCGATTGTTCCGCCGAGACCGGTCGACTTCGGGGTCTGGAGGAGGATGCCAAGGATCGCGAGGATCCCGACCACGACCTGGGCCACGGAAAGAGCCGTCTTCACGCAACCACGCCTCCTTGAGTACGCATCTGGCCGAGTATAGGTGCATCGTCGCGGTCCGCTCCCTCGTTGCGATAGCAGCGACACGGCCTTCCTACGCTTGCCTGTGGTAGTGTGCACGCGAAATGTCACACATGCGTATGTCGTTCGGGTCGATCTGGCGCTGGGCGCTCGCGGCGTTCGCTGCGGGTGCCCTCGTGATCGGATGCGCCCAGGTGCAGGCGTCGGCGGTCCATCCGCCGCCACCCGCGCCCTTGCTGGGACCCGCACCGCCCGTCGTGCTCGGGACCGACCAGGTCACCCTCCTGCGCAGCGGCGCCGCGACCTTCGCCCGCCTCGATTCCCTCATCGACGCCGCTCGCGTGAGCATCCATGTCGAGATCTACGAGTTCGGCCGGCGCGACCTTGCAGCGGCGCTCATCGCGGCGAGGGCCAGGGGTGTCGCCGTGAGCGTCATCGACGACCCCTCGGAGCTCAGCAGTGTCGCCACCGCTGCGCAGTTGCGTACCGCCGGCATCGATGTCGTCGACTACCCGGTGCGCAAGGAGATGATCGACCACGTCAAGCTGCTGGTCGTCGATGCCGCGGTTGCGGTCGTTGGTGGCATCAACTGGGGAGCGGGTTCCTCGGCGAATCACGACTACGACGCCGACGTGCGCGGCCCGGTGGTTCGCAACCTTGATCGGGTCTTCGACCGCGACCTGGCCACGTGCGGTCGTTCGACTCCTGTGCCCGATCCCGTGCCCGACGCAGCGATCGACGTGGCCGCCACGCTGCCTGGCGCTGAGATCCGTCCGCTCGCGCTGGGACTCATCGATGGAGCGCGCCATGCGCTCGACCTCGAGCTGTTCGTGCTCACGGACACCGGTGTCGTCCACGCACTCGAGGCAGCTGCGCTCCGGGGTGTCTCAGTCCGAGTACTGCTCGATCCTTCGCAGCCCTCGAGCGACCCGTCCTATGCGGCGTTGCGCTCCGCGGGGATCCAGGTCCGCTGGTACCGAAGCCGTGGTGAGCTGCTGCACGCCAAGGCGATCGTGGCCGATTCGAGCTCGGTGCTCTTCGGGAGCGCCAACTGGTCTGGCGGCGGGTTCGCGCGCAACCACGAGCTCGATATCGAGCTGATCGCGGCCCCAACGGTCGCCGGTCAGATGCTCGCCCAGATGAGTCTCGACTGGGCCGCGAGTGCCTGAAGCGCACTTGACACGCGACTGCTCTCGATATATCGTTGGTACATCGAATCAACTTCCACTGGAGCCAACGACATGACCAGGGAACACTCCCATCACCCCTCCCACGAGGAGACGACGTCGCGCCACGACGCGGCAGCACGCTTCCACCATCACGTCCGCGAGCACCTCGAGCACGGCCCTCGTGGTCGCCACCGGCGCGGATGGCCGCCCTTCGACGCTCCCGAGTTCGCCGCCGGGTTCGGTGGTCCGGGCGGTTTCGGCCAGGGCTTCGGCCCGGGCAGGCGCGCCGCCCGAGGCGATGTGCGCGCCGCGATCCTCGTCCTCCTCGCCGAGAAGCCGTCGCACGGTTATCAGATCATCCAGGAGCTCGAGCGCCGCAGCGAGGGTGCATGGCGCGCCAGCCCCGGATCCGTCTACCCCACCCTTCAGCAGCTCGAGGACGAAGGCCTCGTCCGTGCCGTCGAGGCCGACGGTGGCCGCCGCGTCTTCGAGCTCACCGACACCGGGCGTGAGGAGGCGGCCAAGCTCGCCGCCGGTCCCGCACCGTGGGCGGAGGCCGCAGGCTCGGTCGGTGGTGACCATCGCGATCTCCGCGACCAGGCCTTCCAGCTGCTGGCAGCCGTCTGGCAGGTGAGCCGGGCCGGGGATGCCGCACACATCGCCGAGGCGCGGACCATCCTTCGCGAGGCACGCCGCAAGCTCTACCTGCTCCTCGCCGGGAGCGAGTCCCCGTCCGAAAAGACCGAGGACTGACGACAGGCACATGTCGCCGGGCGCGCCGACGATAGGGCCATGAGCAAGAACACGGTGATCATCGACGCCGCGACCCGCTTCCTTCGCAGCAACCCCGAGTTGCTCGAGTTCGCCCGGAGCGGCGCCGGTGATTCCGGTCAGGCGGTCGAGGATCTTCTGACCGACACGGTCCGAAGGATCCGGCGCTCAGGTTTCGAGGCGATAGCGGAGAAACAGGTGCTCACCGGACCGCCGTACCGACTCGATCGCGGCACCCGGCAGCGCGGCGGGCGGCGCGGCCCAGCCGTCGACGACACCCGGCCGAGGCTGGTCGTGATCGCGACCGGCGATCCGTGGCGAGATGGTCAGGAACAGTTCGTGCGCCGCTCGATCCGCGAGCATGCTGCCGAACAGTGACGGGCCGCCCTCGCAGAGGATCAACCCTGGTCCGAGGGCGCTTGTCACGGCGGCGACCACGCGGGCACCGCTGATTGCAGGCCCCGCCTCCACCTCGACCACGCTCACGACCGGATGGGCGCGGCGAACCTTTGGCGCCCCTTGCGGCGACGTCACCACGATCACGCTGGTGGCGGGCTGATCGAGTGCGACATGCGCCGGAAGGTCGCCGCTGGTAGACACCACGACCAGTGGCGGTGGCTCGGCGGACCCCGTCCGGGCGACGCGGTACGCCGCGATCTCCGCGGCGTCGTCGCCCGCCACTGCTGCTGGGACCCATTGGTGACCAGGTGTGGCGCGCAGATTTCCCGCGCCGATGAGCATGGCGTCGGCGCTCGCGCGAAGCAGGCTCATCAGGTACCGGTCGGCACGCGAACTGCCGCTCAGCGTTGTCGAGTCGGTTCCGTCGGTCAACCCAACCGATGCGACACCGTCGATCGAAGCGACGAAATTCACGATGACGTATGGCCGCGGAGCCTTCGGAAAGTGCAGGGGCCGCCCGTAGGTGCGCTCGGCCGCGAGCGGCTCACCGGTCGCGGTGTCGCTGAGAACCTCGAAAGCCGGCGGCACCGAACGAGGCTCAGGCGGGAATTACCGGGGTGCTGCTGAGCACCTCGTCGAGCATGCGCAGGAAGCGTTGCACTTTCACGGGCTTCGTCAAGTATGCGAGAGCGCCCGCGGCGATCAGCTGCTTGCGGCGTCGCTCGGTCGCGTCAGCGCTGCACATCACCACGGGGATGCCGGCGGTCCGCGGGTCGGCACGGAGCTGGGCCAGCACCTCATCGCCCTGGATGTCGGGCAGATGGAGGTCGAGCACGATCAGATCGGGATGATGCTCGCGGGCGAGTTCCAGGGTGAGGCCACCCTGCATCGCGGTGAGGAGATGGATCTGCGGGCGCATGGAGAACACCTCCTCCATCAGCCCGATGGTCGCGAGGTTGTCCTCCACGTAGAGGACCGTGCGCTCGCAGGCAACCATCGGGACCTCCACCGGTGCCTTGCGTCGAACACGCGGCTTTGACGCCGCGACGGGCGAGCGCGTCAGCCTGATCCAGAAGGTGCTTCCCGCGCCGTGCTCGCTATCGACGCCGATGGTCCCGTGCATCCCCTGGACGAGCTTGCGGGTCAATGCGAGGCCGAGGCCGGTGCCCGGGACGGTGGTCCGCTCTGCACCCAGGCGCTCGAACGGCTGGAAGAGGCGAGCCTTCTCCTCGTCGGTGAAGCCCGGACCCGTGTCGCGAACGGCGAGCCGGATGTAGTCACCCTTGGCAATATTTGCCGCGTCCGTCCCGGACGCAGCACCGTTCACGCGCTCGCGAACAGCATCCACCGAGATATGCGCCTCGTTCCCGGAGTACTTGACCGCGTTGGAGAGCAGGTTGAGCAACGCCTGGACGAGCCGTTGGCGGTCTGCGAGAACGTGGTCCCCGGCACATTCCCCGAGCGACCGCGTGATCGTGATGTGCCGGCTCAGCGCTGAGGGCGCCACCAGGCGGACGCACTCCTCAACAGTCGCCTCGAGCGCAACCGGGTCGAGGGAGAACGTCTCGCGACCCGACTCGATGCGCGCGATGTCGAGCACGTCGTTGACCAGGCTGAGCAGGTGACCGCTCGCCTCCTGGACGGCGGCGATCGCCTCGGTCTGATCCTCGCGGGGTTCGCGCATCTCGAGAAGGTCGCTGTAGCCGAGGATCGCGGTGAGCGGCGTGCGCAGCTCGTGGCTCATGCGCGAGAGGTATTCGCTCTTGGCCTGCGAGGCCTGCTCAGCGACGTCGCGCGCTTCGCGCAACTCAGACGCCGCCACCTTGTCGGCGGTGACGTCGCGGCCGATCTCGATCACGGCGTCCGGCCAGCCCACGCTGTCCCGCTGCAGCGCCCAGCGCACCGCGACATGGATGCGCCTGCCGTCCTTGGTCGTCTGGATAACCTCGCCTTCCCAGCGCCCGACGGCGCGCAGCACGGTGAGGATTTCCTCGCGGCTTTCCGGCAGCTCCGATCGGAGCAGCTCGCCAGGGTCGCGTCCGATCGCCTCGTTGGTACCCCAGCCGTAGAGTTCCTCCGCGCCCTTGTTCCAGTACGTGATCAGGTGGGTGCGGACGTTCCAGGTGGTCACCGCGTCGTAGGCGAGATCGAGCAGCTGCGAGCTGCGTCGCATCCGCTCCACGAGCAGGACTCGGTCGAGCGCGGGAGCGAGCGCTGTCCCGTACTGGGCGAGCCGGATCGCCTCGTCGTCGCCGAAGAGTGGCGTCAGCGGACCGGACGTGACCGCCATGATGCCGCGGCTCAGCTGGGCCTCGAGCACCACCCGGATCACGCCGTGGGAGGTGGTCGGATGCCGGGTGACCGCGCGACTGCCTCCGTCGCCGGTCATCTCGGAGACGAGCTTCCAGCCGGCAGCACGATCAAGCCCGTGGACGGCGAGGACCTCTCCGTCGTCGGTTGCGATCACCGCACCGTCAGCGCCGACCAGGCGTGCCGCCCACTCCACCGCGCGCTCGGCGAGGCGCTGCCGGTCGGGCGAATACAGGACAAGGTCGGTGAACGCCTCGCGGTAGTGCTCCTCCTCGCGCTGCCGCCACAGGCCACGGAGCCATCGCGGCGGCTCGAACCCGACATAGAAGAAGGGCAGGATGACCAGCGCCGGAAGTGCGAAGGTGATCTCGGGATGTGCCCGTCCCAGGATCACGTCCGTGCCGATCGTGACAAGCAGCGCCACGATCACTCCGGCGTACCCGATCGTGATCGAGCGGAGCCTGGCGCGCTGCACGCGCGGCATCGCCGTCGAGATGCCCCACATCCGCAGCGCCGGTTCGACCACGCATCCGAGCCAGACGATCGTGAGCACGACGACGGTCAATCGCTGTGGCATCGAGCGTGCCCCGGCGAGCGAGATGCCCGAGAGGTTGATGAGCACGGCGGTCGCGATGGCCGCCGCGGTGACTGCGGCGATCGCCACCGCGGGGAGCCGGGTCATCGCCGCGCGGAACCCGAAGAACGCCCACCCGGCAGCGACGAACAGCGTCAGCGCGATGCCGCTCGTCCAGGTGGGGCGGTCGCGGGTCAGCATCGTGACGGCGATCGCGATCCCCGAGGCACAGAGGAGCACGATCGAGAGCGCGAGGAATGCGCGCGTTCGATCGCGTTGGCGCAGCCACCCGTCCACGGTGAGTACGCCCAGGAGCGTGCAGGCACCCCCCAAAGCCCACGACAGCACAAGGGTCGTAGTGCTCAAGGCACTGCCAGTATCAGCCCGAATTCACGAATTCCCCCGACTTCACTGTTTTGTGAAGGCGGGCCGGGTCTATCCGGTCGTGCCGAGGACCTCGATGACGGCGTCCGCGACCTGGGATGTCCCCACTGCCGTCGGGTCATCTCGCTCTGGCTTCATGTCGTAGGTGACGCTCTTCCCCTCGGCGATCACCCGTGCGATCGCCTGCTCCAGGCGGTCGCCGGCGGCATGCTCGCCGATGTGCCGCAGCATGAGCACCCCGCTGAGCATCATCGCCATGGGGTTCGCCTTGTTTTGGCCCGCGTACTTCGGCGCGCTCCCATGCGTGGCCTCGAACACCGCCACCGTGTCGCCGGTGTTCGCTCCCGGAGCAAGACCGAGCCCTCCGGTCAGTCCCGCGCAGAGGTCGCTGAGGATATCGCCGTAGAGATTCGGCATCACCATCACGTCGTACAACTCTGGCTTCTGCACCAATTGCATGGCCATGTTGTCAACGATGCGATCCTCGAACTCGATCTGCGGAAACTCCTGACTGATCTCCTGGGCGAGGCGCAACCAGAGCCCATCGGTGTATTTCATGATGTTCGCCTTGTGCACGGCGGTCACCTTGTGGCGGCCGTTGTCGATCGCCCACTGGAACGCGAAGCGGAAGACGCGCTGCGTGCCAAAGATGGAGATCGGCTTGATGCTGATGCCAGCATCGTCACGAATCCGGCGCCCGCCGAGCCGCTCGATGTCGGCGATCAACTCGAGCGTCTGTGGCTCTCCTTCGGCAAACTCGATGCCCGCGTAGAGATCCTCGGTGTTCTCGCGAACGATCACCAGGTCGACGTCCTGATAGCGACTGCGCACCCCCGGATACGACTTGCACGGGCGTACCAATGCATACAGATCCAGCTCCCGGCGCAACGCGACGTTGACCGACCTGATGCCTTTGCCGACAGGCGTGGTGAGCGGCCCTTTGATGGCGACTTTGTTGCGGCGGATCGAATCGAGCACATGCGCGGGCAATGGGTCGCCGTACTGCTCCATCACACCGAGCCCGGCGTCATGGACCTCCCAGTCGATGTCGACACCCGTTGCGTCGATGACTCGGCGGGAGGCGTCGCTCACCTCGGGCCCGACGCCGTCGCCGGGAATCAACGTGATCGTATGTCGCGCCATGTGCGGGCTCTCCTCAAATGCTTGAAGCGGGAAGTCTGACAATCCGACGACCGCGCTCGCATATCTCCCAAGGCTTACGAATCGCCACCTGCCCGAACTCAGCCACGGTTAGGTGTGCTCCTATCCGGTGGGCATGGGAGATATGGAGCGGGAGGAACCTAGGCTAACCGCTCACGTCAAGGTGTCAGCGAGGGTGTCAACTGCGCTGCCCGAGCGACGCCACGCTCTGTGGCTGGTAGAAACCCCTTCAACCTGGCTCGGCGTATGAGCATTCCAGCGGCTCCACGATTGACACCGAAGTCCC
>Ga0182015_10002992_pt1 | contig 19495 bp, 10 predicted proteins | sample 712P3MmetaG_FD_120478 | JGI IMG/M metagenome (GOLD analysis project Ga0182015, IMG submission 120478) | Permafrost microbial communities from Stordalen Mire, Sweden - 712P3M metaG | ecosystem: Environmental > Terrestrial > Soil > Wetlands > Permafrost | place: Sweden: Stordalen | collected...
ACGGGAAACTTTCGCGCCGGCATGTACATGCGCCCAGCCGGTATCTGGGCCATGGAAATGACGCAGCCGCCACCGAAACCCTAAGAGAGCAGTGTGTCAAACAACACCAAGAATCCAACCCTCAATGTCGGCAATTTTCCGTTCCTTGGCCGCTAAATCCAGGTCAACGAACCCAGCAAGCGATCCATTCATATCCGCGCGACGCAACCACGCCGCAATGGAGTACGCGTCCTGCTGGTGCGTATTGCGGCCCTCCTGCGGGAACGACTTACTCCACAAAGCCGGATACACCTCCGCCACCGCAGATCGCCCCGCCGGAATCTGCCAGCCATCAAACGGCCAAAAGTGCACGTCCGTGCGCGACCGGATATAACGTAACCAAGGCAGTCCGCTATGCGTAGACTTCGCAACTGAGCCCTGCACGTTAAAATGAAATACAGACTTAGCCCGGGCACGTACCTCTGCAATGCGCCGCCACGTTGATCTCCCCGTCCGTGCGGCTCCATTGCCGTACTTACCCTCACGGACAGACTCTACATACGTGTACTCATCATCGGTAGGCCAATGCAGCTGAAAATCGTCCAGGAAGGTACCCCAATGGAGGGGTAGGCGGTACTTCTCAAAATACCGAAGAGGAAAGGAGAAGCCGTGGTCGATACCAACCAGCGTCGGCCTACTCTCCGAAAGCAGCTCTACCAAGCGCTCCGCGATGCCACGACGAGTCCAATATTTCTTTGGCCCCACCGGCGGCGGAACCTCGACCGGCAGCGAGACTCGATCCGCAATGTACATCCGCAAACCCGGTAGGCTTGACGACCGCGTCTCAGCACCGGAGTAGTCAATCCCGATATAGCGATCGAATGCCATACAGATCACGCCAACAGCTGATTGACCGCCCGATCCGACTCGGCAATAGAAGCGCGATGATCCATAATCCCCGAAAGATCAGAATTAGCAAACGCGATTTTCCCAAACGGAGCGCGCCGCATCACCTCGCGGGGAGCAATCTTACCCTCCGTCCCAAAGAAGAATCCCGGCTGGCCACAAAGATAGGCATGGCCCCAGCGATTGACAATAATGCCGGCAAGATCCCGGCGTGCATCAAACCCGCTGCGCGCAAACATCAGCGTCATCTGTTCGCGAATCAACCGTTCATATTCCGAGTACGGCGTGCTGAGCAAGCGCATCCTTCCTCGCGTGCACTGTTGTGGCAACGGAACGCCCGGCTCGGTAAACGTGATTTTTAAGCGGAGTACGGTCGGATCGTCCGGGCTGATCGTCGGCGGAACTTCAGCAAACGTTGCCACTTTGCGGACCGCAAGCCAGGGGTAGACACCCTCAAAACACTGGCACTCCGTAATTCCCATCTTCGCCATAAACCGCCAGTTGCGCACAGCAACATTAATGACGGCGCAAGGCATGCGATAAAACTGCTGGTAGGCAGCACGATAATTCTCCGGCAGGTCGGAAATAGTTCTCGCCGTGGTCCAGCCGGCCGACATCACCACCGATCGTGCGTGTACGGTGTGCAGCCGACCCTGTACCGCATAGCTAACCCGGACGCCGTCACCCTCATGCCGCACATCCGCCACTGTTGCACCCAGCCGGATCCTTACCGGCTGACCCTCACGATCCAGCTTGGTGAAGTCCACAGGTCCGTTGCACATCCCCGCCAATGTATTTGGCCCGGGCATCGCCTCCGGGATCATGGCCTTCACGATAAAGCGCGCAATGCCGGTGTTCGCCCCAGGGAATATCTGCGGGCCGACCTCGTTCTTCCACGGAAAAAGCACCTCCGGCGCGTAATTCGCATAGGCGGAGTTCTCGTCCGCGGAGGAACCCGCCCAATCCGCCGCCACCGGCATATACGTGCGAATGAACTCCCGCGTAAGACCGTCCCGCTGCATCAGGTGCTCTTCAAAACTAATGCGGTCGAGAGACCGCGAAATCTCATCGCCGTCGACCTTGGGCGGAACAAATGCCGAGTTACCGTCGCGCTCTTTCAGCAGTTGCTGCTTGGTCGCCTCAGGTAAAGGCGCCCCCGCAAGCCGCTTGCCCCATGGATCGATCAGCCAAAACCCCTCGGGATGGCCGTGGCGCGCGCCAAAAAACATTCCGGAATTCTTACTGCCCCTGGCATAGGGAAGGGTGTTGACATCCAGCTCAGGCTGGCCCCCGCCCCACTTCTGGTACTCCAACGGTTTACCGTCAAAGCCGATCGAATCGTAAAACCTTTGCGTGAGAGAAAGGGGAAGGGAAGGAAAGTACGTGGCCGATCCCTGACCAGCCATCAGCCGGTGCCCATCCACCATGAATTCATTACGACGTGCTTCCCCGCCGAACATCGCGTGGTCTTCCAGCACCAGGCATCGTTTCGCCCGCGCCGTCTTCTCCGAAAAGAGATGAGCGGCTGCCAATCCGCTAATCCCTCCGCCCACAACCACGCAATCGAATGTTTCTCCGGTCGCTTGCGCGTTCTTGAGCTGCCCGGTGTAAAGCGCATCCCGGATGCCGTGGCCTGCGGTCATGACCGCATGTGTATTCCCATTTGATGTAGCGTAGTCACCCACACCGCCGTAGCCATCCCAATCCTCTTGCGCCATCATCGGCGCAGGGAACGGACGTCCATCGAGAAAATCGGCCCGGGCCATCTCGGCATCCATGCCAAGCGCGCGGTCTGCTGGTGAGCCCTGTGGTTTTTGCGGCGTATCTCCCACTCGGTTTCTCCTCACGGGGTGTGGTGCTACACTTCGACCACTGTACTATAGAACGTTTCCTTACTAAGTGCTGCCACCGGCGAGGGATAAACGATGAAACGCAGACGCTTTCTTCAATTAGCCGCAAGCGCCGCTGCTGCCGCGGCGGTGCGCACCACAGCCTTCGCGTCCTCGAACCACGATCAGGAAGTCTTGCTCGCGATCCGTGATCAATCGCTCGGGTTCGGTGATGCAGTCCGCGTGCAAGCCGGCGAGCGCGTACGGTTTCACTTTGTTCATGCCGGGGCGCTGGGAGACGTTCACCTCCATCTGCCGGGGCACCGCTTTCACGTAGTCGCGCTCGACGGGAACCCAGTGCCAACCCCTGCCGCGGTCGATGTGGTTTCGCTCGCCAGAGGGGAACGCATCGAAGCGATCGTGGAGATGAACAACCCGGCGAATTGGACGCTTGGCTCGCTCAACGACGCCGAGCGGGTGGGCGGGCTCGGTGTCCGCGTTGCCTACGCAAATCAGAACGGTCCCGCGCAATGGCATCCACCTGCAGCTGTCGACTGGTCCTACGCCCGATTCAGTGCAACCACCCGCTTGGTTCCGCCGGCCGGCCAGACGATTGAAATGCTGCTTGAGAAAAGGCCAGGATCGGGCGATCGAAATCTTCACTGGGTCATCGATGGCCAATCACACCCGGACCTTAGCAACCTATCCGTCCAGCCAGGCCGTCGATATCGTCTGCGCATGATGAACGCCACTGATCGAGCGCACCCCGTACACCTGCCCCACCACAACTTCGCCTTGACGCGAGTCAATCAAGTCCCGGTTTCAGGCATCCTCAAAGACACAATCCGTCTCGAACGCTACAACGTAATCGAAGCCGATGTGCTCAGACCTTCGTAGCCGCAGCCTGCTAGACCTCTAATCGAAGAAAGCGATGCACCTGGAGCTCGGGCAGTACGCCGGTCCACTCGCCGGCCTTATATTCGCCCGTGAGTAGAGTTCCCTCCGGTTCGATCCACACTTTCGAAGGAGCGCTTGAAAGCCGGAGGCGCAACCGTATAGGCCCACCGGACGGAACGATGCCACTATGACGGTACTCAGCAGTATCCGGGGCCCCCGCCGAATTAACTAAGTGGATGAGCATTTGGCCGTCCTTCCTCCGCAGCACGATCTCGAGCGCCGGATAGTCACCATCCATCCGCACCATGGGTGCGTGCAACGGCTCCAACATCTCGCGCACCACCGAGCGAATAATCGGCGTGCTGCCGTTGCCGTACGCTGACGCTATCGGCCCTGGGCACACCACAACGGTTCCTTTGCCATGAATCACGCGGATCGCCAGCGGTACTGCATCTTTGCGCGTGTCAGGCATGGGATAGGCATGCGCGATCACGTCAGACGGCGCCGCATCGATAGGTATCCAGCTTCCGGCAATCTCCGCAAAGCCGCTATCGTCGGCAACAAAATAGGGGCGCTCTTGTGTTTCACCAGCAAGTTGCAGTTTCAAACCTGCAGACAGGAGCCGCACGTTTTCAGCACCGCACAGCAGCAGCTTTCCTCCGCCGGCAACATAATTCATCAGCGTGCCTGCCACCTCGTCGCCAATGTCCTTCCAGTCGGGCACGAACAGTAGCGGATACTGAACGGCGCATTCCGCCAACTGCCAGTCGGGAATCACATCGACCGAGTACCCGCAGGAAAGCAAAAGGTCGAGCGCACCGGCAGCAGGGACCTCGGCACGTCCCCACCCTCCAAACACTCGCCCCGCAGTGCGGTAAAGCGTACGGCCCGAATACAACACGCCCACTTCAGGCACGCTCTCGGACTGATGCGACCATCGCTGCCGTGCCCGGCAAAACGACGCGACTTCCGCCGCCGCTTTGACCACGCGCTCGTCGATCCAGCCCGCCCGGGTGGGAACGTAGTAAATCTGATACGCGCCACCCTGTGCCAGGATGACGGATGCTTCCTGTTCCAACTCCACGACCGGCTTGCCGGAGGAGTGCCCAAACTTCGCATCCGTCTCAAACCCCCAGGAAACCAAGTCCCACGGCTTGCCGCAACGCGAGAGATAACGCGCTTCCAATCGCGCCTTCCGAACGGGGGCTGAGCCGGCAACATCGCCGGAAAGAAAATCGAGCGGCAATGTGGGCCGCTCTGGCGCGTAGCTCGAATACATCCAGTTGCTGGTTATCTGATATCCCGGCCGGGCGCGATGTAGAGCATCAATGTACCGCGCCAGGTATTGCCGGAACGCCTCCCGCTGCACCTCCAGGAATTCATGCCACCCTTTATCTTCTGGCTTCTTCGGCAGCTCAGTGGTCCCGGTCTCGGCAACAAACCCTCGCCGCGCTTCGTCGCAATAGTCAGGCTGCACTGCCCAGCAATCGCCATCTACCCATGAACCGTCGAGGTCATAGGTGGTGGCGGCCTCAGTGAGCTCCGGAATCATCAATTCCTGTTCGTAGGCGCTGAAGAGGCTGGCCTCTTGCGGCGCACGCTGGCCGTCGGGGCCAATGCGCGCCCACTCCGGGTGCTTTTCGATGGCGGCCCCATCGAGCACTCCGGAAAAGTGGTTGTAAAGCGCCACACCATGCGCAGCCGTCACCCGGCGCCAGATCGCAAGCGAGTCCTGCACAATGCCTGGAGAAGACATCCCCGTCTTCGAGGCAAAGCCGAGATAGCCCGGGTGTCCCTTCGAATCGTATTGAATGAAATCCGGACGAACGCTCTCCAGAAGATGGGCCACCATCTCATCGGTAACGTCCCGGCCGAGCTCGGTATCGTCAAGCCTGGGATGAAGGTCGAAATGAAGACCGAAAAAGCAATCCTTTCGCAGAAGCCGGCGTGGCGCGGCCGGAACCGCGCGCGAGAGCAGCAGCGCGGTCGTCCCGCCAGGAATTTCCGCCTGGAAAACTTCCACATAAGTCTTCGCTCAGATCCGTTGCGCATTCCGGCTGATGTATTCGTCCAACGACGCATCCGGCCCGATGTAGTGAAATTCTTCGGCAGAGGTCAACCCATACTTTCCGCCGGTCGTGCGATCGCGGGTCACAAACGCAGCCTGGATAAATTCCTGCTTCGCCTTCTCCATATCCCCGCTCAGTGTCGGGACGCGCAGTCCCCGGTCCGCCAGGCTGTCATTCAGATCCTTGACCATGTGGGTGATCATCGTCTCGCACGACTCAATCGCGGCGATTTTCTGCGGCACCCACGGTCCGATATCGACCACCCGATTCACCAGCTGCGGTCCGCGCGCAAAGTAGTACTTCTCTGACACGGCATGCGGTTTCAATCCAGCGTCGAACTGCTCCGGAAAATCCAACAACCCACTCGACATCCAGCACGCAGCCTCGACCGCTTGCGCGGTCACATAATGATCAGGATTTTCCTCGTAGTGACCCCACGGGTCATAACTGAAGACCGTATCCACCTTGAGCAAGCGAAACAGGAAGATCAGCCGGCCACGAAGCTCGGTTCTCGATACCTCGTCGAGGCGATGATTGCGATAAGCCAGGTCATAGGCTTTCTTGAAACCGAGAGTCTTGACCAAGCGCGCCGTGTCCCGCTCATTGGCCAGCACTGTCTCCCCCAGGGTCAGGTGGTAAGAGTCCTTTTCGTCGTTGCTGGTCCGAATAAAGTAACCGGTGTAGCCCTCGCTCAGCAGCTTCGCTAAGGTGCCGCCGGCGAAGATGGGGCCGTCATCCAGATGCGGCGTGATCAGCGCCAGAACCTTCCCGCGATGAGGCTGTTGCAGGTTGGGTCGCTCGATGACCACCTGCTCATTGCTAAGAGCCTCGCCGCGGCCATTAGCCGCGAGCGCTGCTGCCGCAACCCCTAAAAATTCACGACGCCGCACGAAACCTCCCAAATTGTTGCAACCACCGGATCCACATCGCCAGAAACAACGCTTGACAGGTGTAGTATCTACAACGGAATGGCGATTCAGGACAAGATTTTTGGCAAACCGCTGGCGACGAGTGAAGAACGCGCCGAACAAATTGGTGTTGGGGGCGGCATCCCCATCTTTGGGCTCGATGCGCTGACCAGCGCGGCATATGGTCCGGAGGCGGCACTTGCCCTGTTGATCCCACTAGGGATCATCGGCACCCAGTACCTTCTGCCCATCATCACCGCCATTCTCATCCTGCTGGTGATCGTCTATTTCAGCTATCGGCAGACCATTGCTGCCTATCCGACCGGCGGCGGCAGCTATACCGTCGCCACGGAGAACCTGGGTGAGAAAGCAGGGCTCCTCGCCGCCGCAGCGCTGATGATCGACTACATCCTGACCGCGGCCGTAGGTATCTCGGCCGGCGTGACCGCGATGACCTCCGCACTACCCAAATTTCAACCTCACACCCTGGCGCTGTGTCTGGTGATTCTGGCCATCCTGGCGGTGGTAAATATGCGCGGGGTAAAGGATACCGGCAGCGCCTTCATCGTGCCTACATTTCTCTTCATCGGCACCTTGCTGACGCTGGTTGCGGTGGGCGCGTACAAGACCTTCGCAGCCGGCGGCCATCCCCATCCCGTGGACCCAATGCCGCCACCGTTGCCGCAAACAGTGCAGTTTCTGGGCCTATGGATGTTGATGAAGGCGTTCTCCAGCGGCTGTGCCGCCATGACCGGCGTCGAGGCCGTTTCCAACGGTGTGATGGCTTTTCGCGAGCCGCGAGCCAAAAACGCACAACGTGCCCTCACGGTCATCATCTCCATCTTGATCGTTCTCCTCTACGGCACGGCGTGGCTGACCAAGCACTACCAAATTACGGCCATGGACCCGGATGCAAGCGGATACCAGAGTCTTTTGAGCCTGCTGGTGACCGCTGTTTTTGGCCGGGGCTGGTTCTACTTCTTAACCATGGGCAGCGTGCTGCTGGCCCTGGCTCTGAGCGCCAACACTGCGTTTGCAGACTTCCCCCGCTTGACCCGGGCCATCGCATTGCACGACTACCTGCCGCACGTCTTTGTCCTGAGGGGACGGCGCCTGCTCTTCTCCCACGGCATCTACGCTCTCACCGGCTTCACCGCTGTGATTTTGATCCTGTTCAAGGGGGTGACCGACAGGCTGATCCCGCTGTATGCGATCGGAGCGTTTCTGGCTTTCACCCTCTCCCAGGCGGGCATGGTCATGCACTGGAAGAAGGAGGAAGGCGATCATAAGGGCCGGGTATGGCACATGCTGGTGAACGGGACCGGCGCGGTCGCCACTGGAATCACCACCATTGTGGTCCTGGCTTCGAAATTCAGATCCGGAGCGTGGGTCACCGCGCTACTGGTCCCAACCTTGATTCTGCTGATGTACTCCGTGAAGAAGCACTACATCCGCGTGGGCCTCGAAACCAGAGACTGCGAGCGGCTCAAAGTATCCAACCTGGAACAGCCTATCGTCGTGATCCCGATGGCTGGGTGGAACCGGATTTCGGAGAAGGCCTTACGCTTTGGCCTACTGCTTTCCCGGGAAATCAAAGTCGTCCATGTTCACTCCGAAGACGAAGCACACGGCATCGATAAGGATTGGGAAGACAAGATCGTCGCGCCCATCCGCGAGGCAGGTCTTCCCGATCCCGAGTTAGTCACCATCCCTTCGACATTTCGCTTCATCATCTCGCCGCTCATGGACTACATCCTGCGTCTCGAGACGGAAAACCCGGGCAGAAAAGTCGCGGTGCTGCTGCCTGAGCTGGTGGTGCGCCACTGGTGGGAAAACCTCCTCCACAATCAACGAGTCCAGTTACTGAAGATATTGCTGCTGGTAAAGGGTAATCAGCGCATCGTGGTCGTCAATATCCCGTGGTATCTCTAAAGGACACCCGTGTACACTCAGGAATCGCCCCCGCAGCGCGCGTAAAACTCTAAGTACGCCTCGGACAACAATGATCGCTTCTGGAACTGTTTTCGGGCCCTACAAGATAGTGGAAAAAATCGGCGCCGGCGGTATGGGTGATGTCTATCGCGCGCTGGACACCCGGCTGGAACGCGAAGTCGCTCTGAAGCTCATCTCCGACAGCTTTCTCAACTCCGATGCAGGCACCGGCAGTCCTTCGCCCGCCGGCACTCCCCATTCGCGCGTCCACCTTTCCCACGAGCGTTTCCTGCGCGAGGCCCGGGCGGCCGCCACCTTGAATCACCCCAACATCTGCGCCATCCACGACGTGGGGGAGCAGGACGGACAGCCCTACCTGGTCATGGAGCTGCTGCGAGGGGAAACGCTCAAGGCATATCTCACCCACCATCGCCTGTCTCCATCCGAAGTAATCACTCTGGGCCAACAGGCGGCCAGCGCTCTCGCCGCGGCGCACGCCCGGGGTATCGTGCACCGCGATATCAAACCGGCCAATTTGTTCGTGGTCGAGAGCGGCCGCGACCGCAAGCAGCTCAAGATTCTCGATTTCGGACTGGCCAAAAAACAGGGTGCCGAAGCCTCGCCCGACTCGCGCTATTTCGACACCAAAAACGATACCGCCACGGCCACCGGGATGATGGACCTGACCACTCCTGGTTCGACCGTAGGCACCGCCGCCTACATGTCTCCTGAGCAAGCCAAGGGCGATCCGCTCGATGCCCGCACGGACCTCTTCAGCCTGGGCAGCGTGCTCTTCGAGATGGCCACCGGCCAGGCTCCCTTTGGCGGCCGCAGCACCGCTGAAGTCTTTGCCGCTCTGCTGATGAAAGACCCGCCACCGGTCAGCAGCCTCAACCCGGATATGCCCAAGGCCCCTGATCCCGTGATCGCGAAGCTGCTGGCAAAGGATCGCGATCAGCGATACCGCGGCGCGGAAGAACTTCTCGCTGACCTCGAGGCCGTTTCTGGTTCAGGCCCGCGACCAGCGATCGCTGTCCCAGCGCAGCCGGCCCCGGTTCCTCCGCCGGAACCAGACCGGCGACGCCCGCGCAACCGCATGATTGCCATCGGCGCTTTGCTCCTGGTGGCCTGCGCAGGTGGAGCTTATTTATTCCGCGATCACCTGGGCAACAAACCTGTCCCTGCGACCGGCGCGACCGTGAGCCCATCCGAAACGGTCAAACCTGCTTCCGTAAGAGACAGCATCATTGTCGCGGACTTTATCAATAAGACCGGCGACCCGATATTTGATACCACCCTGAACCAGGCTCTCCGGGTGCAACTTGGCCAGTCTCCGGTGCTCGACATTATTAGTCAGCAGCACCTTCGCCAGAGTCTTCAGTTTCTGGGCCGCAAGCAGGACGAGACCATTACCCCGCAAATCGCCCGGGAGATCGGCGAACGCGAGGGCGTCAAGGCGATCCTCACCGGCAGTATCGCTCCTCTTGGCAAGGCCTTCGTTCTCACCCTCACTGCCCAGAACACTGCCAATGGCGACGACATTGCCAGCGAAGAAGCGACCGCGCCAGACAAGGAGCACGTACTCGAAGCGCTCAACCAAGTCTCGACCGCCATGCGCGCCAAACTGGGAGAAAGTCTCTCCAGTATTCAGAAACTCAATGCTCCGTTCGGGCAGGCTACCACTCCCTCACTCGAAGCCTTTCGTGCTTACGCCCTGGGCGATGAAGCGCATCAAAAAGGCAACGACATCCCTGAAGCCTATGACCATTACAAGCGCGCCCTGGAACTGGACCCCAAGCTGGCCATGGCCTGGGCCCGCCTTGGCGTCCTGAAACTGAACACGGGCGCAATTAGCGAGGCAGCCCAGAACTTCACCCGCGCCTACCAGCTCAGCGACAATGTCAGCGAGCGGGAGAAGCTTTACATTGCCGGTCACTACTACTCCACCGTGGTGGGTGACCTGAACAAGAGCATTGAAACGCTGCAGGTCGCCACCCAGGAATATCCGCTCGACGTCGGCAACTTCATCAACCTCGGTGTCTTGTACCTGACAAACGGGGAAATCGAGAAGAGCAATGCCTCCAATCAGCGGGCTCTCGCGCTGCAGCCCGATAATGCCATCGCCCTGGAAAACGGGGTCGCCGGAGCAACGCAACTGGGTCAGCCCGAGAAGGCGAAGCAGGACATCGCGGAGGCGCAGCGTCTCGGGTTGACCGGAACTTCTCTCATGGCGATAGAATCTACGTTTTACGCCACCGAGTCTGACTGGAATAACGTGCAGAAAACCCTGGCGGCAACCGCCGGACGTCCCGACCAGTTTTCTGTCACCGCCAATTGGGGCGGTCTACTTCCGCAACTGGGCCAGTTTCAGCTGGCAAGAACCACGCTACTCCGCGCTGCGGACCAGGCGGCGAACGCTCAAGAGAAGGACGCACAGGCCGGCGCTCTGCTTATCGCCGCCAACGCAGGCTGGGTGGTCGATCGATGCGTCGAGCCCAATCAAACCGTCAAGCATGCCCTGCAACTGGATAAAGGCAAGGTCACGCTGATCGCCGCGGCCACTACCCTGGCGGTCTGCAATGAAAAGAAGCAGGCCAACCAGATGCTGTCTGATCTGGAAAAGCATTACCCGGACGACACCCTTATTCGGGAGCTGACTGTGCCCCAGTCGCGCGCCTGGCTTGCGCTCAAGGAGGGTGATGTACAGCAGGCTCTGGTCCTGCTGGAACGGGTCCGCGCCCATGATGCGGCTTCCTTTGCGCCGTACCTGCGGGGTCTGGCTTATCTGCAGCTCAAAGACGCGCGGAATGCTATCGCCTCATTCCAGGATGCGACCCATTTCAAGGGCACTGCCTATAACACCGGCAGTCCCTACGCCTTGTCCTTCCTTGGGCTAGGTCGCGCCTACGGCCTGGCTGGCGACAAGGCGAGCGCCAAAAAAGCCTACGACACCTTCTTCACCGAGTGGAAGAACGCCGACGGCGACCTGCCCATCATCGCCGATGCGAAAAAGGAATACGCCCAGCTCTAGGCCAAGTCTTCAAGAGCCATGTGAGACTCAGGCAACACCTGTCCTCCATCGACCACAATCGTTTGCCCGGAAATAAATCCCGCTTCATCGCTGGCTAGAAACAGCGCCGCATAGGCAACATCGTCCACCGATCCCAGTCTGCGCGCGGGAATTGCCGAGGTCATCTTTGCCATGTAATCAGGTCCGAGAGCCTCAACACCTTCGGTGAGAATGTTCCCCGGAAGCACGGCATTGACCGTGATGTTGAGAGGAGCAAGCTCAATCGCCGCGGTGCGGATAAACCCCAGCTGCCCCGCCTTGCTGGCGCCGTAGTGGCTCCAGCCCGGGTAACCGGTGATTGGGCCGGTGATCGAAGACGTAACCACGATACGTCCCTTTCCTCGGGCTTTCAGCGCAGGCAGGCAAGCCTGCACAGAGAGAAAGGTCCCCTTCAGATTGACATCGAGAACCTGATCCCAATCAGCCTCACTCATATCGAAGAGTTTTGCGGCGGGAAAAATGCCTGCGTTGCAACAGAGGATGTCGATACCGCCGTGACGATCGATTGCAGTTTGAGCCATGCGGACATTGTCTTCCATCCTGGAAACATCCACGGCTACCGCACTCACATGGCCCCCGCTGCTCCGGATTTCGGCAGCTGCTGCTTCGGCCTGGGAAAGGTTCCTCGCGGCTATGAGCACACGAGCTCCCCGGCCGGCAAAGACGCGAGCGATGCCCTTTCCAATTCCCTTGCTTGCCCCGGTCACGATGACCGAGCGTCCTTCGATAGATGTGAGCACGTGCCATCCTGTTCGATTGCAAAAGATTCGTTGTCGAACTCGAGCGATTCAAACACCCACCACTCGATCGGGTCAAGGCTTCGATCTGACGATTCGCTTCTCAGACATGATCTGCTTACAACAAATTACTTTTTGCTGACATCTCTCCGAGTTCCATGTGACACGATGGAAACCAATGTCCTGGCCCGACCTGAGCGGCGTGAGATGAGATCTGGCAATGGATGTGATGGAGTCCTGAACGGGGTGACCGATACGGCGAGGCATTGGTGACAGATTTCCGAACACGACAGACGGAGACGGCCCTTTCGCGCATGCACCTGGCGATCTTTCTTGCCGGCGCCGGTGTGTTCCTTTACCTGAGGACCTTTCTTTTGCCGGCAACTCCGTTTGCCGCAACCGACGACCAGGCTTTGTTCTTTGCGCGCGCGGTGCGCATGGTTCAGGGGCAGGTTCCGTATCGTGACTTCTTCGAGATCGTGACACCTGGTACGGATCTCATCTACTCAGTCGGGTTTCGCTTGTTTGGCGTTCATGCCTGGGTCATGCCGATGTGGACGATCGCGACGGGACTTGCGTTCTCTCTATTGATCACGTACATCGCCGCGCAGATCGTCGATGGTCGGAGTGTATGGCTCCCTGCGCTGCTCTTCCTTGTATTTGACTTCAACAGTGCTCTCGATCTGACCCACCAATGGTTCAGCACCCTCGCTGCATTGGCAATAGTGGCTGTGCTTATGGGCGGCCTCAGCGGGCGGCGAATCTTCTCTGCCGGCTTGCTCTGTGCCGTGGCGATTCTTTTCACTCAGACGAAAGGTACGCTGGTTTTTGTGGGCGTTGCCCTCTATCTTATTGGGGTCACCAAGCCGCGGAACACCAATCTCGCCAAGCGGCTTGCGCTCTTCATCCTTCCGGTTGTTTTGACGGTTGCGTGGGCTCTCGGATATTACGTCTACAAGTCAGGATTCCAAGCTGTACTCTTTGACCTCGTCATCTTCCCTTCTCGATTTATGCCGCTGTCGGAAGTCAATACTCCGCGCACCTATATTCGCCAGTTAGCGCAGTTTTTTAGTTTCCGCAGGCCATCCGAAATTGCGTTCCTGATCCCCGCCTTCTTTATTTATTCTCTGGTTCCGTACGTATATTTTGTAGGACTGTATCAACTCCGGCGCAGACGCGCGGTATTGCCGGGCACACTCCAGCGAAACCTGATCCTCCTGCACGTGGCCGGTCTTGGATTGTTCCTGGCTATCGCGAATGGCCCGCGGCATTTTAGATTGTGCACGGTGGCTCCCCCTGCCATCCTCATCTTGGTGTGGCTTTTAACACTTCCGATTCCTGCCCTTGGATACATTCGGAAGCTGTCGTGGGTCCTGGCAGGCTGCTACCTCATCCTCTTGCCGGTCTATCGGCAGGTTCAGTGGCACGATACGCTCGATTTGCCGATCGGCCGAACCGCTTTCACCGACAGGGCACTGTTTGCAAAGTTTCAATGGGTGGCAGAACGCACACATCCATCGGATGGATTCTTCAATGACTCCGCTCTCACCCTCTATTTGTCCCTGCACAACCCTACAGAAACAGAGTTCGTCACTTACGACGAGACCACACGCCCCGAGCAAATCGCGGCCGTCCTAGAGGCATTGGAACGGGATCCCCCGGCGTATATCTCTTTACTTCCGCTTACCCTGGGGCCCGCCGCCGGCGGAGACCATGCCGCGCCCTTGCGTCGCTTCGTTTACGACAACTACAGCCTGGCCAATGTGTTTTCCCAGAAGCAGTCTCAATATGAACAGCAGCTCTGGCGCCATTCAACGCTTCCCTCGAAAGAGCGATAGGGTGTGGGGTACACGAAACCGTGAATGCAGGCTAAGTCCTTTGTTTTATCAAGCTGAGTACTGGACCCCGTTTAAGATGCAAGAGTGACCCAGCTTCTCGTCTATGCAACTGCTCTTGCCTTGACTGCGTGCGCCGCACATGCAAGCTCAAAGACGTTTCTCGCAAATGACTATGGCGCGAGAGGGGATGGTTCAACATTGGACACCCTATCCATCCAGAAAACGATGGATGCAGCCGCGGAATCGGGCGGGACGGTGCGGTTCAAACCGGGCAAGTACTTGACCGGCTCTCTCTTCGTCAAATCGGGCACTACGTTGGACGTCGGTGAAGGGGTTACGCTGATCGGTTCGCAGAAGCTGGACGACTACCCCATGTTGCCTACCCGGGTCGCGGGAATCGAAATGACCTGGCCGGCGGCCTTGATCAACGTCCGCGATCAACGGCATGTGACCATTCGCGGGAAAGGAACCATCGACGGCGACGGGCCTACCTGGTGGAAGTCTTATTGGGATCTCCGTGCCACTTACGAACCGCGGGGGCTTCGCTGGGCCAGCGACTACGATGCCCGGCGGCCGCGTTTGATTCTCCTGCAGAATTCATCAGACATTCAATTGGGCGGCGGGATCGTGCTGAAACGCTCCGGCTTCTGGACAGTTCATGTGCTCTACTCGGATCATGTGAAGATCGACGGTGTCTTCATTCGCAACAACGAAGGTGGCAAAGGCCCATCGACGGACGGCATTGACATTGACTCTTCGCGCCAGGTGCTGGTGGAACACGCCGATATCGATGTGAACGACGATGCCCTTTGCCTTAAGGCGGGACGCGACTCCGACGGACTCCGGGTGAACCGCCCTACGGAAGATATCGTCATTCGCGACTCAATCATTCGCCGGGGCGCGGCGGCAATTACCATCGGCAGTGAGACCTCAGGGGGCTTCCGCAATATCGAAGCCTACCACCTGACCGCGCTCTCAGGCGTGCCCTCGGGAGTGCTCTTTAAATCGGCCCACACGCGCGGGGGCACCGCCAGCGATATCCGCATCCATGATCTAACGCTCGAGGGCGTCGCCATTCCCATTCACATAGTCATGAATTGGAACCCGAGCTATAGTTACGCAACGCTGCCGGCCGGGATGCAGGATGTCCCACCGTATTGGATTACGCTTACGACAAAAGTTCCCGAAGAGCAGGGGCTGCCGCATTTTCGCGATATTCACATCTGGAACATCAAGGCGACCGGCGCGACCCAGGCTTTTCACGTCAGCGCTTATCCGAATGCGACCCTCGACAACTTCCGCCTTGACCACCTGGACATTGAAGCAAAAACGGCAGGCTTCATCGCCAATGCAAAAAACTGGAGATTGTCGGACAACAAAATCAAGACCGCCGACGGAAGCAAAGTGAGTTTCACCAACACACTGGACCCCCCTGCCAGCAGCGTTCCCTACGGCGATCGCCATTAGTCCCGGATAGCGGGACATCCCGTTTGACAAGTGTATTTCGGCTATAGTACTTGTGTTTCCCATTGGAACTTTTCCAATATGGAATTCCTAGACCAATCGACTTAGAGCAACAAAGCAATCGAGCCTGGCGGTACAGTTTTGACCGTTGCAACTGTGCGGGCCACGGTTCTCCTTTCGAGCGAGGTCATCATGGGCTTCATTAAAAGCATCTACCGTTTCAGTCTGTCTGACGCAGCCGGCCTGATACTTTTCGTATCTGCATTCGTCCTGCTTATCGGAATTGCACCTTTCCTGCACGCGCAAACTGCGGGGGAAGGTACTATCTCCGGCACGGTTACGGACGGCACCGGGGCGGCTATCCCGAATGCCCAGATCACGGCTGTCAACGTTGCGACCAATGTGTCTACGACGCGCACTTCCTCGTCCTCAGGCCTGTTTACCATCGCGCCTCTTCCTCCTGGAGCCTATTTCTTACAGGCGACGGCCAAGGGATTCCAGAGCCTGAGACGAGACAACCTGACGGTCAATGCCCTGGGGACGCTGGACGTCAACCTGGAGCTGCCCGTCGGGCAGGAGACACAGACGGTGGTCGTAACCACCGCTCCACCGGCGCTTGACACCTCCACTGCGACATTGGGCCTGGTGATGGAGAACGAAACTTATGCCAATCTTCCCCTGCAGATGAACAATGCCCAAAGGGATCCGACGGCGTTTGGGGCTCTCACCCCCGGAGCGCAGGGCGGGAGCCGGCTTCCAATCATTGGCGGCACGGGAAACTACCTGGGGCAACTCTACCTGGATGGCATGCCGGCTGAAACGATCAGTCAACAGGGGGATAACCGGTTGGTTGGCCAAGCGGTGAGCGTCGACGCCGTCGATCAATTCCAGGTGGTCACCAGCACTCCTCCGGCAGAGTATTCCGGCGCCGGCGCGATGAACTTCACCATGAAGTCGGGGGGACTTATCTATCACGGCCAGGTGTCGGACTTCATTCGCAATACGATTTTCGATGCCTGGTCTTTCACCGCCAAGGCGGCTACCACAAAGAACGCCGAGGGCCAGACAATTCCCGCTCCCAAGCCGGCGGAACATCAGAATGAGCTGTCGGCATCCTTTGGCGGCCCTGTGCCGCATACGGCGCACAAGGTCTTTTTCTTCTTTGCCTATGACCGATACTACGAACGAAAGGGGGCTACCTATTCGCTGTACACTGTTCCCACCACGGCGATGCGAACGGGCGACTTCACCGAGCTGAACGGCAATGTCGGCGGGGGAGGACAGCAGGGTGAGGGCGCGGCCAACCCGCCCATCCTCTACGACCCGGCTTCCAACAGTTGTGCCGGCAATGCGTGCACCCGGCAGCCATTCGCGGGAATGAAGAACGGTGTACCCACCTACAATGTGATCCCGTCCGGTTCTATCTCGCCCATCGCGCAGGCCATGCAGTCGTTCCTGCCGGCGCCAACCAACAACTCCGTCATCCTGAACAACTATCTTGGCGGTCAGCCGAGCGGCTACAACAACTATGTCATCGACTATCGCGTCGACTTTGATCTAAGCGCGAAGCAACGGCTCTCAACCGTCGGGGCGATGGGGACGGTAAAGTACCTCAACAACTACGGGGCTCCGTTTCTTCCTCCACCGTATGTCGGCGGCGACTTGGCATCCATTTACCCCAAAGTTTTTGATATCCAGCACACGTATACAATCAACAACCGCCTGGTCAATCAAGTGAAGTTTGGCTATACCCGGTTCTTTCAAAACATCCAAAATGCCACGCAAGGGGTAGCAGCGTGGGAACCGTCCAAACTCGGTATATCGAACTTACCGCCGGGACAAGCTTCTGAGGAATTTCCCGGCGCCACCTTTGCGACCACGCCCGCCTATAGCGGCGTGGCAGCGTCATCGGGCGGCCCGGCGAGCGTACAGACCACATGGACAGGCTTCAGCAATGCGATCTCCACGCAGCTGACTACTCCGAATAACTACACTGTGGTCGACAATCTGCAGTGGCTGAAGGGCAGACACGCGCTGACGTTTGGCATGACCATCCAGTGGCAACAGATCAACAACGCCAACCCTGCTACGTACACCGGTGTTCTCGATCTCACTTACAACGCCAATTCCACGGCAAACTTCGCTGCCCATTCAGATTCACTGTCGACGGGCACGGCGACTGCTCCGTCGGGCTATTCGTATGCCAGCTTCCTGCTGGGGGCGGTGGGTGGCACGCCAACCATCGGCTTGCAACCAGTCAGTGAGCTAGGCGGCCGATACCGCCCGGTATCACCGTATTTCGAGGATAGTTTCAAGGTCAGTACGAAATTGACTCTCGATCTTGGTGTTCGCTGGGATTATCTGCCGCCCTACCACGAGGTGATGAATCGCTGGACGTTCCTCAATCCAAACCTGATGAACGGAGCTACGGGGACGCCGGGCGAATTGCAATTCGCGGGAAATTACGGCGGACCGGGCGTGAGCTGCGGGTGCCAAACGCCCGTCCACACCTATTGGAAGAATTGGGGACCGCGCATTGGGTTGGCGTATACGGTCAATCCCAACATGGTGATCAGGGTCGGCTTTGGGGAAATTTTCTCCCAGGGAGGTGGAGTGGGCGGACGTGGCGGCGCGTACCAGGGCACGGGTCAGACTGGCTTTAACGTAACCGCGACTGGCCCGGCGGAAATTACGACCGGTCCCACGGCCGGCCCCTCGTTCTACCTGAACAGCGCAAATTCATCACTCTTTGGTCCCGGCTATGTTTACCCGACGCCCCCCAGCCCGGGTGCCGCATCTCAGATCCTGAATACCGGCAACCGCTTGAATAGTGCGGGCAAGTTCGTGACTGCCAGCGGCGTGTCGTATGCGGACCCATATATCTCCGGACGCGCGCCGGAATTCAACTTCTACAATGCGGGCATCGAACGGGCCATCACAAAAGATCTGACACTGGCGGTCAATTACGTCGGCAACCAAAGTCACTTTCTGGTCGAGTCCACCTCCAGTGGAGGAAATGCGCGCGGGTACTGGGCAAACCAGCTGGACCCGAGATACCTTGCGGGGTTGGGCGGCGTTACGGACAGCACGGGCTCAAAGCCGATTCTCATTTCAGCGGCAACGCCGGCAAACGTAGCCAAGGCGCAGGCCGCCATGCCGGGACTCGCGATTCCAGCCTTCTTTCAGAGTGCGGCTACGGTGAGCTCGACAGCCACCATTGCGCAAGGACTGGTTGCCTTTCCGCAGTACAGCGGAGTCACCGACACGTGGGGTCAGAACGTGGGCAACTTCAGCTATAACTCGGTGCAGGTCACGCTTCTGCAGCGCTTTAGCCAGGGACTTACGTTCAATGTCAATTACACATACTCGAAGAATCTGGGCGATGACGGCACCTTCCGCAGCGGCTTTCCGATCCCAGCCGCTGCAATCTCCGGAGGCGGCCAGAACTGGCGCCAGGACGGCATCGAACGTTCCTATACGACGATATCGACACCGCAAAGTCTGCACGCCTTCGGTGTCTACCAACTGCCCTTCGGTAAGGGTCACCTCGGCAGCAATTCGTTTGTAGTGCGGTCGTTGGCCAGTGGATGGCAGCTGTCGAACATCTATACCTACACTTCGGGCACACCGATGGCGATCATCTGGACCGGATGCACCTCCACCAATTACCCCGGCCAGGGCCAGTGCATGCCAGACCTCAATCCTGCCTTTGCGGGTTATCGCAACAACGATGCGCGCATTCATGGGAGCTACGGAACCGGGCCGCATGGAACGACAGCTTGCAATTTAGGCATCGGACCCGGCTGCGTCCCGATTCAATATATCGATCCAAACGCATTTGCCACGCCGGCCAATGCATCCACCAC
>Ga0182015_10002993_pt1 | contig 19487 bp, 14 predicted proteins | sample 712P3MmetaG_FD_120478 | JGI IMG/M metagenome (GOLD analysis project Ga0182015, IMG submission 120478) | Permafrost microbial communities from Stordalen Mire, Sweden - 712P3M metaG | ecosystem: Environmental > Terrestrial > Soil > Wetlands > Permafrost | place: Sweden: Stordalen | collected...
CCCTGACCGAAGTGCGCGAGGCCGCGCGGTGCGTAGCGCTCCTTCAGCCGCCGGAACAACTGCACGGCGATGCCGCGCTTGTTCTCGCCGAGCGCCGCGGTGTTCCACTCGGGCGCAAGCGTGCCCTCGCTCGATACGAAGGTGGGCTCACCGCCCATGGTGAGACGCACGTCATCGTGGGTGAGATTCACATCCACCTGCTTGCCGAGTGCATCGATGGCCTGCCATTGCTCCTCCGTGTAGGGCTTGGTGACGCGCGGCGCTTCCCAGATGCGCGCGACCTTCATGACGTACTCGAACGTCGTCTCGCAGGCTTCGACGATGCCGGTGAGCGGCGCTGCGGATTGGGGCTCCGGCGTGCACGCGAGCGGGATGTGTCCCTCGCCGGTGAGCAATCCCGACGTAGCGTCGAGCCCGATCCATCCGGCGCCGGGCAAATACACTTCGCACCAAGCGTGCAGGTCGGTGAAGTCCTGGCTGGGTCCGGCGGGCCCGTCGGTGGGCTTCAAATCCGCGGTGAGCTGGATGAGGTAGCCGGAAACGAATCGGGCGGCGAATCCCAGGTGGCGCAGGATCTGCACCAAGAGCTCCGCCGAGTCCCGGCACGATCCCGAGCGTTTCTCGAGCGTCTCCTCGGGCGATTGCACGCCCGGCTCCAGCCGGATCACATACCTGACCTCCGCCGCGAGCCGGCGGTTCAGTTCGACCAGAAAATCCACCGTCGGTTGCGGCTCCCGTGAGATGCCGGCGAGATATCCGGTCAGTCGAGGCGTCGCCGGTGCGGTGGTGCGGAACGGCTCCAGCCCGCGCTGCTCGGTGGGCTCGTATCTGAAGGGAAATTTCTGCGCGTAGTCCTCCAGGAAGAAATCGAAGGGATTGAGCACCGCCATCTCGGCAACCAGATCCACCTCGATGCGCAGCTCGCCGGCCGGCTTCGGGAACACCACGCGGGCCAGGTAATTCGACTGAGGATCCTGCTGCCAGTTGATGAAGTGCTCGGAGGGCACGATACGCAGCGAATAGGACAGGATGCGGGTACGACAATGTGGCGCGGGGCGCAGACGGATGATCTGCGGCCCGAGCACGACCTGCCGGTCGTACCGGTAGTGCATGACGTGGTTGAGGGCGACTTGGATCGACATAGTCTCAGGCTCCTGAAAGGCTAGGTCGGCGTGGCGGCGGCTGGCGCCGGGGCGGGCGCAGAGGCGGATGCCGGGGCGGGCGCAGGTGCAGGCGCCGTACTCCAACGGCTTCCATCGCCGCGAACCCGTTGGTCGACGGTGTCGTTGATGAAGCGTAGCTTGTCGATCGCCGGCGCCGCCAGCACGAATGGATAGCTGTCGGGCAGTCCCAGTCCGCGGCTCAAATTGTTCAATACGTAGGTCAACGATAGCCAGGACTCGATCATCGAGTCGAAGTCGCGCTGGCTGGGATTCAAAGGATCCGGGGGCGTCTGCATGCGCGGCTCATCGCTGCGCTTCGGCCGCAGTGCCAGGCCGGTTGCGCCGGCGGTCTCGACCGCATCGACCATGTGCATGTAATGCGCCCAGGATTCTGCCCAGTCCTCCCACGGATGCATGGTCGCATAGGCACTGATGAAGTGACGGTCCCAGCGCGGCGGGGGGCCGTCCCGATAATGCGTTTGCAGCGCCAGCTGGTAGTCGGCGCGCTCATCGCCGAAGACCGCGCGGAAGGCCTCCAGCAGAGGACCGCCTGCAATCAGTCTATCCCAGAAGTAATGCCCGATTTCGTGGCGGAAATGCCCCAAAAGAGTGCGATACGGTTCCTTCTGCAGGGTCCGCTCCTTCTCACGGTGCACGTCGTCGGCCTCCGCGATGTTGAGCGTTATTAAACCGTTGTCGTGACCGGTCAGCACGCGCTTGGCGTCGCCGTCGGAATAGTCCTCGAGGAATTCAAAGGCGAGCCCTTGCGCCTCATCGTCGCTCTTCGGAATGACCGGCAGGCCGAAACCGAGCAAGGTGTACAGCATGCGACGTTTTGCCACCTCCAGGCGGAACCAGGCCACGGCATTACGCCGGGTGGAAAGATCGGGAATCACCTTGTTCAGCCGGCAAGAGCGGCAAAAATCGCTGGAATCGCCGGCCGGCACGGCCCAGTTGCAGACACTCACGCCGTCGTAATTCGCGCACAGCCGATAGCCTGTCGCTTCCGCATCTTTCAGTTCCGATCGCCACATTCCGTCATCGCTCTGGGTCAATGCCGCCATGAGGCCGCGGTCGGGCAGGAAGGCGAGCGAGCGGTCGCAGTTGAGACAGCGTACATTCTCGAAGAAAATCAAATTCTGGCAATGGGTACAGTGAAATGTTTTCATTGGCCATCTCGTTGCGAGACCGTCCATTGTCTTTGAAAGCGAGGCGATCGTGGGAAAATCTCGCACCTTTCTGCCACGCCCCGAATTACGTAGGCCGCCTACGTCCGAAGAGTCGAAATTCCTACGCCGCGCGCCCGCCGGCAATGCCATAAAGGCCGAGGCTCGACGCAGAAACGCGGCTCACCCTAGGCTCCTCGCATGAAGATTCGTTTTGGATACGAGTTGGTTTACACCTGTTCGCAGCCGGTGCCGATGATCCTCATGCTGAATGCCCATCACAGCCGAAGCGCCGATTTGCTGCAGCCCGACCGCATGATCACCGATCCGGAGGTGCCGCTCGATGTCTACGCGGACGCGTTCGGCAACACCTGCACTCGGATCGTGGTGCCACCGGGAGGGATCCGGCTGACCGCCGATGCGTTGATCCGCGATACCGGGCTTCCGGACCCGACGTATCCGCATGCCCAGGAGCATCCCGTCGAGGTGCTGCCTCACGATGCGCTGGTGTTTCTCCTCGGCAGCCGATATTGCGAGACGGAACGGCTCATGGACGACGCGTGGCGCCTGTTCGGGCATCTCGCTCCCGGCTGGTCGCGGGTGCAGGCGGTCTGTGACTTTGCGCACCAGCACATCGCGTTCGGTTACCACTTTGCACGGCCGACCAAAACGGCGTCGGAGGCATATACCGAGCGTCAGGGCGTATGCCGGGACTATGCGCACCTTGCCATCACGCTGCTCCGCTGTCTCAATATTCCGGCGCGCTACTGCACCGGTTATCTCGGCGACATCGGCGTGCCGGTGGCCGATGCCCCCATGGACTACGCCGGATGGCTCGAGGCCTACATCGGCGGCGCGTGGCACACCTTCGATCCCCGCAATAACCAGCGGCGGATCGGCCGGATACTCATCGCGCGCGGACGCGATGCCGCGGATGTGGCCATCAGCACCGCGTTCGGACCCAATTATCTGCAGGTATTCCGCGTTTGGACCGATGAGGTTTAGAGCGCGCTGGGTTCGAGCATCGCATATCCCCCGAATCGCCGGAATCGGGGCAGCGATAACAGCAGCCTCGCCCCCAGCGGCAGTGGCATGGGCCGCGAGTAGCGAGCCGCTTCCTCGGTATAATAACGTATCTCTTTGACACGCCAGCGGTGTCGCCTAAAGAACGCGAACCAGTCGCCCGGGTCGAATTTGAACGGGGCGTTCTGCATCGCTTGGCGGACGTGCTTGCGGCGGCGGAATGCGACGGCTTGTGCAGAAAGATAATCGACGATCCAGAGCCGGGCCTCGCGCATGGAGCGCAAAGCGTCGGCGAGCGACGCAACATCGTCGTTGGCGAGATAGGGAATCACTCCCTCGGTCAGGATCAGCACTCCTTGCGCAAATGCATCGACACGGTCCAACAGCTTCTGACGTTCGGCCGTATCGGCCAGGTCGATTCTCACTCGCTCCAGCCGGCACGCCGGATTCTCCCGCCGCAGGATGTGTTCCTTGTAGTCGATCACATGAGGATAATCGGCTTCGATCCACCGAAGCGCCGCAGGCAGCGCCAACCGATAGGGACGTGCATCGAGGCCCGCGCCGAGGCACAAGACGGTGTCGATTCCGGATCGAAGCGCGGCCTCGATGTAATCCTCGATGATGCGCGTGCGCAATGCCACGGTCCACGCCACGATGCGGGATGTGGGCATGGCCTCCGAGATTAGGCGTCCGCGCTCACCCGCGAGCCGCGCCGCGAAAGGATCGTGAAACAGCGCATCGGGCCGATCGCTTTCCAAGGCGCGGTGGTGCGCGATCCAGAAAGCGGTGTCCGAGACATCGTGGAGGGGAGAATTCACGACGCGACGAACGCATTCACGTCTTCAGCCACATCCGAAGAGCCAAGCTGACGGCGCCGAGTGCGGCGACGCTGGCCGACCAGATGACGACCATCCAGGATAATCGCTTCCATAGCGGTGCGCGGGCGGGCATCAGTGATAACCGTGCGTGCTCGCCTTGCCGCGGAACACCCAGTACGCCCACACGGTGTAGGTAAGAATCACCGGAAAGATCACCGCCGCCCCGACCAGCATGAACCGCTGACTTTCCGCCGGTGCGGCGGCGTCCCAGATGGTCACCGCGCGAGGGACGAGATACGGGAAGACGCTGATTCCGAGGCCGACGAAATTCAGGACGAACAGCCCGAGCGTCATCAGGAACGGCAGCCGCTCCGCGCCGCGGCGCAAGCTCCAGACGAAGACCACCGAGGTGATGACCACCAGCAGGGGCACGTTGGCCGTGAACAGCACATTGGGCATCGATAGCCAGCGACGCCAGTAGTCATAGTGCAGGAAAGGTGTGGCAGCGCTCACCGCCGCCATCGCCACCCAGGTTGCGATTCCGAGCTTGAACGCCAGCCGCCGCGCATGCGCCTGTCCGCTGCCCTCCGTCTTCCAGATGAGCCAGGTGGATCCGAGCAACGCGTAACCGAGCACCAGCGATATGCCGGTCAGGATCGTGAAGGGGCTCAACCAATCGAGCCAACCGCCGCCGTAGCCGTCGTTCACCACGCGTATGCCCTGCAGGATCGCGCCGAGCGTGACGCCTTGCGCCAACGCGGCGACGAACGAGCCGAGCGCGAAGGCCGCGTCCCAGTACGGGCGATGCTCCGGATCGCGCCAGCGAAATTCGAACGCGACTCCGCGAAACAACAGCCCGAGCAACATGGCGATCATCAGAGGGTAAGTCGCCGGCAGGATAATGGAATAGGCGAGCGGAAACGCCGCCATCAATCCGCCGCCGCCCAGGATGAGCCAGGTTTCATTGCCGTCCCAGACCGGCGCCACCGAGTTCATCGCTTGGTCGCGCTCGGGACCCACGGCCAGCGTGGGAAACAAGATGCCGATGCCCAGATCGAACCCATCCATCACCACGTAAGCGAGGATCGCAAAGGCGATGATGAGAGCCCAGACGGCGCTCAGGTCATGGCTGTAGGTCATCGCGCATCCCCGGCCGGATCGATTGCGCTCGCCGGCGTGATGCCCGCGGCGTGCTGCGGAATGTGTGGCGGCTCGAGTTCTTGCGCCGCCGGCAGCCGGCCCATCATTCGCGCCAGGTAGGCGGCTCCTGCCCCGAAGACGGTGAAGTACACCGCGACGAATACCACCAGCGATGTCGCGACCGCCGGAGCGGCGAGCGGGGAGATCGAGTCGGCCGTCAATAGTTGGCCGTAGACCGTGTACGGCTGCCGGCCCACTTCGGTGGTCACCCAACCCGCGATGACCGCGACGAAGCCGGCCGGCCCCATCAGGACCGCCGCCCGATGCAGCAGCGGAGAGTCGTAGAGTCGGCCGCGGGCTCGCTCGATGAGACTCCAAAGCCCAAGCGACAGCATGGCGATACCGAGGCCGACCATGATGCGAAACGACCAGAACACGATGGCGACCGTCGGCCACCGCTCGCGTGGGAAATCTTTGAGCCCGGGAAGCGCCTTGTTCGAATCGTGCTCCAGGATCAACGAGCCGAGCTTCGGGATCTCGATGCGGTCGTGCACCGACGCATCCTCGGTGTTTGGCAGGCCGAAAAGCACCAAGGGGGCGCCATTCGGGCTCGGATCGAAATCGCCTTCCATGGCCAGAACCTTGATGGGCTGGTACTTCAGCGTATTGAGTCCCTGCGTGTCGCCGGCGAGGATCTGAATGGGGGCGACCAACGCGGCCATCCACATCGCCATCGAGAACATTTTGCGGGCGTGCGGATTGACCCGATCCTTCAATAGATGCCACGCGCCGACGCCGCCGACGGTCAGCGCCGTGGTGAGATACGCTGCGATGACGGTGTGAACGAGGCGGTACGGGAAGCTCGGGCTGAACACGATCGGCCACCAGGATCCTGCGGGAACGAATTGGCCCCTCGCATTCATCGCGAACCCCGTCGGCGTCTGCATCCAGCTGTTGGCGCTGATGATCCACGTCGCCGAGACGAGCGTGCCCAAGGCGACCATGCACGTGGCGAAGAAATGCAGGCCCTTGCCCACCTTGCTCATGCCGAACAACATCACGCCCAGAAAACCCGCTTCCAGGAAGAAGGCAGTCAACACCTCATAGGCCATGAGCGGACCGATGATGGGGCCCGCTTTGTTCGAGTAGACCGACCAGTTCGTCCCGAACTGGTACGACATGACGATGCCGGAGACGACTCCCATGCCGAAGGCCACGGCAAAAATCTTCAACCAGTAATTGAAGAGATCGAGATAGAGCGCCTTGCCGGTTTTGAGCCACAGGCCCTCGAGCACCATGAGATAGCTCGCGAGGCCGATGGAAAAGGCCGGAAACACGAAGTGGAACGACATCGTGAACGCGAATTGCGCGCGAGCTAGATGGAGTGCGTCGAACGAGGAGAGCATCGGAGCCGCCAGAATCGCATGCACCGCAGTTGCATCGCGTAATCATACCCCCGAAAGAGAGAGAGAGACGGAATCGCCAGTGCGGATCCTCGGAGTCTCATCGGACGGACGGGAGTCCTGTGATTCGCGCGGTTCCTACGAGTCGTGCAATTCCACCCAGGTGGGTGCGTGGTCGCTTGGCTTCTCCCAGCCCCGTACATCGCGCTCGACCCCGGCCGCCTTCAACCGCGCTTTGGCAGGAGCGTTCAGCAATAGGTGATCGATGCGAAGCCCGGCATCCCGGCCATAGGCATTGCGAAAGAAATCCCAGAACGTGTAAATCGTCTGATCGGGGTGCAGCAATCGAAGGGCGTCCGACCACCCTTGCTGGAGCAGTTTCGCAAACGACTCTCGGACCTCGACGCGGAACAGCGCGTCATCCACCCATCGTTCGGGCTTGTACACGTCCCGCTCCGTCGGGATGACGTTGTAGTCGCCTGCAAGAATCACCGGCTCGGTGCTCGATACCAAGGCGGCGGCGTGCGTCAGGAATCGCGCGAGCCACCTCAGTTTGTATTCGAACTTGGGGCCGGGCGCCGGATTGCCGTTCGGCAGATACAGGCACCCGATGGTGAGGCCGTTCACCGAGGCCTCGATGTAGCGGCTGTGCTCGTCTTCGGGATCACCCGGAAGCACCCGTCTGATCTCGACCGGCTCGGCATTGCGTGTGAGGATGGCGACGCCGTTCCAGCTCTTTTGGCCGTGCCAAACGACGCCGTACTCCAGGTTACGGATCTCGGCTTCGGGAAACTTATCCTGGGGCGCCTTGAGCTCCTGGAGACAAACGATGTCCGGCGTGGTCTCTTTCAGCCACCGCAGGAAGTTCGGAAGGCGGGCGGTGATTCCGTTGACATTGTAGGTGACGATTCGCATGCGTCACATGGTAACGCGCCGCGTCGGCGCTGGGTGTGGGTCAACGCCCGGTCAATGCTTGGTGTCGGCGGCGACCAGCGGGCCCGTGGGCGTGACATCCGCTTGCCTCGTGACTTCTTGCTTGCAGTCCTTGGCGGCCTGGTTGTACGAAATGTACTTGTCATTGGACATGCGCTTTCGCATGCAGCCGATCACTTGCACGGCGAATTGACGCTTGGCGGAAAACGAATGCAAAGGGTCAGCGGCCAGGGTCATCGAGCTTGCCAGTATGCTGCCGGCGATCGTCATCACTACGGGTAGTCGCTTCATAGGTTTTCTCCGAGTGATCAAAGCTCCGATGCTGTTGTAGGGCCAGTATGGCGCGTCGCATGGCGGGAGCTAGAAGCGGGGATCGCGAGAGGGTGTCGGGTTTGCGCTGACAGAAGATGCGGGAGCGCCCGCCGGAGGGCTTGCTTGCGAAGGCCTGGTGCGCGGGTTAGGCTGAAACCAAACCATAACGAACGCGGGGAACATCGGCGCGTCCGGTCATCGGGTGCGGGGCCGCCCGCGTGGCCTCCGTTGCCGAGCCAGCATGGGGAAGGACATCGAAGCCAAGGATGCCTCCGGGGCGCGAATTCGGGCCGGCGAGCTCCTGTCGGAGTGCATCGCCACATTCATCATTTTGGCGCTGGGCGATTCGGCGGCTGCCATGTACGTACTCTACGATCCGAGCCCGTACGCTCAGGCTTACTGGGGCGTCTGTATCGCCTGGGGTCTCGCGGTGACGCTGGCGATCCACGTGACAGGCGCGGTGTCGGGCACTCACGCGAATCCCGCGGTGACGCTCGCGCTCTCGCTGTTCCGTGGTTTTCCGCGCGTAAAAATATTGCCGTATGTCGCCTCGCAGGTACTGGGCGCATTCCTCGGCGCCGCCCTGGTGTATCTGCTGTTCTCCCCGGTCATCAATCATTACAATGATTTGCACCATCTCAGCCGCGGCGGGGACGGCGGTGCCGCGGGAGTCTTTTTCACGCATCCAGGCCTTGCCATCACGCCGCTCCATGCGTTTGTCGATGAGATCGTGCTCACGGGGATCCTGGTGCTGGGTGTGTTCGCCATCACGGAGGAATTCAACACGCTGGCGCCGGCCGCCAATGGCGGGGCGCTGCTGATCGGCCTGTTGGTGGCGACCATCGGCGCGTGCGCCGGGTATTTGGAGGCCTGGCCCATCAATCCGGCGCGCGACTTCGGGCCGCGGCTGTTCTGTTATTTCACCGGGTGGGGAGCGCAGGCATTCCCCGCTCCCCAGAATTACTGGTGGGTGCCGATCGCCGGCCCGCTGCTTGGCGGCATTGCCGGCGGAGGGCTGTACCAGGCGGCGATCCGGCCGTTCCTGCCGGCGCGGCGGCAGGCGCTCTTGGGAACGGAGGGAATCAAATCATGACTCGGGCTCGCCATATCCTCGCCATCGATCAGGGCACCACCTCGACCCGCAGCATCGTGTTCAGTGACGCGGCGAAGAACATCGCCGTGGCGCAGCGGGAATTCCAGCAGCACTATCCGGCAGCAGGCTGGGTCGAGCACGATGCGGAGGACATCTGGCGCGACACCCTCGCGACCGCGCGCGAGGCTCTCGCCAAATCCGGTTTGGGCGCCCGCGATATTGCCGCCATCGGCATCACCAATCAGCGCGAGACCGCGGTGGTATGGGACCGCAGCACCGGAGTTCCGATCCATCGCGCCATCGTCTGGCAGGACCGGCGCACCGCGGATGTGTGTGCGAACTTGAAGCGCGACGGCGCCGAGACCCTGGTTCGCCAGAAGACCGGATTGCTGCTCGATCCGTATTTCTCGGGCACGAAAGTGGCGTGGCTGCTCGACAACGTGCCGGGTGCGCGGGGCCGCGCGGAACGTGGGGAGCTCGCCTTCGGCACCATCGACAGCTTCCTGCTCTGGCGCTTGACGGGCGGCCGAATCCACGCCACCGACGTCACCAACGCGTCCCGGACGCTCCTATTCGACATTCACCGGCAACAGTGGGACGACGAGCTCCTGCGGCTGATCCGCGTGCCGCCGAAGCTCCTGCCCGAGGTGAGGGATTCGAGCGAGATCTACGGAAACACCGCGCAAGGTCTCTTCGATCATCCCATCCCCATCGCCGGCATCGCCGGCGATCAACAAGCCGCGCTCGTGGGTCAGGCGTGCTTCGAGCCCGGCATGGTCAAATCGACCTACGGCACGGGTTGCTTCATGTTGCTCAACACCGGTGATTCGCCGGTGGAGTCGCGCAACCGCATGCTGACGACGCCGGCGTACCGCATCAAGGGCCGTACCACGTATGCGATGGAAGGCTCGATATTCGTCGCGGGCGCTGCCATCAAGTGGCTCCGCGACGGCTTGCACCTGGTCGGGAAGGCCTCGGAAACCGCCGCACTTGCAACCCAAGTGCCCGAGAATCACGGGGTCTATCTGGTTCCCGCGTTCGTCGGGCTCGGTGCTCCTCACTGGGATCCCAATGCGCGCGGACTCATCTGCGGCCTCACTCTCGATTCGTCGGGCGCGCATCTCGCGCGCGCCGCGCTCGAGTCCGTGGCCTATCAAACCCTCGATCTCGCCTCTGCCATGGCGAGGGACGGCGCCGTACGGGCGGCCACCATCCGCGTCGATGGCGGCATGGCGTCCAATGATTGGTTTTGCCAGTTCCTGGCCGACGTGCTCGATGCGAACGTCGAACGCCCGACCGAGCTCGAGACGACGGCGCTCGGCGCGGCCTTTCTGGCGGGCCTGGCCACCGGCGTGTGGAAGGATCTGGGTGCGGTGGCCGCCACGTGGGCGAGAGGCGCCGCGTTCACTCCCAAAATGGCCGCCGCGCGCCGGACCGAGGCGATCGCCGGATGGCAGGTGGCACTGCGTCGAGCCTTGGCTCAGTGATCATCCAGTTTTTCACGCATGCCGCTGCAATAGCGCCATCAACAGCACGGCGGTTATGGCGACCGGGCAGATGTAGCGCAGCAAAACACGGCACGCCGCCACCACGAGCGCCGGGCTGCCACTGAGCTCGGCGGCGAATGTCGCCCGATCCAGGCGCCAGCCGATGAATACGCAGGTCAGGAGCGCGCCGAGCGGTAAGAAGAGGTTGCCGGCAATGAAGTCGACCAATTCGAACAGGGTTTTGCCGGCCAAGATCGGTACCTGATCGAGAGGGTGCCAACCGGCGAGCCAATTGAACGAGAAGACTGAACCGATACCACCGAGCCAAACAGTCAATCCGGTCACCACCGCCGCCGGTGCGCGCTTGAGCCCGCGGGCTTGCAGCCATGCGGTCACGGGTTCGAACCCAGCCAGTGACGGTGTGAGCGCGGCTGAAACCAGCAACAGGAAAAACACGGTGCCGATCAATCGGCCGCCCGGCATGAGCGCGAATGCGGTCGGCAGCACGTCGAACACCAATGCCGGTCCTCCCGCCGGGTCCATGTGGAAGCGGAACACCAGGGGAAACACCAGTACGGTCGACAACATCGATACGAGCAAAATCGAACCGCTGACCAGAAGTGCAGGGCGCACGAGCGGCGAACGAGGCGGCATGTAAGATCCGTAGGCAAGCATCATCCCCATGCCGACGCCGGTCGCATAGAAAGCTTGACCGATCGCTGCGAGGATGACTGCGGCGGAAAGGGTGTCCCAGTGCGGAGCGAACACGAAGCGTAAGGTCTGCATCACATCGCCGGTCGCGAGCGAATATGCGTCCAGTACCAGCATGAGGATCAGAAGCACCGGCGCTCGGATCCGGCTCGCGAGCTCTATTCCGGGCCCTAAGCCACGGGCCGAAATGAAGGTCACCGCGCCGATGAACACTACCTGCCAACCCATCAACTGCCATGGGTCGGCAAGGAAGCGCCGCCATTCGTCCTGCAGTCCCGCTCGCGGCAGGCCGGCTAACGCGCCGGTGCCGCATTTCCACGCATAAGCGACCACCCAGCCGGCTACGATCGTGTAATACGAACAGATCAGAAAGGCAGCGATCGTGGCCAGCTGACCGATGATGTTCCAGCGCCGCGAGCGGCCGACGCTGACCGCCATCGCGCCCGCGGCATCAATCGGCGCACGGCCGGAGTAGCGCCCGATCATGTACTCGGCGACGAGGAGCGGCGTGGCTATGAAAAGACACGCGAGTACGAACACGCCGACGAAAGTGCCGCCGCCAAGGGTGCCGGCCAAGTAGGGAAAGCGCCATATGCTGCCGAGTCCGACCGCCGCACCGATGGTGCCGAGATAAATCGCGAATTGAGACGACCAACTGGGCGTCGGATGCGATTTTGAGCCCGGCGGAGCTGTGCGGGCGATGCTCACTGGGCCTGCATCGGGGGCGGCATGTTCTCATCGAACCACGATACGATGCGTTGCATCCTGTCGAGCACGTGTGCGGGATCGGAGAACTCGTGCCCCTCGTGCGGGTAGATGACCAACTCGGTCTTCACACCCAGCGTCCTCAATGCGTGCCAGTATTCGTAGGACTGCGGCGGCGGACTTTCCACGTCGCTGTCGCCCACGATCAACAGTGTCGGCGTATGCACGCGCTTGATGAAGTTGATGGGGGAGCTCTTGGCGTAAACAGCGGGGTCATCGTAAACGGATGCGCCAAAGTACGGAATCAACCATTCATCGATCCCGTTCTCCCCGTAATACGACAACAGATCGGAACAGCCCGCCCCGCCGACGGCGGCACTGAACCGATCCGTCTGCGTGATAGCCCACATGGCCATGTACCCGCCATAGCTCCACCCGGAGATGCCGACGCGACGATCATCGATCGGATGCGTCGCAACGACATGGCGAATCCCAGCGAGGATGTCCCGAAGATCGCCGCCGCCCATGTCTTTGATATTGGCTCGCTTGAATTTCTCTCCGAATCCGGCGCTGCCGCGAGGATTGGGCAGAAAGACGTAATAGCCTTGATTTGCGAGCAGCGTGGCATAGCCGACTTGTTTGGGCCACGCGGGGGCGTTGAGCCAGGCGGGTCCGCCGTGAGCCCGCACGACCATTGGATACAGGCGGCCCGGCTCGATCTTCGCAGGCGGCACGAGCCAGCCCTGAACCGAAAACTCATCGCTGGACCAGTGAAGGTTCTCTGCCATTCCCCACAGCGGCGCCGACGTTGCTGCCGGAGCCAATAGCCGATGCCACCCGCCGACCTTGCCGACCCAGAGAGAGGGAGGATCGTTGAACGATTCTCGAATGATGGCAGTGGTTTTGCCGTCGGCGGATAGCGAGACACCGCGGGCAAAGTCACCCGGGCCCGTGATGGTTTCCACGCCCTGCCATAGCGTGCGTGACGCACCCGTGCGCATGTTCACCAACCTCAAGCCACTGGCACCGTCGGTGGCGTCTGCCGTTAGGATATCTTCGGATTTCGGAAGCCACGTGAACCAGAAGGGGGAGCCGGGATTCTGCGGTGTCAGGTTCCTCGGTGAGCCGCCGGATGCGGGAATGACGTACAGGTCGCCGTTCGCGATGGATTCGTCGCTCATCAGGCCGCCGATGAAGCCAATGCGTTGGCCGTCTCGAGACCAGCGGGGCACCGCAATCTGCAGATCGGTCTTGAGCACCGATCGCGCCGCGCCCGAATTGCGATCGATCACGAAGAGTTCTGCAATGTACCAATTGTTATCGCCCGAGCCGTGGGCCGCGGTGACCGCAAAACTCGCTCCATCGGGCGACCAGTCGTATTCGTATACGTAAAGGTCGGCGGGCGACACCTGTTTGACTGCGCCGGTGGCGACGTCGACCGTGGCGATGCGCTGCTCCAAGATCTCCTGGCCGATAACGCCGGTCTCCTGGCTCACGGCCTCGAGAGGACCCGCCGCCCGCGTGGCGTTTTCCGTGAACAGCACCGCGATCGTCTTGCCATCGGGGGACCACGCCGGCGCAGCGAGGAATCCCTTCAAATGGGTGAGCCGCCGCACGGTATGGCCGGCCGCCGTCATGACGTAGAGCTGCAGTTGCCCAGGGTCCTCCGCGTCGGAAAGAAACGCCAGCGAGGCGCTGTCGGGAGCCCATGCCAGCGCCTTCTCGCGGATCGCATTGCTTGCATTCGGATTGCCGGGCAGTACGGCAGTCACTTGCAGCGGCTCGCGCGGATGAGAGACGGCGGCGAGGTAAATGGCCGAGCCGACAGAGACCGCCTTTGGGTCCGACACCGTCGATTGCGACCAGGCTACCCAGCGAGCATCGGGTGAAACGGCGGCCTCCAGGTAATCCGTCGCGCCGTCGACCTGCTCCATGGCCTTCGCCAAGGGTGCATGCTCGATCGGCTCACTGCGGGCAACCGCCGCCGCCGCAGATAGCAGCATCAGAAACCATACCGCGACATTCTTATGCATCAGTACACCCCGTACCCTTTAGGATCGGCCAGGCGCCGGCAGCTCCATCAATACCGCACGACTTGCGCAGGCTCGCGTACGCCGGCCGGCTGCGCATCGATGGTTCGATACCGAGCTATGCCGACGCTAGAATCGATAGTAAGCGGTAACGCCCGCCGTGAGGGGGCGAATCGCCGCCGCGGTAAGGAGCGGATCGCCGGTCGCGGCATGGCCGAAGCCGACACGCGGATCGGAGTTCGTCGCGTTCAGCACATAGGCCGACACGTCCCACCCCTTGCGCAATACGCCGAGACGAACGTCGAGGGTGCCATAAGCCTGGTTTTGATATGGGCCCACCTGCGGGTCAAACGCATTGTCCTGCGGGTTGAGCGCGTTCGGCGCACTCAACCACCGAAAATCGACTCTCAGGTAGGATCGAGCGTCGCTCCAGAGCGAGCCGATGCTACGAGAATAGTCGGTATGGAGCGATGCGGTCCAGGGCAGCACATTGGGCAGCTTCTCGCCGGTTCCATTCAGCTGAGGCGTTATGCCGTTGATCGGCGCGCCGAAGGCGGCGTTCGGATAATACGCATCCGTGTAACCCACGTTGGCGCTCACCTTGAAGCCCTCCGCGACGATCGCGGCCATTTGCAGGTCGAATCCCTGGCTGATGGCTTTGCCGCGATTGGCGGTGAATCCTTCGTCGCATGAGGCGAGTAACACGTTCGTTTGGATATTGGTCCAATCGATGTAGAAGACACTCGCCTGAAGGGCCAGCCTCTTCCCGAATAGCTCGTCCTTCGCGCCGATTTCATAACTCCACAGGGTGTCGGCGCCGAAAGACGTGGGCACGGACGTGAGCCCGAGCGCTGCCAGCGAAGAATCGCACAGTGCATTGCCCACCGACGTGGCCGCGTTGCCGCCGCCGGCTCGGTAGCCCTTGGCAGCGGTCGCGTACACCATGTCGTTGTCGGTGTATTGATAGGTGACACCATACCGGGGCGTGATCGGTTTTCCCACCTGATCGGGGAGGGTCGTGCTCGAGTAGGTCAGCCCATTCAACGGGCCCGCAACGATTTCGTTCTGATGGTCGACGACCGAATGCTCGATCCGGACGCCGGCATTGACTTTCACCCGCGGCAGGACCTCGACCGTGATCTCGCCGAATAATGCCTCCTGCACGTCGGTCGTATGGAAATTCGTGTACGAATTGAGCACCTGTCCGTTGGCCACGAAGTCGGGATTGCCGAAGTATTGCAGGCTGTTGAGACCGGCAATCGCCTCGGTGATCGGACTCAGATCGGGCGGGATCAGCTGCGCGAGACCCGTGACGGCATTTCGAAAATAGGCGCCGGCGACCCAACTCAGGCGCGAGTCGGGTAACTGCGAAGTCGCGCGAAATTCCTGCTGCCAGGCATGGGTGAACGCAAAATCGTCTTCGTAGGAACGAAACCCGTTGAGGCCGGGAAGAAATGGGTTCCCGCCGCTGAATTCCGATTCCAAACCCTGGGTGATGTCGTTGAAATCCTGGTATTCCCGGTCCAAGTACGAGGTATCCGACTGCAAGGTGACTCCCGGCAGATCGTATTTGATGGCAAAGCTCGCCACCCGAAGGTCATCGGTCAAGGGCTCGTGGACCAGCGATCCGTCGACGTGATTGCTTTCTGGATTCGGCAGATAGTTCTCCCAGTACAGATCGGGTTCGTTTTGGTGAACATGCTGTAGGAAAACCGACGTAGTGACCGAGAGACCGGGCGCGGGAACTACCGTGAATGCTGGCCGGATGACGTACGAATCCGAGGTATCCGCTCTCTTTTTAAGAATCTGGCCGGTGAACGGGTCTTCCCGGTCGATGAAGCCGCTTTCCGATTCGAACCAAGCGCTCACTCGGACCCCTAGGATGCCGGGGACGATCGGCATTCCGTAGGCCATGCCTGCCTCGTAATTCTCCGCGCCGTCATGGGTATACCCGACATCGAGTTTCGCGTACCCGGACGTGTCGTTAAGATTGGGTTGCGGCGTGATGTAGCGAATCGCCCCTCCCATGGCGCTCGAGCCGAACAGCGTGCCTTGCGGTCCACGCAGCACCTCCACTCGATCCAAATCGAAGATCAAGGGATGCGGGCTGCCTGCAGGGCCTGCGCCGTCCTGCCGCCGGATGGCCACGGGCGTCTCATCGATATAAAACTGCGTCGTCGGGGCATTCCCGCCGCTGAAAATGCCGCGGATCGCCACATCGCTCGATCCCTGCACGCCCGCCTCGGGAGTCGACACCACCAAACCGGGCACAATCGATGCTAGGTCATTGAAGGACTGGATATGCAGGTCGTCCATGGTCTTTTGAGAAAATGCGGTGACGCTGATGGGGACCTTATCCAGGGGCTCCTCGCGGCGACTGGCGGTGACGACGATTTCCTCCAGACCCGCCGTGTCGCCCGCCGGCGCATTGGATCCGGATATATCCGCCGCACCGACGCGTGCTGCCAGCATGATGCAGGCCCCGGCAACGGCACGCCGCATGCCAGTCGGCCGTGAAACATAAATACGAGCGGGCGTCGACTGCGAAGCATTGCAAAACGACATGGCATCATCCCTTTATGTTTATAGGGAAATAGTATCGAAGCGGGCGGGGAAACGACGCTCGTGTCCTAGGAGAACGGGAAACAATACTTTGGCAAGCGGAGGGGTGAAATCACCCCGTTTCACGCGCCTCTAACGTGCAGAGACGCGGTGCCCCAAATCGGCGCAGATTGACGGATGAAGATTCCTATTCAGTGCACGAAAGTGCAGGTCACTCGTTTCCCTGCCTTCGAAAAAGGCTGTCAGCGTTTCCCTTTAACAAGCGTAGAGCATCGGGTGTAGTGATCGCCGTGCAGAATTCGCCGTCCATGCTGGTGACCGCCATGGCGTGAACCAGCTCCGGATCCCGGTCCACGCCGTCCGGACCGACACGATTGCTGGTGGCGCAGGCATCGGCGACCAAGTAGGTATCGAAGCCCAGATTCCCCGCCATTCGAACCGTGGTCTCCACGCACATATTGGTGAAGAACCCGGCGACGACCAAGCGGTGAATTTGCCGCCGCCGCAGCATTACCTCAAGATTCGTGCCGATGAACCCGCTGTTAACGTCCTTCTTCACGACCGTTTCGCCGCTGCGCGGCTCGAGTCCTTCCTTGATGACGCCGGTAGGCAGCGCAAGCTTTAAAGGAGAACGCTCTTCCCGCGAGTCGTGCATGGTATAAAACACGGGAAATCCAAGGGATCTCCAGCCGTCGAGCAGCGAGCGCAGATTCGTCTCGGCCTGCGGATTGTTGCGCCGCCCGCTCGGTCCGCCCCAATGGTCGAGGACATCGACACCTTTTTGTACGTCGACGAGCAGCAGCGCGCTGGTTGCGTCAAATTTTTTAATCATGGGTGTCCGCACTCCTCAAGTTCATGTTCGGCCCTTTTTTGAAGAATATGAGAGTGATCGCTGCGGCAGGATGGAAAAATTTGGGTTTTGGGAAGTGTTTCGTAGGAGTTTCGGGGATCATGCGAACCTGCCGCGACGGACGTCTTTCGGGCGCAGCCCGAAATGGCGGCGGAAGGCCGTTGCGAACGATGTCTGATGGCTGTAGCCGACCGCGACAGCCACCCGCGCGACTTGCATCTCGCGGTCACGCAGCAAGACCAATGCATGCTGCATTCGGCATCGAACCGAGAATTCGAACGGTGTTTCGCCGAACACCGCCTTGAAGCCGCGCTTCAAAGTTGTCTCGTTGATTCCCGCGGCCCGAGCCACTTGTCTGATACCCGGTGCTGGAGCGAGTTGTTTCATCAAATAGTCTCGCGCGGCGTACATGCAGCGTAACTCGCGCTCGGTGTACTGCTCCGTGGGCACGGCCGAGACGGATTTGAGGCTTTCGATCGCACTGCAAAGCAGCTCCAGGGTAATTGCCTCGGTATAGACGAGTCCCATGGTTCCGGCATAGCTGTTGTCGACAAACTTCGCGGCAATTTCGAACATCCGCGCATTCAGCGGCAACTGGAACGACTCGAAATTCTTTAAGGTCCCCGCAATGAACGCCTGAAGCAGGGGCGGCGCTTCACTCGAGGAGCCGAGGAGAAGGTCTACGAGAAACTGCGGGCGCAGTACGATCGCTACGAAACGCTCGTGGGCGCCGGCGGGAGTCCACTCCTTGATGACTTGCCCCGCGGGTTGGGTGTAAACGAAGAGGCTCGGACGATTGATCCGGAATCGCTCGGTCCGGCTGATCGCCATCGTCAAGTCGCCGGTGAGAGTGAAGTAGAACTGCAACAGCCCATCCCCGGCAACGAATTCGACCCGCGGATCCTTGTAGGCGAAACGGCCTGCAACGACATATACGTCATCGCCTATCTGCGTGAAGTTCCAATAGCCTTCTCCCTCCTCGGGTGCGAGGGCAATTCGAGCGCCTAACAGTGCGCGGTGCGGATGGCGATAGACGTGCGCGACCGTTTTTCGCTCCGCGAGATACGCGAACGCCTCGGTCAGGGTTCGCCCCTCGCCAGCGATCAGACTGCGGAACAGGCCTTTGCCGCTATGCACTGGGTCAAAGTGGTGGAGCTTCTTACGATTCGGCATTTAGATCTAGAAGCTGAACAGGTCGAACAGATCGCCGATGGCGGGGGTGTTGGCCGGGACATACGGATTGGATGCTTCCGGGACCGGGTTCGGCAGATTGTCCCGGCTGCGATGCGTCACGGGGGGCAATCCCCAGTTTCTCTCGATGAATTTCAGGATCGACACGTGATCCGTGTACTCATGCGAGATGTGGCCGGGCTTGGTGTAGGGCGACACCGCGATGAGCGGCACCCGTGGGCCGTCGCCGAAGAAATCCAGGGGCTGAACGTAGCCTGAGTCGTAGTAGCCTCCGCCTTCGTCGAAGGTGATCAGGATCGCGGTGCTCTTCCAGAGCTTCGGATTCGCCTCGATGGCATCCACGATTTTTTTTAAGAACCCCTCGAACAGATCCAGTTTCGAATCGGCAGGATGGCCGTCGACCAGCCCGCTCGGTTTGACGAACGACACGGCCGGCAGCGTGCCCTTGGCGATGTCCTCGTAGAGATCGAGGGTGTCCTGGAGGTGCGCCTTGCGGATCGCCGGATGGGTCATGATCGACGTGTCGTACTGAAAGGGATTGCAGATGTTGCAGTATTCGTCCGTCTTGGCTCCGATGGCCTTGAAATTGAGCTGATACGGATCGGTCAGATAGTTGTTCCACTGGTCGCCGTAGTATTTCCAGGAGACGTGCTTCGCGATCAACGCATCGCCGATGCTGCGGGTCGAGGTCGGCGGGATCGTGAACACCGTGTGGCTGGGATTTGGGTCGGTGAAGGAGTTGCTGCCGTCGCCGAAGTATCCCGGATTGTAGTTGTTGAGCAGATAGAAATGGCCCGCCTCGCAGTGCGGATCGATGGGGCGCGGCAACGATTGCAGATACTTAACGATGGCGGAGACGCCCGGTTGCGCCGGATCGGAACAATTCGTGTACGAGCCGCC
>Ga0182015_10002995_pt1 | contig 19484 bp, 16 predicted proteins | sample 712P3MmetaG_FD_120478 | JGI IMG/M metagenome (GOLD analysis project Ga0182015, IMG submission 120478) | Permafrost microbial communities from Stordalen Mire, Sweden - 712P3M metaG | ecosystem: Environmental > Terrestrial > Soil > Wetlands > Permafrost | place: Sweden: Stordalen | collected...
AACCAGCTCCAGGCCGCGGACGTGGCCAAGTACGGCCCGGGCAACTACAAGCCCATCTTGTGGGTCACCTACTGGACCTTCCGCATCATGGTGGGCTGCGGGATCTTGATGCTGTTCTTGCTGGCCGCCGGCCTGTGGCTGATGCGCCGCCGCCGGCTTGGCGAGTCAGCGTGGTTCTTGCGTGTGGCCGTTTGGGCGATCGCCCTGCCGTTCATCGCCAACACAACGGGCTGGATATTCACCGAGATGGGCCGCCAGCCCTGGGTCGTCTACGGCCTGCTCAAGACTTCTGCGGCCGTCTCGCACATCGGGACCGGCTACGTGGTGACGAGCCTGATCGGCTTCACGGCCATCTACAGCCTGCTCGCCGCCATCGACTTCGGCCTTATGGCTCGCTTCGCCCGGGGCGAGGGCGAGCCAGACGAGCACGACGACGAACCTGAGCCCGAACCCGGTTCCGACCGGGCGCCGGCGCTCGTCTACTGAGCAAAGGAGGATCGGTGTCTTTCGTCCTCGCCAGCGTCCCCTCGGCCCACACCGGCTTCGAGGTCTTCTGGTTCATCATCATCGCCATCTTGTGGTCCGGCTACTTCGTGTTGGAGGGCTTCGACTTCGGCATCGGCATCATGCTCGGCGTGCTCGCGCGCGACGACCTGGACCGCCGCGTGCTGATCAACACGATCGGCCCGGTGTGGGACGGCAACGAGGTGTGGCTGCTCGTGGCCGGTGGCGCCACCTTCGCCGCCTTCCCGAACTGGTACGCCACCTTGTTCAGCGGCTTTTACCTCCCGCTGTTCTTGATCCTCGCCGCGCTCATATTCCGCGGGGTTGCCTTCGAGTTCAGGGCAAAGCGGGCCTTTCCCGCCTGGCGCCTGGCCTGGGACCACGCCATCTTCTGGGGGAGCCTGCTTCCGGCGCTGTTGTGGGGCGTGGCCTTCGCCAACATCTTGCGCGGCGTCCCGATCAGCGCGAACTTCACCTACCTCGGGTCGTTCTTCAACCTCCTCAACCCCTACTCGCTGCTGGGCGGGGTCACCACCTTGCTGCTCTTCAGCCTGCACGGGGCCGTGTTCGCCAGCCTCAAGACGACAGACGACCTGCGGGCGCGTGCGTCGAGGACAGCCAAGCTGCTCGCGCCCGCGGCCACAGCCGCCATCGTGGCGTTCTTGGCCTGGACCTATGTCAATGCCCACAACATCCACGACACCGGCCTCGTCCCGCCCTTCGTCCCCATCATCGCCATCGCCGCGGTCGCGGTGGTGGGATGGCTGTTGCGCGACAAGCTCGAGGGCTGGGCGTTCGTCGCCACGGCCGTAGGGCTGATCTGCCTCGTCGCCACGATCTTTTTGAACCTCTACCCCCGCGTCATGGTCTCGAGCATCTCGCCCGTCTACGACCTCACGATCGGCAACTCCGCCTCGGCGCCCTACACCCTCAAGGTCATGACCATCGTGGCGCTCATCTTCACGCCCATCGTGCTCGTCTACCAGGGCTGGTCGTACTGGGTCTTCCGGGCCCGGGTGCAACGGCCGGCACAGGGCGACCCTCTCGCGGCCGAGCCGGGCCCGCCCCAAGGCGCGCCGGACAACTTGGCGGGCCGCGGTGCGCAGGACGCGCCCTTGGGTGAGAGCGGCACCAGCTGACTGCGAGCGGGAAGCGGTCGCGAGACTTTTTGAACCCCCGCTTGTCAAAAAAGGGGGAAGCGACCCGCCGCTATCTCCTGGCCGCGGTAGCCATAGGGGTCGCATCGACGCTGTGCGTCGTCATCCAGGCGGTCCTGCTCGGCCTGATCGTCGAGAGAGCCTTCATAGCTCACTGGCCCCTCCGGCGCCTCGTCGCCATGCTCGGGGCTCTCGCGGCCGCCTTCTTAGCCCGGGCGGCGCTGTCGTGGCTCGGCGAGCTGGCAGCCCACCGCAGTTCCGCGAGCGTCACCTCGGCGCTGCGCCGCCAGCTGCTCTCACGGGCGATCGCGCTCGGCCCGGGGTGGCTGGCGGGCGAGAGGACCGGAGAGCTGACATCGGTGGCGACACAAGGTGTCGAGGCTCTCGAGACCTACTTTGCCCGCTACCTGCCGACCGCGGTCGTTGCCGCCATCTCCCCGCCCGTCCTGCTGGCCTGGGTGCTGTGGTCGGACTGGCGGTCATTCATCATCCTCGCCGTGACCGTCTCGGTCATCCCGCTTTTCATGGTGCTGTTGGGCATGGAGGCCAAGCGCCACGCCGAGCGCCAGTGGGAACGGCTCTCGAGCCTCGCGGCCGCCTTTTACGACCTGCTCGGTGGCCTGGCCACTCTCAGGGCCTTCGGGCGCGAGCGGGCGGGGCGGCGCAGCCTCGAGATGGCAGCAGACGAATTCCGCACGACCACGATGGGGACGCTCAGGATCGCCTTTTTGTCGTCGTTGGCCCTCGAGGTGCTGGCGGCGGTCGGCACCGCCCTCGTAGCCCTGTTCCTGGGCCTCCGGCTGCTCGACGGCTCGCTGCATCTCGCCGTGGCACTCGCCGTTTTGGTGCTGGCGCCCGAGGTGTATCTTCCGCTGCGACGCGCCGCAGCCGAGTTCCACGCCAGCACCGCCGGCCAGGCCGCGGCCGAGCGCATCCTCGAGGTCCTGGACGAGGCGCTTCCGGCTGCGGTCGAGATGGCCCCGGCCGCCACCGACCGGGCCCGCTCGGTGCCAGCTGGCCCGATCCGGTTCTCCGGCTTGCAGGTCCGCTACCCAGGCCGTGAGGTCCCCGTCCTCGACGGGGTCGAGCTCGAGATAGCCGTCGGCGAGCACATAGCGGTGACAGGAGAGTCCGGAGCGGGCAAGTCGACGCTGCTGGCGGTCCTGCTCGGATTCGTGACACCGACTGGCGGCAGGGTGAGCGTGGGTGGCGTCGACCTCGGGGAGATCCCGCTTCGCGACTGGCGCGAACAGGTCGCCTGGGTGCCGCAGCACCCATATCTCGTCCGGGGCACGATCGCCGACAACCTCCGTCTCGCAGACATCGGCGCCAGCCCTGCGGCCGTCGCCCGCGCGGCTGAGCAATCGGGCCTGTCCGGTCTCCTCGCGCGGCTGCCAGACGGCCTCGAGACAAAGGTGGGCGAGGCCGGCCTCACCTTGAGTGCCGGCGAGCGCCAGCGCATCGCCATCGCCCGCGCCGTGCTGAAAGGCGCCCCCGTCGTTCTCCTCGACGAGCCGACGGCCCATCTCGACGCCGCCCGCGAGCTCTCGCTTGGCGAGGCGCTCGGTGCCTTCCTCGAGAACCGGACCGTGCTCGTCGCGGCTCACCGCCTCGGCCTCGTCGGGCGCGTCGACCGCACCGTCAGAATGACCGCAGGCCGGCTCGTCGGTGCCGACGGCACGGACCTCGCTGTTTTCCACCCCGCCGGGGCGCTCCGGTGAGCGCCCAGGCGGGGACGACCCGCTCGGCTGTGGGCACCCTCCGAGCCATCTTGGCCATCGCGGCGCCGCCGAAGGGGCGTTATGCGCTGTCGATCGCGCTCGGGGCCGGGGCCGCCATGAGCACAGTCGCGCTCATGGCCTGCTCGGGGACGCTCATCGACAAGGCGGCACTGCGACCCCCCCTTTACACCTTGACCGTGCTCATGGCCGGGGTGCAGATCCTCGCCCTCGGCCGCGGGCCTCTTCGCTACGGAGAGCGGGTCCTGTCCCACGACACGGCCCTGCAGGCGATCGGGCGCCTGCGATTGTGGCTCTATGACGAGATCGAGCCCCGCACACCGGCGGGCCTTGGTCACTGGCGCCGCGGCGACCTGCTCTCGCGGGCCACAGCTGACGTCGACTCCCTGCAGGACCTGGCGCTGCGGGGGATCTCGCCGATCGTAGTAGGCGCCGTCACCTCCCTGTTCGCCGTCGGGCTGGTAGCGGTCATCTTGCCGGTCGCCGGCCTCGTTCTCGCCATCTGCCTGGCGGGAGCGCTCGGGCTCAGCTCGTGGGCGGCCTGGCAGCGCCAGCACGGCCTCGGGGCGAAGGAGGTGGCACTACGTGGTGAGCTCTCGGCGGACGTCGTCGAGCTGTTACGGGGTGCGGCCGACCTGATCGCGTTCGGGCGCGAGGCCGAGTACCTAAAGCGCGCCCTTGACAACGACGAAGCCCTGTCGCGCCTTAGCCGCCGCCGGGCCTGGACCGCAGGAGCCGTCTCTGGGCTCGCCACCTGCTGCAGCGGTCTCGCCGTTGTCGGCCTGCTGGCCGTCTCGATCCCCGCTGCCGGTGTCCACCGCCTTCCTGGCTACATGCTGGCGGTTCTGCCGCTCGTCAGCCTCGGCGCCTTCGAAGTCGTCACGCCGGTCGCCGACGCGGTGTCGAGACTGTCACACCACCTGGCCGCCGCCCGGCGCGTGCTCGCCATCGGGGAAATCCCGGTGCCGGTGCACGACCCCGCCGAGCCGGCCGATGAGCCGGAGGGTAGCGACATCGTCTTACAAGACGCCTTCTTGCGTTACGGGCCCGACAGCCCGTGGGCACTTGCAGGCCTCACGATGTCTGTCCCGCGGGCGAGGCGCGTGGCCCTCGTCGGTCCGAGTGGGGCGGGCAAGAGCAGCGTGGTGAACACGCTCTTGCGCTTCTGGCCGCTCGAGGCGGGCGAGGCCGTGCTCGGCGGGACATCGCTCGATAGCCTCCGCCAAGACGTGCCGCGGCGGCGCATCGCCTGGGTCGCCCAGGACACCCATCTGTTCAACTCGACGATCCGGGCCAACATCGCCCTCGCCCGGCCCGAGGCGAACGAAGCCGAGATCGCCGAAGCGGCCCGGGCCGCTCAGCTCGGGGACTGGATTGCCTCGCTGCCAGACGGTCTCGACACACTCGTCGGAGAGCAGGGAGCCAAGCTCTCGGGGGGCCAGCGCCAGCGCCTCGCCCTCGCAAGGGCGTTGCTGGCCCGCACGCCGGTGCTCGTCCTCGACGAGGCGACCTCGGGCCTCGACGAGGCGACGGCAGAACGGCTCTTGGCAGACCTGGTGTCGGTCACGGAGGGAAAGAGCCTGCTGTACGTCACCCACCGGCTCGACGAGCTCGAAGCCTTCGACGAGGTCGTCGTCGTCGACTCGGGCCGCGTCCGGGCCGGCTGAGGCTCAGGCGAGGCCAGGGAAGAAGATCTCTATCTCCCGTGCGGCCGACTCGGGGCCGTCGGAGCCGTGGATGAGGTTCTCGGTCATCTCCACGGCGAGATCCCCGCGGATCGTGCCTGGGGGTGCCTCGGCGGGGTTGGTCGGCCCCATGAGGGTACGCACGACCTTCCAGGTCCCCTCTGGCCCGGCCACGACCATGACCATGGCGGGACTGCGTCCGATGAACTCGACCAGGTCGCCGTAGAAGGACTTGCCGAGGTGCTCCGCGTAGTGACGGCTGGCCGTGTCGGCGTCGATCGTGCGCAGCTCGGCGGCGACGATGCGCAGTCCCTTGCGTTCCAGGCGGCTGATGATCTCCCCGATGAGGCCGCGTTCGACGGCGTCGGGCTTGCAGATGACGAGGGTGCGCTCCACGGGCGGCGACCCTAATGCCCGACTGGCGGCCGGAGCAATGTGAAGACCCGGCCCCCGGCTCTCAGGAAAGAGCCGAGCGCGCCGCCCCGACCACATAGAGCGAGCCCGTCACCAAAACAAGGTCGTCGCGTTCCGCGATCTCAAGGGCCCGCTCAAGGGCCTCGGTGATCGTCTCGGACTGCTCCGCGGCGATACCGAGCGCTTGGGCCGCTTCGACGACACTTTCGGGGTCGTTGGCCCGCGGGGACGGAGGCCGGCAGGCGACGACGACACTCAGGCGTTCGGGGCCGAGGGCGACAAGCAGCTCTCCTGGATCGCGCCCGCGAAGGCAGCCCATGACAACGACAACCCTGCTCGCGGCCGCGAAGTCCTCCGTCAAGGCCTGCCCCGCCGCAGCCGCCCCGGCGGGGTTGTGGGCGCCGTCGAGCACGACGAGCGGGTGGCGGCGCACCACCTCGAGCCGGCCAGGCACCTTGATCGAGGCGAGTGCCCCGCTCACTACTTCGGGGTCGATGGTCGTGCCCAGGAACCCCTGCGCAGCCGCGACCGCGGCCGCGGCGTTGTCGGCCTGGTGCGCCCCATACAGTGGGAGGAGCACCTCGGAGAACTGCCCGAGCGGCGTCCACAGGTCCACGAGGCGCCCTCCGACGGCGAGGCGGTCGTCCGAGCACCCGAACTCCTCGCCCCGCCGCCAGATGGCTCTGGCTCCGACGCGCTCGGCTTCCGCCTCGAAGATGGCGGCCAAGGCCGGGTCCTCTTCGCCAAGCACGAGCAGCGAGCCGCTCTTTATGATCCCGGCCTTCTCGGACGCGATCAGCTCGCGAGTCGGCCCGAGGATCTGGGTGTGGTCGAGCTCGACGTTGGTCACCACGGCCACGTCACCGTCAGCGACGTTGGTGGCATCAAAGCGCCCCCCGAGGCCGACCTCGGCCACGACCGCCTCCGCGGCCATGTCAGCGAACCAGGTGTACGCGCCGGCGGTCACGAGCTCGAACCAGGTCGCCCGGATGCCCAAGAAGCGCTCGATCTCGGCGATCGTGCCGAGAGCCCCAGCGAAGGCGTCGTCGGAGATCTCGGCGCCGTCGAACACGAGCCTCTCGTTGATGCGCTCCAAGTGCGGGCTCGTGTAGGTGCCGACGGCGAGGCCGCAGGCCTGGAGGATGGCGGCGGTCATGCGCGAGGTCGAGCCCTTGCCGTTCGTCCCGGTCACATGCACGACCGGGTAAGTGGCCTGCGGGTCGTCGAGAGCCCCGACAAGGGCTGCGATCCGCTCCAGGCTGGGCAGCCCAAAGCTCCCGGCACGGCCGGCCTCGATCGCCTCGAGGTTGATGTGCCGGTCCAGCCAGGCCAGCGTCTCGCCGAAAGACGGAGCCCCGGCCCCAGGCCGCGGCAGCAGCGGTGGGTCGCTCGGGGTCCCCGACGGGCGGTCGGGCGAAGACACCCCTATGAGTCGCCTAAGGGCGTGGGCAAGCTCAGGAGGCCGCGCGGCGGGAGCGCTCGGGCTTCTCCTGCCCCGTTGTGCGCGGCACCAGACTCGGCGCCACCCTTTGCAGCACGACGGACTTGTCTACCACGCAACGGCCGATGTCCTCGCGGCTCGGGAGGTCGTACATGACCTCCAAGAGCACCTCTTCGAGGATGGCGCGCAGTCCCCGGGCCCCGGTGCCCCGCAGCATCGCCTGCTGGGCGACAGCTTCGAGGGCGTCCTCGGTGAGCTCGAGCTCGACGTTGTCGAGCTCGAAAACCCGGCGGAACTGCTTGACGAGGGCGTTCTTCGGCTCGACGAGGATCCGCACGAGCGCCTCCTCGTCGAGGCTCCGCACGGCACCGATGACCGGGAGGCGGCCGACGAACTCGGGAATGAGGCCGAACTTCAACAGGTCCTCCGGCAGCACCTGCATCAGGGTCTCGCCCTCCTCGCGGTGCTTGGAGTGGCGCACGTCCGCCCTGAACCCGATGCCCGCGCGGCCGATGCGGTTCTCGATGATCTTGTCCAAGCCTGCGAAGGCACCTCCGCAGAGAAAGAGGATGTTCGTCGTATCGATCTGGATGAACTCCTGGTGGGGGTGCTTGCGGCCGCCCTGGGGAGGGACCGAGGCCGTCGTGCCCTCGAGGATCTTCAACAGGGCCTGCTGGACGCCTTCACCGGAGACGTCCCGGGTGATGGACGGGTTCTCGCTTTTGCGGGCGATCTTGTCGATCTCGTCGATGTAGATGATGCCGGTCTCGGCCTTCTTGACGTCGTAGTCGGCCGCCTGGATCAGCTTGAGGAGGATGTTCTCGACGTCCTCGCCGACATAGCCCGCCTCTGTCAGCGCCGTCGCGTCCGCGATGGCGAACGGGACGTTCAGCATGCGGGCGAGGGTCTGGGCAAGGAGCGTCTTGCCACAGCCCGTCGGGCCGAGGAGCAAGATATTCGACTTCGCGATCTCGACGTCACCCTCGCGATAGGCGCCGGCCTGCACCCGCTTGTAGTGGTTGTACACCGCCACTGAGAGGATCTTCTTCGCCTGCTCCTGGCCGACGACGTAGTCGTTCAGGAAGTCGAAGATCTCCCTGGGCTTGGGCAGGTCCTCGAAGCGGACCTCGGTCGGCTCAGACAGCTCCTCTTCGATGATGTCGTTGCACAGCTCGATGCACTCGTCGCAGATGTAGACCCCTGGACCGGCTATCAGCTTTTTGACCTGCTTCTGCGACTTGCCGCAGAAGCTGCATTTGACTAGTTCTCCACCATCGCCGAACTTGGCCACATCGTCCCCCGTAGCTCAGGCTGCGCCGACGGCCGCCGCGAAACCGACGGCCTCCCTGCTCGTGATGACCTCGTCGATGATGCCGTATTCCTTGGCTTCTTCGGCGTCCATGATGAAATCGCGGTCTGTGTCCTTTTGCAGACGCTCGGCCGACTGACCCGTGTCGTTGGCGAGCATCTCGTTCAGGAGATCGCGCATCCTCAAGATCTCCTTGGCTTGCAGCTCGATGTCGCTCGCCTGCCCGCCTCCGCCCCCATAGGGCTGATGGAGCAGGATCCGCGCATGGGGGAGGGCGAACCGCTTGCCCTTGGTCCCCGCGGCCAAGAGGACAGCTGCTGCAGAAGCGGCCTGGCCGAAGCAGAAGGTCGACTTGTCCGGCCGCACGTACTTAAGGGTGTCGTAGATGGCGAAAAGCGCCGTGATGTCGCCCCCGGGCGAGTTGATGTAGATGTTGATGTCCTTCTCCGGGTCCTCGGACTCGAGAAACAGCATCTGGGCACAGACCAGGTTGGCGATCGTGTCGTCGATCGGCGTGCCGATGAAGATGATCCGCTCCCGGAGCAGTCGTGAGAACAGGTCGTAGGCACGCTCGCCTCTCGGCGACTGCTCGACCACCGTGGGGACGAGGTAGTCATTCGCGGCCAAAGCTCAGCCCTCCTTGTCCACTGAAGAGCCGACCGTGTCTTCGTCCACAGCCTGGACGTCAGCCGCCTCTGCGGCAGCATCTGGACCCTCAGCGACCACTTCCGCGCCGCTGGCAATCTCAGCTTCTTCCTCGGAGCCCTCAGCTTCGAGGAGCAACGTTCGATCCATCGGGGCCCCTTGCTCATCTAGGAGGTCGACGGAGTCGGTCAGCCAACCGACAGCCTTCTCGTTCCTCACATCTGAGCGTAGCTGCTCGAGACCGCCGGACCTTGCGAGGCGGCTGGCAAGCGTCCGGGCGTCCTGGTTCGTCTGGCGCGCGAGACGCTCGATCTCAGCGGCCAGGTCCTGGTCATCGACCGTGATGCCCTCGGCATCGGCGAGGGCCCGCAGGGCGAGGTCAGCCCGGACCTGGGAGCCCGCCTGGAGTTCAAACTCGGCGTTGAGCTCCTCGAGCGGCTGGCCGGAGGCCTCCAGGTACTGGTCGATGGTCAGGCCACGCTCGGCGAGCCGGCGGCTCAGGGCGTCGCGGACCTGCTCGACCGCGGCGGCGACGAGAGTTGGCGGCATCTCGTCGGGAACGAGCTCCGCGAGGGCCTCGACTGCCCGCTCACGTACGACGAGGCGTGCCTCGAGCTTCTTAAGGCTCGTGAGGCGGTTCGCGAGGTCGCGGCGCAGCTCCTCGAGGGTGTCGAACTCCGAAGCGTCCGAGGCCCACTCGTCGGTCTGCTCCGGCAGCACCTTCTCACGCACCTGCTTGACGAGCAGGCGCAAGGAACCGGCGCCACCTTGCAGGTTGGGGGCGTCGATCTCGACGATGTCGCCGGCCTTCCTGCCCCGCAGCGCCTCGTCAGCACCTTCGGCGATACCAGCGGTCCCGACCTCGTAGACGAAGTCGTCGGCGCTGAGACCCTCAGCGACCTGGCCGCCTCTCACGCCGTGAATGTCGACTGTGACGAGGTCGCCGTCGCGCGCCGGCCGCTCTACCTCGCTGAGCTCAGCGAACTGCTCGCGCAACCGGTCGATACGGGCGTCGATCTCTCCCTCGGAGGCCTCAAGCGGCGGGACGGTGACCACGAGGCCCTCGTAGCCGGCGATCGAGACCCTCGGACGAACCTCGACGACGGCGTCGAAGGCAAGTGGCCCGTCTTCCTCGCCTGAGGTGATGTCGATCTCCGGAGCGGCGATCGTATCGAGATCGGCCTCCTCGACGGCTTGGGCGTAGTAGTCCGGGAGGGCATGACGTATTACCTCGGCTCGGATGGCATGGGGGCCGAGGCGGACCTCCAGGAGGCGGCGAGGCACCTTGCCCGGCCGGAAGCCAGGGACGCTCACCTCCTTTTGCAGCCGCCGGAAGGTCTCATCGACCGCTTTTCCGAGCTCCTCCTCGTCGACTTCGACGGTGAGTTTGACTCGATTGCCCTCTAGGACTTCGGAAGTGGAACGCATAGGTCGTGCGTACTCTACCGGGCCTAGAAGAGGGCGCCCACCACCCAAGATCGGCACCCACTACGGAGGTAGCACCGTGCCCTACGATCGTAGGATCGCCTGTTTGGGCGACGGGGCGTAGCGCAGCTTGGCAGCGCGCCTGCTTTGGGAGCAGGAGGCCGCGGGTTCAAATCCCGCCGCCCCGACGGTTTCGGGTGTGGGCCCAGGCAGACGGGTCTGCGCCCCGTCGTCGCGCAGTAACCTCGGCGTGAGCCGCGGGCGTAGCTCAATGGTAGAGCTCCAGCCTTCCAAGCTGGTCATGCCGGTTCGATCCCGGTCGCCCGCTCCAGGTCAGAGCCGGATTTCGCTTTCGATGAGCGAGTAGAGGGCCACTAGAGAGCCACTTCCTTCAGAGAGCGAGACCGCGCGACTCCACTTCGGGTACCGTCAAAACGTGGCCGGACGATCGAGCTTCGGAGCGATCAAGAAACTCCCGAGCGGGCGCGTGCGCGCCTGGTACGTCATCGACGGGGTACGGCACACAGCCGGCCATACGTTTCCAAACAAAGCTCAGGCCGACGAGTGGCTCAAGGACGAGTGGAACCGCCGGCGATCGGGCACCTGGACGGACCGACGAGGCCGCACCCCGCTGCGCCAGTTCGTCGAAGAGGTTTGGTGGCCGACGAAAGTCGATCTCTCCCTTCGGACGCGCGAGCTGTACGCGGGACTTCTCAAGAACTGGATCTACGCCGAAGTCAAGCGGCCAACTCGTCCGTCGCTCCTTCTTGGCGACACTCCTGTCATGCAGATCACCGAGGACGAGATCGAGCAGTGGTACCTGGCGTGCAAGGGTCGCAACCATGCCGTCGCATGTGCGAAGGCCTACCGTCTTCTCTCGGAGATCATGATCTTCGCCGACGAGAAGCGAGCAGTTGTCCGCAACCCCGTCCACATCAGAGGCGCTGGCGCGGAGAACGCACCGGAGCGGGAGGCTCTCACGGTCGACGAACTGGTCGCGCTATCCGACGCGATCGAAGCTCGCTATCGGGCAATGATTCTGCTTGCGACCTTCGGCGCAATGCGTTGGTCGGAGTCTCTTGCGCTCCAACGGCGCGACATCTATCTCGATCGCAAGATGGTGACGCTCCGTCGGGTCATCGTCGAGCCGGACAAGGGCGAGAAGTTCGTCGGACCGTTGAAGGCGCGCGACGAGAAGGCCACACGGCGAGTTGACTTGCCCGACGAGCTCGTTCCTGTGCTCGAGGACCACTTGAAGCAGTTTGTCGGCACGCAACCGACCGCCTGGCTCTTCGAGGACCCCGACAAGGGACTTCTGGCCCGATCCCAGTTTCGACTTCTCCTCGACAAAGCGAAGGAGGTGACCGGACTCGACGACGTCACCTTTCACGTGCTGCGACACACTGGTGCCACCTGGTTCGCGGAGGAGGGTGCCACAGTTCGAGAGGTTATGGAGCGGCTCGGGCACCGTAGCGAACGCATGGCGATGCGCTATCAGCACGCCGCCACAGAGCGAATGCGCCAGCTCGCTTACGGCATGGGCGGTCGGCTCGGCGGTCGGCTCGGCACAGCTTCGGAAGCAAAGTCGGAAGCAGAGGCCAGCTGAGTCACGCGCGTCATGGCGGTCCACGGGACGCGGCAATGTGATGGGTCCCTGGGATGACTGGGGATGGGGCCTTGTCCACGGAAAGCTCTCATCCCTGCGTTGGGTAACTCGGGAGCGAGTGGGACTTCAGGAGCGGTCGCGGGAGTAGGTGTCGCCGAGAGCGGTGCCGTATTAGTCATCAGATCCCCTTTGAGCGAGCGCCTTTGATGCAAAGTCACCCACCCTGCTGGCAAGTGGATCGTGATCACGCCGACCGTCCGTGCTGCCGGTTCGCCCACCTGCACTTCGTCTCACTGGGCTTGCTTCCGCCGTCGACGAAACGAGGGAGCGCCTTAATCACCGATGGTATGACGAGTACAGCGATTATGGCTATCCCCGTCGCATTATCGATAGTACGACGAAAGCATCGATAATCGCTATACTCGTCGTATGAATGGTAGCGACGCCCGCACCGCGGTCGCCGCCAACGACCTGAGCGACTGGCTCATCGCGCACGGCCAGCACTTCGTGACCTCTGATGCCGTCGCAAAGATCCTCGGCGTGCCGAAGGACCAGGCAACCACGATGATCGCTCGCCAGAAGGCACGCGGGCGAATCTTCTCACCCACCCGCGGCGCATATGTCCCGATCCCTCCCGAGTACCGAAACTGGGGTGCCTTGCCGGCGAGCCATTTCGTCGACGCGTTGATGCAGCACCTCGGCCATCCCTATTACGTGGCATTCCTCACCGCCGCCGAAATCCACGACGCGGCGCATCAACGCCCCCAGGCGTTCCAAGTCATCACCGACGTGCAGGTGCGCGACAGGTCGTTCGAACGAGTCCGACTTGAGTTCGCCCGAGACCTCAGCGTCGCCCGACGTTCGGTCGACGTCGTGAACACGCCCACCGGGACGATGCGGGTCGCTTCCCCAGAGGTGACGGTGCTCGACCTCGTCGCATGGCCGAGGCACGGAGGCGGCCTGTCGAACGTCGCGACCGTGATCGGGGATCTCCTCGTCGACCGAAAGCTCCACGAGCCCGCGCTGCTCGAAGCAGCGTGGACCTACCCGAACGCCGTGGTGCAACGCGCCGGATGGCTCCTCGACAAGATGGGTGAAGAAGTCGACGCGCAGATCGACACCGGCAAGCTGGCGAGCCTGTCGAAAGAGCGCCGCCGAATCCCAGCGCGACTCGACCCCGCGGACAAGCGATCCGGCCTGCTCGACAAGAAGTGGAACCTCCTCGTCAACGCGGACATAGAGCCGGATCTGTGATCCCACAGGCGAACATCGTCGAATGGTCGAACGGAGTACCGTGGCCCACGATTGAACAGGTGGAACAGGACCTCCTCCTGTCACGCCTCATCATCGAGATCGCGGAAGACCCCTATCTAGGCAAGGAGCTCGCCTTCCGGGGCGGGACCTGCCTGCACAAGCTCCACATCGTGCCGGGACTGCGCTACAGCGAGGACCTTGATTACGTCCGTCGCACGGCCGACGGCATCGGTGACGTCTTCGATGCCCTGCGGGCCATCGGAGATCGGCTCGGCATGGATGGCCACACGGCGCGCGGCGCGTACCCGAAGGTCTACCTGCGCGCACCGTTCGAGTCCGGGTCTGGGACCATGCGGATCAAGATCGAGGTGAACACCCACGAGCGCTCTCCGGCGCGGGAGCTGATCCGCCACCCGTTCACCGTCGAATCAGCGTGGTACGAGGGCACAGCGGACGTGCTGACCTTCTCCCGCGAGGAGCTCGTCGCCACCAAGCTGCGAGCGCTCTACCAGCGACTCAAGGGTCGCGACCTTTTTGATCTCTGGCTCGCCCTCGACCGTCTCCGCCTCGATCCCTCCGAGATCGTGGCGAGTTTCGCCCCGTACCGCCCGGAGACATACTCCGCCGTGCTCGCCGAAAGGAACCTCAGGGAGAAGCTCGGACGACCGGCGTTCCGCGACGACCTCAAGCCCTTGGTCCGTGCGATCCCTAAGGAGTACGACGTGATGATGGCCGGTGAGCTCGTCATCGCTGAGCTGTTCTCGAAGCTCGACGGATAGGCTGGACAGGTCCCGGCGAGAGCGGATGTCCGTCCCTACTGCCACGCCGCAATAGGTGGCTGGTCGGCGATGTCCGCGGTCGTCAGTTTCGCGACAGCGAGATGACCGAGATGTGGAATGAGATGTAGGTCGATGAGACTCTGTTCTCGCGCTCGGTCGTCGCTGCCCTGAGCGGCAGCCTCACTCCACTGGGCGAGTAAGTCCGCGACGGTGCCGTCGCGAATTCGACCGTATCTCGCAACCCGGCGGAACTGTCAGAGCTGCGTGGCCGCGTAACGACGAGAACCGCGATCCGACTTGGTCGCCCAACATTCCTTGCCGGTTTCTGGATCGACTCCTTGGCGAAAAGTTCCCAGCTGTTCGATCTGCGTTAACGAATTGATTCCGTTGACTTGTCCATGGCCCAAGTGCGGGGCTCGTCATTCCGAACCGGGGAAGGTTATTCAACCGATACGAACATTGCGGCCGCACTCGACGCAGTGGCGAGGCCCAACGTCGACAAACGAATCGAAGCCGCTTGTCGCGATACGGCACACCGTTCCGACAAGCGACGGCTTAACTCCGCATCCCGATCTGCGCCCGCCTCCACAATCTGAGCACCCTCTGACAACGCCAATCTTCGGAAGACTCGCCGAGGCATCAGCAATGCTGCCAAACCCGCGTTCGCCTGGACCTCTCGCCAATCCCCCGGTCCCCTGCCATAGCCGACATCCCGCCTTAGGCACCGCATTAGAGGATCGAACGATTCGCGCACGTCGGGTGCTTCAAAGAGCTGGTCTTGCGCGAGATCCTTCACGAACAACATTCGGTGCAACATCACGTGAGAAGCTTCATGGGCAAGCGTGGCACGCCAACGACCAACAATTCCGGCCGCCGGACGCTCGGCCTCGAGTGCGGCTGTCGACAGATATGCATTGATGCAGATGCGTGGACGCTTGTCGTCATCAAACTGTGTCAGGCCCAAAACGTCCCCCGGCAGTTCTGCAAAAAGATCAAGGTCGGCCTTAAGGCGACCCTCGATGAACCGCTCGAGATCGGTAACGGGTGCGGCGGTCGTCGGCAAAAGATTCGCAACGCGGAGCTCATCTTCAGCTATCTGCTCGATTTCGTCCGTCTCATACCACAGCCGAAGATTTCCGTCTGCCGTGCGATACCACTTCATTGACGATCCTTATCATTAGATCGCCGCTGCTCCGCTAGCCGGTCAAACTGCTTCATCATTTTCTGCAAATCGCCTTCGCCGAGATGCGCCTCAGACATCTTGCGAAAGAGCACACCAGCCTGAGGTTCACTCCGCAGATACTCCTCCGCCTCATCTCCTACTCGGCCAGCGGCAGCCAACATTTCATCGACGTCAAGTTCCAGAACTTCGCAAAGCTGGCGAACCACAGCCTCCGACGGGACTCGTCGGTTGTATTCAATGTCGTTCACATACGAGGGTGATTTCTCGATGCGGCGAGCGAGTTCGCGCAAGGTCATGTCCTTGCCGAGCCTTGCGTTCTTCACCCGGGCCCCGAATGAGCGGTCGTTCGTTGGTGGCATGTCCGCTTCTTAGCGTACACACAACGACGGTTGCCCCCAGCCATGGCACGAAGGGTGCTCGCGCGCTGGCTTGCGAGCTGGTCCTGTTATACTGTCCGCTTACAGGCGTACACTCGGAAAGCGAGGCAGCATGGTCAGCCCACGACGTGGCCTGGGTCAGCTCGAACGTCGTCATGACGCCGGCGAACTCGCATGACGTCATCACCTTTCCAAATCCTTTCCCTTGATGGCGGGGGTCTCAAGGGGATGTTCAGCGCGGCAGTCCTGGCCGAGATGGAAACGCTTCTCAAGACGGACGTCGCAAGCCACTTCGATCTCATCTCGGGTACTTCGACCGGCGGTCTAATCGCCTTGGCGCTGGGAGCTGGCTGTTCCCCCGCCGAGATCGTCGACATCTACACCGAGCTCGGGGCGATGGTGTTCGGCCGACCACGGCGACTTCGTCGGATCTTTCGACCGAAGCACGGTGCAGAAGGTCTGCGGTCTGCGCTCGACCGGATCTTCGGCGAGCGGCTGTTGCGCGACAGCAAGCGCTGCTTGTTGATTCCGTCCTACTCGCTCATCGGCGCCGACGTGTACATCTTCAAGACGCCGCATCACTCACGCTTCTATCGCGACGGCAACGAACGCATGGTCGACGTCGCGATGGCCACCACTGCAGCGCCGACGTATTTCCCGGCCGCGCAACTCCGGAACAATCGTCTCATCGACGGTGGCGTTTGGGCTAACAATCCCGCGCTCGTGGCCATTGCCGAAGCGCACAGCACCTTCGAGGTCGACCTCGCAGACATTCGAATGTTGTCGCTTGGCACCACGACCGAGACCACCGCACCCGACCGACGCTTCTTTAGCGGAGGTCTTGCCGCCTGGGCACGGCCAAGCGGTCTGGACGTTTTCCTTCGCGCCCAAGCATTTGGGGGTTTCCATACCGCCGAACATCTTCTGCGTCTCGACAAGGGCCGCCTGGTTCGTATCGATGCTGCCGTCCCGAGGCATTACTTCCGCCTTGATCGCCTCGACGAATCGAAAATCCGCGGTCTCGCTGAGCACGTCGCGCGCATCGAGTGCCCGCATGTCGCACCGCTCATGACCCATACCGCTCCACCACCTGTCTTTTACAACTGATGAAGGAGAAGACCAACACATGAACACTGATGGCGAAGAACTCATCGCCGACCTACTGGATGGAATCGTCGACTCGCTCGACGTTCCCGACGAGATGCTCGAACGAACGCAGAACCTCTACGACGACGTCGGCGAATTCATGCGCGACGACTTGCCTGACGACTCCATGTGGAGCTTCCGCCCACAGGGGTCAGCGAACCTCGGGACCATCGTCCTCCCGGCCCCGGGCGACGAATTCGACATCGACTCCGTGGCCACTTGGCACGTTCGGGAGGAAAGCATCACGAAGACCGACCTGAAGAGCACCATCGGTAACGTGCTTAGGCGTTACCAGGCGGCCGCTCGAAACCCCGATGTACCCAAGCCAACGAACCTCGATGAGGGTCGGCGCTGCTGGACCTTGGAGTTTGCCGAAGCGTTCCACATGGACGTCCTGCCGAGCGTCCCCGACGAGGAGAACCCTCCGACCGGCATCCTGCTCACCGACAAGACCCTCCAGAATTGGCTGTTCTCCGATCCAGAGGCCTACGCAATTTGGTTCCACGCGCAGAACCAAACGCTCCTCTACGAGAGTAAGGGGGTGTTCGCCAAGCGCGCCCAGGTCGACATCTCCGAAGTGCCGAACTGGCAAGTGCGGACCATGCTCCAGCGGGTCGTCCAGGTCCTAAAGGCGCATCGGAACTGTTACTTCGCCGACGATCTGGACGCCCGCCCGGCGTCGATCTTGGTGACGACGCTCGCGACGTTGGCGTTTGTCAACGCCCCGACGCTGTTCGCCTCTGTGATGGAGACCGCACAGCATCTCGGCGACCACGTCGAACGCGATGGCGGGCGCTACTTCGTGCTCAACCCGGTGCAGGAGAAGGAGAACTTCGCCGACCGTTGGACCATGGCAGATGCCGCGCGCTTCTCCAAGTGGGTCGACGCGCTCCGAAGCAACCTCGAATCCGCGCTCGGCGTGCGATCGGGGCTTCCCGGCGTCGTTGAGTCCTTCTCCGCTGCGTTCAACGAGCAGGCCGTCATCAAGTCGGCAAAGCGGGTCGGGGCCGATATCACTGGGACTCGGCGGCGCGGCGGCCTCCTCATCGGCGCGAGCGGTGTGGTAGGGGCAGGAACGGGGATTACGAGTAGGGACCACACCTTCCACGCATGAGCCGTCAGGGGCCGCGGCCACTCCCACTTGGTGCTCAAGCTCGCCTCCGCCAACTTTGGGGTCATGGAGTGACGAGCTACAAGCGAAATACCGTCACCTGGCGCGGCACGCTCCAGCCGTCTCAGTTCAGCCCGGCGTACCAGATCCGTCTCCGATACCGCGAAGGGAACCGTCCGGACGTCTCCGTCCTCCAGCCTGCATTGCAACCAAAGGAAGGCTGGCTGCCCCACGTCTACTCCGAGTCCGGCAATATCTGCCTGTCACTGTCGTACGAGTGGGACGCCTCCATGTACGTCGCCGAGACGACGATGCCGTGGGCCGCGGAGTGGCTTTTCTTCTTCGAGCTGTGGTTGGCGACCGACGAGTGGCTCGGCGGCGGTGTCCTCCATGGCGAGCCGCGGAGCCTCCGGAACAAGCGCGAGCAGGTGCTCCCTCGACCTCCGAATCGGCGCGGTGCCGAGCAGCAGAGTGGATTCGAACAAGCGGACTCAGCATCCGCCGCCCCATCCTCGGCCGCATGGCATAACAGGTGATCGAGATTGACTGCCAGTCAGCCAATGTACCGTCCGGCTGATTGTGCCCAGTACCTCTAAGTCCAGTTCACACGGCAATTCCGCCGGAGTCCAATGATGCCTAGTTATGTCCAGTCCGGCTAAATGTAGCCAGTATGGCCTGTCAACTTGGCTACATTTTCGGACATAACGAAAGCACCCTGCCGAAGCAGAGGCCGTGAGCCGGGAAGGCCTTCTCGCCGTGCTAGCGCGTTGGCATCTGGGTCGGCGGCCACAGCTTCCTCCAGATCAGGGACGGCAGGGATCTCGTCGGCAATCCTTCATCGCAAAGCCTTGGACATGGCGTCTGCGGCCTGCCTGTTGGTCTCAGCCGACACATGGCCGTAGATGTCGGCGGTAATGCGGATGGAGGCATGACCGAGGACGCGGGACACAACCTCTATGGGTACACCTTGGGCAAGCATGATCGTGGCCGCAGAGTGGCGCAGGTTGTGCCACGGCATCGAGGGCAACCCCAGGTTGGCGCTGACCCTGTGCCAGTGCTTGCGGATGTTCGAGTCGTACAACGCCGTACCCCGTGAACTGGTGAAGACCAGATCGTCACTTCCTTGTGTCCCTTCGAGGTTCTGGCGGACTTGATGAACCTGCAGAGCCTCCATGGCCTGGGGGGTGAGCGGCACATTGCGGCGGGACTTGTCGGTCTTCGGATCGGTGCGTTGCCTGATCCTGCGATCGAGTGTGCCCGTGACCGTGACCGTGACAGCTTCGAGGTCGACATCGGACCACCTGAGCGCCAACAGCTCCCCCTGACGTAAACCGGTGTGGATCGCGACCACGTAGAGAGGTAACAGCCGGTCGTCGTGCAACGCGTCGAACAGTTGCTTGGCCTGTTCTGGTGTCAGCACCGGGCGTTCGTCCACCTTGACCGCAGGGGCATCCGTGAGCGCCACGACGTTGCGAGCGACATAGCCCCTGCGCTCAGCTTGTCCAAGTGCCCGGCGCAGAATCGTTCGGGCGAGCCGTTGCGTGTTGCCGCTCTTTCCATCTTCGGCGAGCCTGCGGCCCATCTTCTCGACATCTTCAGGTGTGAGGCGAGCAAGTCGGATGTGGCCGAGATGGGGCCGGACGTAGAGGTCGACGACCTCCCTGTAGCTGCGCCGAGTCGATGCCTTCAACTTGGCTGTGGCGTCGAGA
>Ga0182015_10002998_pt1 | contig 19468 bp, 18 predicted proteins | sample 712P3MmetaG_FD_120478 | JGI IMG/M metagenome (GOLD analysis project Ga0182015, IMG submission 120478) | Permafrost microbial communities from Stordalen Mire, Sweden - 712P3M metaG | ecosystem: Environmental > Terrestrial > Soil > Wetlands > Permafrost | place: Sweden: Stordalen | collected...
ACCGCTTCCGTCGAAATCATGCGAATGGCGATCTGTGACGCGCTGCTGTAGAGGGCAGTGCCAAGCGGCTTTTCGCGTTCGTCTGCCACCGCAACCAAGGCTCCGGGAGCGATGCCCTTCGCGTCTACGATATCCGACCGGTAGATCCAGACGTGTCCAACCTTAAGCCTGTTAGCGCCGCGGCGGGAGACTTTCATTAAGGGCATAGCGTGAAAGTCCATTAATTTTTTGGGCATGAAGGAATCTTAACCCGGCAGGGCTCTTGCGAGGTTAATGTAGGCGCGGGCGTCCACGCCCGTGCGGCGTCTACCTTAAGTTTGATGACAGCTCTACTGGAAACTTAGCTAGCGGCGGGATGCTCCGAAGCGACCGCTTCCCGGGCGTGCCTGTGCTTTCGCGATTCCGCTCGCGCCAGATCAAGATCGCGATGCAGAGCGTCGAGAGTCGCCGTGGGGAGCTCATTTCCCCATTCCTCGAGTTCCGCCTCGGTCCAATTTCCGTTCAGCCGAATAACATCGTCGGAAAAGTCTTCGGGAAACGCCAGCCGATACTCGCCTTCGCGAACCAGGACGTCGCCGATGCCACGCCCGGAAGAACCATCATAGACGTGGCGGCTTGAGGCGCCCTTGCTGTTGAGGTAGACCACGAACACTTCGCCGTGATCCTCGAAGTTGGGCCGATAATACCAGGCCTGGCTTGATTCAAACTTGGGATGGGCTCTGCGCCGTCTAGCGGTCACGGCCGGGTCTACCACCTCGTCATTCGCTGGGTCGTAGTAGAGAATCCGTTGGCAGGACTCGCAAGTGACCACATGAGTCGATGCACGCACTTCGTTGTAGGTCTGAGGACGCAGCATAACCTGGCAGGCCAGGCACTTGTGATCTCGTGCTTCCGAGATGCCAGTGCCGCGATGCTTAGCCACACGGTCATACTGGCGGAGCAAATCAGCATCTACGCCGACGCGGGCAGTGTCCCGTTTAACATTCCACTCAGCCAACTGCTTTTCATCTTCCCCCGTGCGCTGCCGGGCTTCGATCTTTTCCTTTTCGATCTCCGCAGTTTCCGCCTTCAATTTGGCTTCCGCCGCTTTTACATCTTTCTCTCGAACCTCGGCATTGACCATCAACTCCAGAATCTTGTCTTCGTGGGCGCGAATGTCCTGCTCGGCGAATTGGATCTCGTGCAGGAGAGCCTTGTACTGTTCGTTGGTCTTGACGGCGAGCGACTGGTCGCGATACTTCGAGATCTTTTGCTGCTGGTCCTGAATTCCGCTCTCATATTTCCGCCGGGCGGCTTCGTCGGACTTCACCGCAGTCCTTGCTTTTTCCAGAAGCGCCTTGGTTCCGGCCAGCCGTTCTTCAATGGCGGACACACGCTTAGGCAAGGCGGCAATTTCATCTTTTAAACGCAGAATTTCCCGATCCGCCTGTTGCAGTGCGATCAGGTTTTGTACGTCAGGAAGCATCTTGTAGGAGTAGCGCTGCCCTGATTTTACCACGCTAATGTTTCTTCGCGTTCCAAGACGTTGCATGCAACGTCTGTACAGAGAAGGTCTGTCATCCCGACGTCGGGAGGGACCTGCATTTTTCGTGTCGCCCGGCAGGCCTGGGCCGCGGTTCCTCCTTTGTGTCCTTTGTGGTTGATAAAGTTCAAACGCTACGACCACAAAGGACACGAAGGTACACAAAGGAGTTCGTCGCTTTGCTCCTCGAAATGAAAGGGAAGATGGGCTAAGCTGCTCTGTCGGTGTACACTTTTCAGCCTCACCTCATAAGGACAGAATTCATGCGCCGGAGATGCTTCGTGAGTGTTTTTATTCGTCAAATCATGCTGTCTTCTTTGCTTGTTTCCTTAGCAGTTGCCCAGTCGGCCAGCCCCGCAAAGAAAGCTCTCACCATCGAAGCCATATTCGCCGAGGGCGGCATCACCGGTCGGCCACCCGAAACCATTCAGTGGACAGCCGACTCCACGAAATTCACTTTCATTCAGCGCGACGATTCTGGCGAACACGGCGAATTATGGTCGGTTGACCAGAATACTGGCGTGAAAACTTTGCTGGTCAGCCAATCGAAACTTGCTACGCTGGCGCCGTCTCCCGCCAAAATAACTGATGAACGCGAGCTCGAACGGATTAGCCGTTACCACGTCGACCCCTATCACTGGGCACCCGACTCCAAACATGTGCTCTTTGTCCCACACGGCCAGCTTTGGTTCTATTCCCTCGAGACCGGCACCGCCGTTCAACTTAGCGCATCGCCCGATCCCTGCGGCGATCCCAAGTTCTCTCCCGATGGCGGCCGTCTGGCTTATGTGCGCAAACACAACCTCTATGTTCGAAGCATATCGGGGGATACCGAAAAGCAGCTCACTCGAGACAAGGAGAAAGACAAAGAAGCAAATGTGCTGAATGGCGAGGTCGACTGGGTGTACGCCGAAGAGCTTAGCGTGCGCAGCAACTATTTCTGGTCGCCAGACGGCAAGAGCATCGCCTATCTGCAGATGGACGAAACCCGAGTGCCAACGTATCCAATCACAGACTGGATGCCGACCCACCCGACGGTGGACATGGAAAAATATCCCAAGGCCGGCGATCCCAACCCAGTGGTGCGCCTGGGAACAGTCAGTGCTTCGGGCGGCGACACAAAATGGATTTCACTAACCGACAACCCCGAAACCTACATCCCGCGCTTTGGATGGGTGCGTGATGGCGTGCTCTGGGCAGAAGTCTTGAATCGCGCGCAGGACAACATGGACCTTTACTTCATCGACGCGCACTCGGGACGCTCGCGTAAGGTGTTGACAGAGTCGACTCCCAAGGCCTGGGTCAACGTAAACGACGACATGAAGATTCTGCAATCGGGGGACCGCTTTCTCTGGTCAAGCTGGCGGGACGGGCACACCCATCTTTATCTTTACAGCTTCAACAAAGAGAATCCGCTTGGAGCCGACGCCAAGCTTGAGCTCCAGCTCACCAAGGGTGACTTCGAAATTCTGGGCGTCGAGGCAGTCGACGAGGCCGATGGCGTGGTCTATTTCATCTGCAACGAGGACGATCCGCGCGAGCGCCAGATCTATGCGGTGAAGCTGGACGGCTCCGGCTTCGAACCCGTTACCGAGGAAGACGGAACCCATAACCCCACATTTGCCGATGACGGCAAGCACTACGTCGATGAATTCTCTGCGCTGATGACACCGCCGCGCGTTTCGATTTGCAGCATTGACGGAAACTGCAAGAAAGTATGGAACTCGCGCAGTGTAGACGAATACGGATTGACTGAACCTGAATTTCTCCAGTTTAAAGCTGACGATGGAACCATTCTTTATGGCGAACTCGTGCTCCCGAGGGAAAGCACGCCCGGAAGCAAGATTCCGCTGATCGTAAATATCTACGGTGGTCCGGCCGCGCAGTTGGTAAGAAATATGTGGATTGAGGATTGGGTCGGTTCCTCCGGCCTCTTCCATCAACTTCTGGCGCAGCGCGGATTCGCCATCTTTACCGTCGACAATCGTGGCACGCCCTCGCGCGACCGCAAATTTATGACTGCGATCCGCCATCAATACGGCGGGATCGAACTGAAGGATCAGTTAGCCGCGCTCGACCAACTCTTCACTCAGTATCCGCAGCTCGATCAAAGCCGCGTCGGAATCTGGGGCTGGAGCAATGGCGCATCCTTAACACTCTATTCGCTGACGCACTCGAATGTGTTCAAGGCTGGCGCGGCGGTCGCTCCGGTTACCGACTGGCGCAACTACGATTCCATTTATACCGAACGCTACAACGGCCTGCCATCCGACAAAGACACCACCAGCTACACCGATCTGAATTTGCCCAAAACAGCCGACAAGATGAATGGGGCGTTGCTTCTTGCACACGGGACCGGGGACGACAACGTGCACTTCCAAAACAGCGTTCAGATGGCCGAAGGACTGATCAAGGCACACAAACAGTTTCGTTTCATGGTCTACCCTAATAAGACGCACAGCATCCGCGGCTCCGATGATCGTGATCACCTCTTCCACATGATCGAAGACCATTTCGAGCACGAACTCAAATAATGTGTAGAGCGGACACTCCTGTCCGCTGCCTTTGACCTTAGATTGTGGGTCGAGCGACCCTCCTTCGCATCCTGTTACCCTTGTCCTCGTGCGGCGACTGAGCTCGAAGGAGAAATTTGGTATGGAGGGGCTCAAGATCATCATTTTCTCGATCCTGTTCCCTCTATGGCTAACGAGCTGCACTCTGCAAGCGCAAGAGATCGTGCTCAAAGGCCGCGTGCTTGATCCTCAGGAAAATGCTCTGCCCAATGCCTCTGTCCAATTGATCGATCGCGGTCAAGTTATTGCGCAAGCGACCTCGCGAGCCGATGGGCAGTTTGCTCTAAAGGCAAGATCCGCCGGTACCTTCACGATCAAAACCGACGCTCAGGGGTTTCGTAGGATTATTCGCCCGATTACCGTTCATGCCAACGGCAATCCCCCGATCGAGATCCGCGTAATCCAACTGTCCGTGCGGCCCGAGAACATCACAGTCACCGCAGACGTGAACCAATCCGATGTGCTTTCTCCCGATCCAGGCGAAAAGGTTTTTGTCAGTCAAGATTTGCTCGACGCCAATCCCGGCCGTCCCGGCGCGCCAGTTTCGATTCCCGGATATCCGATTGAAACCGCTTCCGGCGGAATAAAAGCGCCGCAGTACTTTGCGCCCGGCGTGGCCGGAGACCACGGCGAACCCATCGCCCAGTACATCGCGGTCGGATCTTATCTCGTGCCCAATAATCTATCGGCCAATGCTCACGGCAATGGCTACGCCGATCCCAACATATTTATTCCCGAGGTCCTGGAAAGCGTTCAAATCGATGGCGGAGCATTCAATGTTCGCGAGGGAAATCATTCGGTGAACATGGCCGCAACTTATGGGCTACGCTCGCGCCTCGATCCATTTCTCACCGTTACCGGAGATTACCGGGATATCGACGTGGTAGCCGGCCTAACTCCCGGCCCCAATTCGTGGATGGCGTTTGAGGCTTCTTATGGCAATGGATTCCTCGATCGGCTGGAACATCGCCAACAGTACAAATTCAATGGTGAGCGAGTTTTTAAGTTTAGCCGGCATCGGCTGAGTTTGTTTGGTATTGCGTATTACGGTTTTTCCTATGTCCCCGGACTCGTCCCCATCTTTCCAGCAAATTTCGCCGACGCCAACTTCCCCAATTACGGGGACACCATCGATCCCCGGCAAAAAGATCAGACTCACACCGCGCTCGTCGCCGTGAACGACCTCTGGCAATTCGCCGCAAACCAGCAACTGCAACTCTCCGGCTTTTTTCGCACCTACAATCTTTCTCTGTTTTCAGATTTCGGACAAGGCCTGATCCGCCAAAGCGAGTTCCGCACAGCCGCAGGCGCGAACGCGAATTACTTGAACAAGATTGCGGAATATCTTTCCTTGTTGGCTGGCCTGGACTATGAACGCGAAGCTCCCCGTCGCGACGATCTCGATCACTACGGATTCTTTAATCCCGCCAACGCCAGCTACTACGGCCCATTCACTTCCGTCGACGCAAATAACATCACCATAGGATCCATCACGCCCTATATTTCCGCCGCGGGCGCTCTCACTCGCTACTTTCGCTACTACCTCGGCTGGCGCCGCGATGAAATTGATTTCGACAACGACGATCTTCTGCACGCCCAGAATTCGTTTCAGAAGTGGGTAGGCGTGAACTCACCGAAAGCGACCATATCTTTTCTTCCCAAAGATTCGTGGTACGCACCGCTCATCTCCCTCAGCTTCGGTCAGGCCTTTTTCACCGAAGATCCTCGTATCGGAACTGGCACCGTAGCGGGCACTCCGATAGCCACGGCGCACTCTTATCAGCTCGTCGCCAGCAAGACCATCCACAAAACGGAGCTGCGGCTCACGCTCGGCCACGTCACCAGCAGCGCTCAACTCGCCAAGATCGATCCGGACACGGGTCTGCAGATCAACGAAGGGCCAAGCCGCCTGCGCTTCATGACCGTAGCGGTACGCCGAAACTTTCGCTCAGCATCGTTTCTGGCAACGTTCTCCAAAGCCGACGCTCGCGATCTCGATACCGGCGAACCCACGCCAGAAGCGCCCCGTACGATCTTCGATCTACTGGGCACGGTCCAGCTTCCATTGCGGCTGCAAGCGCAAGGAGAATTCGAATACGTCGGCACCAAACCTTTGGGCACGGGATGCCTCCCCATTCTGACCAACGAATGTACAGGCACGCCGGTAAAGGAATTCCGTGGCGCCGTAACTCGACTGTTTCTGCACGACCGCATGAACCTCGGCGTGAATTTTCTCATCGCCAGCGGCTACTCCGGCCAGACCACGGAAAACTTTTATCCATCCGACATCCAGGAGGTAGTCGGCGTCCGCCTACCGTCTTACGCCAGCCTGTCGATCACCTATAGATTTGGGCGCCCCGTTGGTCCTTAACCTGACCACGCACCTAAATGAAAAGGCAGCATCACGACAGTGGATGGTGCAAAATGAAGATCTCGATATTTTTTATAAAAAAGAGGCTGATCCATGAACCGCTTGACCCTGGGCGACTTCGAACTCATCGCCGTTTCTGACGGCATTTACCGGCTGGACGGAGGCGCTTTCTTCGGCGTCATTCCCAAAGTTATGTGGGGGAAAAAAGTGAAAGCTGACGCCGATAATTACGTCCCTGTCGGATTGAATTCGGTCGTGGTGAAGACCGGACAGCAGACGATTCTGATTGAAACCGGAATCGGCAACAAGCTGCCGGAAAGATTGATTAAGATTTTCGGCCAACCTGCGAAGTTGCTCGATAACCTGGCCTCTGCAGGTATTTCGCCGGACGACATCGACATCGTGATAAACACACACCTGCACTTCGATCATTGCGGCTGGAACACGGTAATTTCGGGCGACAAAGTCGTTCCCACATTTCCCAAAGCCAAGTACTATGCCCCCGAAGGCGAATGGCAGCACGGACGCCTTCAACTCGAGCGCGACGCCGTCAGCTACATGTCCGACAACTACGATCCCCTGATCAAAAGCGGACAGATGGAGTTGCTGCAAGGCGATCGGGAGATAGTCCCCGGAGTGTCCGTCAAAGTTTTCCCCGGCCACACCGAGCACATGCAAGCCGTGATTCTAAAAAGCCGCGACAAGACTGCGTGCTATATATCCGATTTGATTCCCACGAGTGCGCACATCGATCTCACCTGGGGCATGGCTTTCGATCTGCTGCCGCTGCAAACCATCGAAAGCCGCAAGCGCTATTACGCGCAGTCGATTCCGGAGACGTGGCTCACCATGTTCACGCATGATCCGAATATTCCGTGGGCTTATCTCGAAAAAGATGAGAGAGGAAAAATGACAACGAAAGAAGTGGCTTAAGTTGCGTGGGGCGAGCGCCCTCGCCCGCCTGGCCCGAGTCCAAGTTTCAAGAGCGGGTCATTATCGTCACTGCTAGCGGGCGAGCATGCCCGCTCCGCACAGTCTTTGCTCAAAGAATTCTTCGACGCGAGTCAGAATTTCCGGCGCGCTCTTCGATTCGTAAATTGCTTTGCGCAGCCCGGCTCCGCCAGGAACTCCGTGAGTGAACCAGGAAGCGAATTGCTTCATCTTGCCTACAGCGTCCGGCAGTTCTTCTTCGATCAGCATTTGGAAATACGTGCGAATCATCTGGTACCGGTCGGCCTCACTGGGTTCATCATATGGTGTGGACGCAATCGCGTAGCCCCGGACGCCCTCGTCCGGGGTCGGAAGCGCCAGAACATCGGGAGCTGCGGAGCTTCGCTCCGCTGGACAGCCGAGGGCGGCGGTCCCCGCGCGGCCTTCACTGAGCGCCGCCGTGTATTGCGCGATTTGCCGAAAGATCCACGGATTCGCGGGCGCGGTTCGTCCGATCATGACTGCATCGCAGCCAGTTTGAGCCACGATGGCGCAGGCGTCCTCGGGCGTGCGAATGTCGCCGTTGCCAATCACGGGAATCTTTACCGCCTGTTTCACGGCGGCAATCCACTCCCAGCGCGCTTGGCCGCTGTAGCCCTGCTCGCGCGTGCGGGCGTGCAAGGCGACGGCGCAGAGGCCGCAATCCTCGGCCATTTTCGCTAGTTCCACGCAGACGATGTTTTCGTCGTCCCAACCTGCACGGAATTTAACTGTGAAAGGAATCTTGATGGCGGCGCGAACCGCCTCGAAAATATTGCCGATCGCCGGCAGATCGCGCAACAGGCCGGACCCGCCATTGCACTTGACCACTTTTTTCGCCGGACAGCCCAAGTTGAGGTCGACCAAGTCGAAGCCGAGATTCTCCACCATGCGCGCGGCCTCGGCCATCACTTTAGGATCGCTCCCAAAAAGCTGGGCGGAGATCGGATGCTCATCTTCGTAGAAATGCAGGTAGCGCTTGGCCTTCTGATCTTTGGCCCGAAGCACACCATCGGCGGAGGTGAACTCAGTCATGATCAGGCCGCATCCGCCGAGATTGCGGATGAAGCGCCGAAACACCGTGTCGGTGACGCCAGCCATGGGAGCCAGAACCGTCGCGGGTTCAATCGGGACATTTCCGATCATCAGCCTCGCAGGCACAGTAGCAACCGCACGAGCGATGACGTCCGCGCCCACATTCACCGGATTTTCCCAGTACTTGCGCACTATGGTCTGACTTCGCGATTTGCGGGATAACTTGCTGTAAAGCGGTCGACCATCTTATAAACCGAAGAATCCAGCTTGAAGCGCTCCGGCTGCACCGAAATCCTCGCATCAAGGTTACCGAGAGGATCTTCTCTCACCTCAATGATTCCAATCCTTCCGATGCCGTCAGGGGAGTACAGCATTTCGCTACGAGGGCGAGTGTTCTTAGGGTTATCAAAGAGAGCCAGATACCTGAAGTGAGCCGGGATTTGCGAGAGCCGCGCGATTAGATCCGCGACCTCAGTATTCAAATCCCTCCCCCGCTTCACCTCCGCGGCATGGAGTTCGCCGCTTCCTGAACGGTCAACAGCCAGTACATCTACCCGACTCCTGCGGCTGGGCCAGTGTGCATCAAAGAAGATCTTGGGTACGATTAGTTGGCGGAATAAGAGGTCGGCCACAGCGTTCTTTGCCCGACCCTGTTGCTGTTCGGGGCTTAGGACAGGCCTATACGCCACGGAGAACCTCCTCGAAACAATTGTATGCCCAGGCGCTGAACCTTTGAGCTTTGTCAACCGCCATCTTGACCGAAGCGTCGTCGAGCGGTTCCCCTTGGTACGCCACGTCGTTCTTATGTGCCAACAGCCATTTGAGATGGTCTACACCCTTCTTGTCAGAAATCCTATTTGATGAACAAGTCCTTTCAAGTTCGCGTGCCGCTCTCGCGTGATCTTGATACGTCTTTCGCTTGCCCGTTAGTCCCACCGTAATCGCGTCGTTCAGGGATATTGCGCTATGAATAGCGAGCAGGCCAACTCCGGTGCGATAATTCTCCACATCGTCGTTAAGGAGTTTCATGCCTTGAAGAAAGTGATCCGCTTTCTCGATGTATTGCTGTGTCGTAATTGGACTGATGTTCTTCAATCAGCACTTTTTCCATGAGCGCAATCTAGGCTCACACTCACCGGATTTTCCCAATACTTGCGCATCTTGCCTATTTTACTGCCTTCCACAAGCAATGCGGCTGTGGCACAATCTGCATCACACAACTTATGGACGAAATCGCGAGAAACGCTCCGCCAGAATCCCCCGCCGCGGATACCGGCAGATGGATAGGCTGGCTGCTGATAGCTGTAATCCTGGGCGAGGGGATCTGGGGGCTCATTGTGTCGCTCACCCGCGACCTGATTCTGCCCGTGCTGGCCAAGACCATGGGCGGCGACGTCCAATCCCCGCTCTATCTGGGTAAAGGAGACGTCAACTTTCCTGCTCTCTTTACCGCAATTCTGGAGCTTTGCTTTGCGGGAATCTTCGCTGTAATTTTGAATACCTGGGTGCAGAGAAAATCGGCGCGCAGTAGGCCGGTTAGAGTAATCGCGCGTCCAGTGCAACCCGCGGCGTCAACTCCGCCTTCGGCAGTCACGCCAGTTAAACCAACTGCTGTCGCGCCTCCAGAAGTTAAGCCGGTGCCGGCTCCGGCGGCGTACGCTCCTGCAGCAACAGTCCCGGCAGCTCCGCCAGCCTCTACGCCATCGCCGTCCCCAGGACAGTTCTGGTCGCCGCCTGAGCCATCTCCTCAGCCAAAGGCTGCTGCTCCTCCACCGCCGAAGCCTCCGGCCAAGCCGGCAAAGCCCAAGCCGCCCAACGAGGTTTACTACAACATCGTGGGAGAGCCTATTAATCCGACGGAAGACGAATAGTCTCATCCTGGTCAAGACGAGCGAGGACGCCCGTCCTCCATTAATTCCAGCATGAAAAGAGCCTCCGCGAACGGAGGCTCTTCTTCTGAATCCGCTGTCGAACTTAGGCCTTCGGCGCTTCTTTCTTGGCGTACTTGCGGCGGAAACGCTCCACGCGGCCGGCGGTATCCATGAGCTTCTGCTTACCCGTAAAGAACGGATGGCAACTGGAGCAGATTTCTACGTGGATATCCCCCTTGTGGGTCGAGCGCGTGGTAAAGCTGTTGCCGCACGCGCACATGACGCGAATCTCGTTGTAAGCGGGATGAATGGCTGCCTTCATGATCTCCTAACCTCTTTTCCGAACCATTCGATTCTAAAGGATGCCCGCCGGATTCAGCAAATACGTACTTGATCGCCTGTACGCCGTGCTGGCAGGATACACTTCCAACCATGCTGTTTAATGCCAGAACTTTATGGGACTTAGAAGCCGCGCCCTGGTATGCACTTGCGATCTATTGGACAGTCAGCGCACTGCGAGTGAAGCCAATGAAGGTGAAGGAGGGCACAGGCGGCCGGCTCCTACATATAGGTGCTATGGCACTGGTGTTTCTGTTGCTGGCTTCCCATCGACTCGACGTTGGTTTGTTAGGACGACGTTTTGTTTCGGAAAGTTCGTTGCTTCGAGACTTTGGAATCTTCCTTACATTTGTTGGCGCCGCGATTGCGATCTGGGCGCGATATACCCTCGGTCAGTATTGGAGTGCTCGCGTCACGCTGAAGATGGACCATCGGCTCATCCGTTCCGGTCCTTATACGTACGTCCGACACCCGATCTATTCTGGGCTGCTGCTGGCGATGGCTGGAACGGCGTTAGTCATCGGCGAATGGCGCGCGGTTATCGCCGTCCTGGTAGCTATCCTGGAATTCTCGCGGAAAGCTGCGAAAGAAGAGACCTTGCTGGCTACTGAATTCAACGATGATTATGAGGAGTACCGAAAGCACGCGGGCTTTCTGACACCACGCTTTCGATAGGCACAGAACGGGCGAAACGCCCGTCTTCCATTAGCCCCGCGCAAATGAAAAACGGCAGGGCCGATCCCCTGCCGTCGATAGAAACCTGGGGTCCCTTATTTGCCGCGGTTGACGGCTTTCTTGAGCTCGGCACCGGCGGAAAACTTTGCTACTTTGCGGGCGGCGATTTTGATGGTGGCGCCCGTCTGCGGGTTACGCCCATTGCGCGCCTTTCTCTGCGATACAGAGAAGGTGCCAAAACCAATCAATGCTACCCGATCACCCTTCTTAAGCGCGGACGTGATGCTGTCCACGGTTGTGTCAATTGCGGTAGCTGCTTGAGTCTTACTAATGCCGCTACCAGACGCGATTCGGTCAATGAGATCGGCTTTATTCATCGTATCTCCTGGCAGGTTTCTTTGTCCTCACGGGGTACGTTCGGGAGCACTCTGCGAGTGAGAAACCCAGCGGACCTTATTTAGCGCTCTGCAACTGTGAATGTCAACTGTGAAAATCGGCTCTGGATGCCTTGTTTGAGTCATTAGTACATGGGATTGCCTGCACAGTCTGGGTCTGGGGCAAAACGAAAGCCACTCTGCCCGCTGGTTGGCGACGTGTAGAGTGGCTCTTTCGGTCCGAAATTGTAGTCGAGCCTAATCCCCGGAAGGCACCAAGCTCTCTTCAGGACCAGGTTCTGCCTGCAATGCAATGATCCCTCCGACGGACGGGCAGTCACCGAGAATAGGCTGACAAGCCGCATCGGGACCGCTCTTTGGGCGCATTTGAGGCTTCAATTCTGCAAATTGTTCAGCCTCGGTCGAACCGGCAAGTGCCGTCACTGACGAAGTTCCGCCCGCGATTACCTGCGTGACTGCGTCGAAGTAGCCGGTGCCCACGAAGCGCTGGTGCTTCACCGCTTCGTAGCCATGCTGGTATTCGCGGCTGAATTCTTTCTCCTGTAGCCGCGAGTACGCAGTCATGCCGCTCAGTTTGTATCCGCGCGCCAGTTCAAACATGCTCAGGTTCAAGGCGTGAAAGCCAGCCAGGGTGATGAACTGGAATTTGTATCCCATAGCCGCCAGCTCCGTCTGGAAGCGGGCGATGGTGGCGTCGTCCAGCTTCGCCTTCCAATTGAATGAAGGCGAACAGTTGTATGCGAGCATCTTGCCTGGGAACTTGGCGTGAACCGCCTCGGCGAACTGGCGCGCTTCCTCCAAGTCAGGATGCGAAGTCTCGCACCAGATCAATTCGACGTAAGGCGCATAGGCGATGGCACGTGCGATAGCGGATTCAATGCCGCCACGAATGCCGAAGAATCCTTCTGGAGTTCGCTCGCCGGTGAGGAATTCCTGATCTCGTGGATCCACATCGCTGGTCAGGAGATGAGCACTGTCGGCGTCGGTTCGCGCCATAATCAGCGTGGGCACGCCCATCACGTCAGCCGCCAGCCGCGCCGCAACCAGCTTTTGGATGGCCTCAACCGTCGGCACCAGAACCTTGCCGCCCAGATGTCCGCATTTTTTGGCGGAAGAAAGTTGGTCTTCAAAATGAACGCAGGAGGCGCCGGCTTCGATCATGGCCTTCATCAACTCAAAGGCGTTGAGGTTCCCGCCGAAACCTGCTTCGGCGTCCGCGATCAGCGGGGCAAACCAGTGGATGCCATCTTTGCCTTCGGCATGATCAATCTGGTCGGCGCGCGTCAGGGCCTGGTTAATGCGGCGGCAAAGATTGGGCACGCTGTCGGCCGGATACAGGCTCTGGTCGGGATACATTTGCCCGGCATCGTTGGCGTCGGCCGCGACCTGCCAGCCGCTGACATAAATTGCCTTCAGCCCGGCTTTCACTTGCTGCGCGGCCTGATTGCCGGTCATGGCGCCTAGCGCTGGGACGAAAGTTTCGTTTTGCAGGAGGTTCCAAAGCCGCTCTGCGCCTTGCCGGGCCAGGGTGTGCTCAATGTGGAGGGATCCGCGCAGACGATCAACGTCCTGCGTCGTGTAAGGCCGCGTGATCCCAGCCCAGCGGGTATTCGACTTCCAATCCATCCCTGTTTTTGAGTTATTTCCGTTTCCGTTTACTGCCATAATTTGTCATCCTTTGTGCTGCCGCCTTGGTTTTTCAACCCGTCCAATTAGGCGGCGGCATTCCAAAACGCCGCTTACTCTTTGGGGATTGTGGAGCACGGACCAAGACCGGTCAAACGGAACCTTTCTATCGCGCTGATAAAGGATTGTTATCAGGCTAAAGAATTGTGATAATGGGATGTTTTTAGATGCAAAAACCTGCCTGAGGGCACATCGTGGAAATTGACCAGGTTGAGACTTTCCTCGCAGTAGCGACTTTCGGCGGCTTTCATCGCGCAGCGGAGGCCTTGCATATCAGCCAACCGGCTGTAAGCGCTCGCATCAAGGCGTTGGAAGATTCCTTGGCGGTGAAACTTTTCTCCCGCTCCCGCGGCGGCTTGGTCGTTTCCGATGCCGGCCGTACCTTTCGCCCCCACGCCGAGTTGCTGTTACGCACTGCGGCCATGGCCCGGCAAGCTGTGCATGACGCGCAGCCGGCAAGTGGAACTCCATTACAGATTGCCACTGCACTTTCCATTTCTGTTTATTTCTTGCCGGACGTGTTGAAGCGTTTTCAGCGGGCTCATCCCAACGTCATCATCAGCATTCGCACCGGCCATTCGAAAGAAGTGTTGGATATGGTATTGGGGGAGAAAGCAGAGATCGGACTCGCACGTTCGCTGCATCATCCCGAGGTTGAAACCATAAGCTTACGGGATGATCCGCTGTTGTTGGTCTCGCATCCGAAGCGGGGCCCGAAACATCCGGCGCGCGCGCGCCTCGAGCAAATAGCGAGTTGGCCCCTGATCTTTTATGAACGTGGATCGAGCGACTGGACCCTAACCCAGAGCCTGTTCCGTACTTCTGGTTTAGTTCCCAATATAGCGCTGGAAGTTGACTCCATCGAAACCGCCAAGCGCATGGTGGAACGAGGACTGGGTCTTTCCTTCTTGCCACTGATGGCGGTGGGAAGCGAACTGCGCAGCGGAAAGCTCACCACCGTGAAACTGCTCGACGCCGAACCTCTGCGACGAAGCCTCGATGTAATTCATCCTCGCCACCGTCCACTACGGTCGGAAGTCCGCGCGTTCCTGCAAATGGTTCGAGAGGCAGCGAATGAAAATTCCGGCGCGGGTAATGTCGCGAGAGATAAACGCAAGCATGCAAAATAATCGTCGAGGCTGAACGAAGTGTATCAAATGTTCTCAGTCTATCTTTTCCGCCCTCGTCCACAACCTGGACCACATCTCCACAGTATGTGCACAGCCCGAGAGTTTTTTTCTATTGTGCGAGACTGAACCATCGGGCATTCTTCCATCCGCACCCCAACAACAATTCATGGCCTCTGTAATCGTGAGTCCCCGACGAAATCCAGTAAAGGAGTTCTTCCCTTTTTACGTAGATCGATTTATTCGGGATGCTCGCTACAGGAACCTTCAAGATTACCAACAAGCATGGTATTTGAACCTTTTGGCCGAAGCGTGGGTCTCTGAGCGACCGGGATATTTGCTAGACAACGAGCAGTTGTGGCGCCTCGCGAATGCGCGCACTCGCCAGTTCTTTGAAAAGGAACGTGAGCCAGTGACCAAACGCATGTTCGAGCGTGAGGGACCGACGGCTGACGGTGTGGTCTGGATTTATAACCCTATGCTCCTGCATATCTACGAGGAACAGGTCCTGAAATTCCACAAGAGAAGACGTAAATCCTCAAAATCCACAGATGACAACACCACTTCTTATCTAGATTTTGAAGGTACACTTAAGAAAGAAAATGGAAGAGAAGAATGTTCAGTTCATCCGCAGTCTGGCCTCACGCAGTGGGGAACCTGTTGGGAATGTTATGCGCAAAAATGCAGCAGCCAAGCCAATTGAGCAACCACAGAGTTGCCCGATGTGCGGGGGCAGCGGATGGAAGGATGTGGTGTCGGGCAACGAAAGGCGAGTTGCCCGCTGCGAGTGCTTCTTACAAACGCAAGCGAAACATTTTCGCTCAGCGTCCGAGATACCGGCCCGTTATTCCGATTGTGATTTTTCAAATTACGAAATTGGCGGAAACGATGGTCTCGCAACCGCGAAGCTGAAGATTGAAGCGTGGGCTGCGCAATATCCCGTGGACCGAACCGGTCTTTTACTGATCGGCCCAAGCGGCGTAGGAAAAACTCATTTATCAGTCGCCGCGCTGAAACAGCTCACTCAAAAAGGTGTGCACTGTTTATTTTGCGACTACCGCGAGTTGCTGAAGAAAATTCAAAACTCTTACAACCCATCGGTGCAAACAACGGAGTTGGATCTTCTGCGTCCAGTCTTTGAAACTGAGGTTGTGTTGCTCGATGATCTCGGCGCGGTGAAGCCCTCAGAATGGGTATGGGACACAGTTAGCTTGGTATTGAACACCCGCTACAACGATAAACTCACGACTTTGATTACGAGCAATTTCCTGGACGGCGCCAGCGGGGCGGTAGATGGTCCTCGTCGCGCAACACGCGAAGAAACATTGGGCGATCGCATCGGGGAGCGTATGCGGTCCCGGCTTTTTGAAATGTGCCGACTCGTGCTGGTAAATGGCAAAGATTATCGGCAGAAGTTCCGCAGTGCATCATCCCGATAGACCCGGGGGCTCTGACTAAGTCCACTCAGCGAACATCTTTGATATCCAATTCCTGCGGACTGCGTCCACAGATCCGCACTAGAATGGCCTTGTGCTTACTTGCCGGCTAGAGTTCATCCCGCTCCAGGATGCTGAAACTTTCGCTTCCGTCGGGGCAGCGCCTGCTGTTTTTCTGCTTCGCGGAGAAAATGCCGAGGCCGAACCCTACGTAAGCAAGACTGCGAACCTGCGGCGACGCTTGCTACGCTTGGTCGGCGCGCCTGCGGAACACAGCAAGAGACTCAGCTTGCGCGATCGCGTCCGTTGGATTGAATACACGGTTACTGGTTCTGACTTTGAATCCGGATTCTTGCTTTACCGGCTTCTACGCACCACCTTCCCGAAAACTTACAGCAACCGTTTGCGGTTGCGCTTTGCTCCATTGGTCAAACTGCACCTGGATAACGAATTTCCTCGCGCTTCGGTCACCACGCGGCTAGGGCGTATTGGCGGCGGAAATATCTACTATGGGCCTTTTGCTTCGCGGACCACGGCGGAAAAGTTCGCCAGCGATTCGCTCGATTTTTTCAAAATGCGTCGCTGCGTAGAAGACCTGCATCCCGATCCCCAATTTCCCGGCTGCATCTATTCGGAGATGAAAATGTGTCTGGCGCCGTGTTTCAAGGGTTGCAGCGACGAGGAATATCGGGCCGAAGTGTCTCGCGTGCAGGCTTATCTCGATACCAAAGGGGAATCGCTGCTGCGGGAAATCTCGGCTCAGCGCGACGTCGCATCCGTCAATTTGGACTTTGAGAACGCCGCCGCCCTCCATGCGCGCCTGGAAAAACTGAAGCCCGTACTGAGCCAGCGCCCGGAAATCGTCCACCGCATTGATCGGCTTGCGGGTGTCATGGTGCAGAAGAGTGCCAGTGCGGGTGCGGTCAATTTCTTCCGCTTCGATGCAGGGTGCATTTCCGGTCCGGTGACTTTCCCCATTCAGTCCACGGAACATACCAAGTCACAGTCGATGGAATCGCGACTGCAGCAAGTGCTGGATTCGTTTCCCGCTGCGATTCCGGCGAGTGCGCTCGAAACCATGGAACACCTGGTCCTCCTGAAGCGCTGGTATTATCGCAGCAGCAGGATAGGTGAAATCTTTTTTACGGACGACAAAGGCGCGCTGCCCATGCGCCGCATGGTGCGCGGCATCTCAAGAGTTTATCGAGGAGAACAATCACAGCCCGATGCGCCGAATGGCATCGAGGCTTCCCGCGCCGCCGTAAACTCAACAACTGTTGAAGGTGACGACAAATTATGAAAGACCGCACAGATAAAGCGCTGCGCCAGCATGTGAGTGAGCTGCTTCGCGGAGGCGGTGCGCACGCCAAGTTCGACGAAATCGTCGCCGGCGTTCCGCCCGAAGTGCTCGGCCGAAAGCCCGCCGATCTGCCGCATTCGCTCTGGATGCTGCTGGAACACCTGCGCATAGCGCAGTGGGACATTCTGGAGTTCAGCCGCAACCCGAAACACGTCTCCCCAAAATGGCCCGAAGGATATTGGCCAAAGACGGAAGCCCCGCCCAGCGCATCCGCGTGGAATGCAAGCGTCAAGCAAGTCAAGCAAGACTTGAAGGCGATGGAGGAATTAGTCGAAGATCCGAAGACCGATCTGTTGGCCAAAATTCCCTGGGGTGACGGCCAGACCATTTTGCGTGAGGCCCTGCTGATAGCCGACCACAACGCGTATCACCTCGGGCAGATGTTAGACGCGCGCCGCTTGTTGGGGGCGTGGCCGGAGAAATAACTTCGCCACGGACGTGCACGGATCAAAGCCGAATCTAAGTTAGCCTGCTTTGGTAAGCTGCGTATTTTGCGTGCGCCGCTTTCGGAAAACAACCCTTACTCCCTCGCGCCATTTCTCACCGATACCTGCCAACGTCCAATCAATGTCAGGTGAGATGTAATGCAGCAAGGTATCGGTTGAAGGGTGTACGCGCAGCGCCGGAGCTACTAAGAAAAGAAGTGGCTTGTCGGCGCGTAACTCTCGTCCGGGAAAATATCCGAAGCGCTGGAACTCGCCGCGAGCATGATGCCACGCCACTCGCGCCCAGTAATCCAGTCCTTGTAAAGGAAGATGAATGTCTTCATCAGCCTTGAGTTCGACCACCGCCAGGCGTCCATCTCGGGTGAGCGTGAGTACATCAATCATAGCGCGGTCGGCCGCGGAGAACGCCGGCACCTGCGAATACAAGCAATCGGTATCCAAACGCTCGTCGACCGCCGCCACGTCGCGAACGACCAGCGATTCCAGCCAACGCTCCGGATGCAGCCGCCACAGCGGATGATCGCGCGGGCCTTCGGCATGACGCACTTCGCCAATGCTCTGGACTAAGCGTGCGAAGTCCGCGACATTACTTTCGCTCAGAATCTTTTCCTGCGCGCCTAATCCGAATACTACTTCCGGAGTGCTATTGAATGACCCCGGCTGATGGGCCAGACGAGCTCGCGCAAATTCCAAGCCGTGGCAACGAAAAGCAATCTCGCCTGAAGACAGCGTTGCGACTTCCGCTTCTGACATAAACTCGCGAACCTGCGACACGGCGGCCGCAAACCGTGCTTCCGCGGCACCTTCGTCGGTCGAATGCACCAGACGCGTTGCAACGTTGCCGCAGTCAGACGTGTCCAGCTCTTTCAGGCTTTCGTCGCGCTCTTCCAGTTCGTAAAGCTGCCACTTGGCAGCGTCTTGATTCAAATGCGCGATGCGCTCCCGCGTCAGCGCGGAGGCACCGGCGGGCAGGAATAATTTCAGGCCTTCAACCGCGAACTTTCCCGCTTTCGCAACCCGGCAGGCGTCCAACCACAAAATGCCGAACGTCAGAGCAGCATCAATGGAACCCTGCGTCTCCTGCCCATTTACGCCAAGCACCGCAAATGCCGATCGTCCTCGGTGGATCAATCCTCGAGCATAGACGGGACCGAAGGAGCGTTCCAGATCCATCGATGAGCTTAGCCGGTCGACCGTGAACCCGGCGAAGCGCCTCAGCAGAACCCGGTGCAGCATTCGCTGATACGCAATGCGCGTCGCCCGCTTGGCGGTTGGAGTCCGGCGATCGCGTTCGCGGCAGATCTCGAGCTTTGTGGGCTTGGCCTGTCCCATACGTTGGACCGTGAGCCGCAGGATTTCATTCTTAACTTCAGCTTCGAGAACTCGCCGCACGAAGTTTCGTTCAGCCGACCATAAGTGCAGCAGGCATTTGTTGCGATCCCCGGAGATGGAATATTTGGATTGCGCCAGATCGAAAACGACAGCGCCATCCTCGATGATCACAGCATCTTGCGCGCACGTCAGGAAATCCTCCACCGCATGTACCAGGGATTCCGGCGTCATCAGGGAATTCTTTCACTGATCTTTAGTCATGTCTGTGACGGATGAACAAGCCCAAAACCGCTGCAGCAGAGGTAGGCATGTGGGATAATCAATACATCCC
>Ga0182015_10002999_pt1 | contig 19467 bp, 14 predicted proteins | sample 712P3MmetaG_FD_120478 | JGI IMG/M metagenome (GOLD analysis project Ga0182015, IMG submission 120478) | Permafrost microbial communities from Stordalen Mire, Sweden - 712P3M metaG | ecosystem: Environmental > Terrestrial > Soil > Wetlands > Permafrost | place: Sweden: Stordalen | collected...
AATCTTGAACGCCATTTCGTTCGAATCGACATCGTGATAGCTGCCGTCGTAAAGCGTGGCTTTAATATCGACCATCGGATAGCCGGCCAGAACGCCGCCTTCCATCGCTTCCTGCATGCCCTGGTCGATCGGCTTGATGTATTCCTTGGGCACCGTGCCGCCCACGATATCGTTGATGAATTCGTAGCCCTTGCCCGGTTCGTTCGGATCGAGATAAATCTTCGCGTGTCCGTACTGGCCGCGCCCGCCGGTCTGCCGGATGTACTTGCCTTCCGCTTCCGAGTGCTTGCGGATGGTTTCGCGATACGCCACCTGCGGCTTGCCCACATTCGCTTCGACCTTATATTCGCGCATCATGCGGTCGACAATGATTTCCAGGTGCAATTCCCCCATGCCGCTGATGATGGTCTGTCCGCTGTCGGGATCGGTATGGACTTTAAAGGTGGGATCTTCCTGCGCCAGCTTCGCCAGCGCCATGCCCATCTTTTCCTGGTCGGCCTTGGTCTTCGGCTCGACGGCAACCGAAATGACCGGCACCGCAAACACGATCGACTCGAGCGTGATCGGATGCCTCTCGTCACAAATCGTGTCGCCGGTGCCGACGTTCCTCAGCCCGACCACGGCGCAGATGTCGCCCGCCAGAATCTCCTGAATGTCTTCGCGCTTGTTGGCGTGCATCTTGAGCAATCGCCCAATGCGCTCATGCTTCTGCGTCCGGGAATTCAGAACCGATTCACCCGACTTCAGTTGTCCGGAGTAAACGCGGATAAATGTCAGCTGACCGACATACGGGTCGGCCATGATCTTGAACGCCAGCGCCGAGAACGGCTCTTTGTCGTCGGCCTTGCGGATGAGCTCTTTTCCGTTGTCGGGATCGAGGCCGTGCGTCTCTTTGGTGTCGAGCGGCGAAGGCAGGTAATCGACCACCGCATCGAGCAACGGCTGCACGCCTTTGTTCTTGAAGGCCGTTCCCACCACCACCGGAAACAGTTTCAGCCCAATCGTCGACCTGCGCAGCGAGGCCTTGAGTTCGTCTGCCGAAATCGCTTCGCCTTCGAGAAATTTGTGCAGAATCTCATCATCATTTTCGGCGACGGTTTCAACCAGCTGCGTGTGGAACGCCTCCGCTTTTTTCAGCAGCTCAGCGGGAATCGCTTCCGTCTCGTATTCCGCGCCCAGGGTCTCGTCGTTCCAGATGATCGCCTTCATGGCAACCAGGTCGACCACGCCTTTGAACTTGTCTTCTTGTCCGATGGGAATCTGGATCGCGACCGGCTTGGCATTGAGGCGCTTACGGAGAGTATCGACGGCGTGCTCGAAATCGGCGCCCATCTTGTCGATCTTGTTGATGAAACAAATTCGCGGGACACCGTACTTATCGGCCTGCCGCCAGACTTTTTCCGATTGCGGCTGCACTCCATGCACCGCGTCAAACACCGCCACCGCGCCGTCCAGCACGCGCAACGAGCGCTCCACTTCGGCGGTAAAATCGACGTGGCCGGGCGTATCAATAATATTGATGCGAATATCGCGCCAGGTACAGGTCGTCGCAGCAGAAGTAATCGTGATGCCGCGCTCCTGCTCCTGCTCCATCCAGTCCATGATGGCCGTGCCTTCGTGCACCTCGCCGATACGGTGCGTCTTTCCCGTATAAAACAGGATGCGCTCCGTCGTCGTCGTTTTACCGGCGTCGATGTGGGCCATGATCCCGATATTTCTGCACCGCTCTAATGGAACTGTTCTGGGCACGACTCTTAACTCTTTCTGGGCTCTAACTACCTGTATTTTGTAATTTTATAATCGGGTAATTTGGTAATTTAAACGTCCAATGCGCCGGGGTTTGAAATTACAAAATTCCCCGATTACCAAATTACAAAATCTCTTCTACCACCTATAATGCGCGAACGCCTTGTTCGCTTCCGCCATGCGATGCACATCTTCTTTCTTCTTGATGGCCGCGCCTTTGCCGTTCGAGGCGTCGAGCAATTCATTGGTCAGCTTGTCGATCATTCCCTTTTCGCCGCGGCCGCGCGCATAACTCACGATCCAGCGAATGGCGAGCGACGTCCTGCGCTCCGGAGCGACTTCGATCGGCACCTGATAGTTCGCGCCGCCCACGCGCCGCGTCTTCACTTCGAGCAAGGGCTTGGCGTTTTCGACCGCCTTGGTGAACAGCTTCAGGGCCTCGTCGCCGCCTTTTTCCTGCAGCTTTGCGAGCGACTTATAGAAGATGCCCTCGGCCGTCGACTTCTTTCCCTGCCACATCATCGAGTTGATGAACTTCGTCACCAGATCCGATCCGTAGATCGGATCCGACTCGGTCTTGCGCTTGGCGATATGTCCTTTTCTTGGCATGTTTCTTAGCTCTCAGCTTTTCAGCTCTCAGTTCTTATTCCGCCGCCGGTTTCACTGGCCACTGGCCACTGGCAACTGTTTCTAAGCTTTCTTCGCCCGCTTCGTCCCGTACTTCGAGCGCCCTTGATTACGGCCCGCAACGCCGGTTGCATCCAGCGTACCCCGCACTACGTGATAACGCACGCCGGGCAGGTCCTTCACGCGGCCCCCGCGGATCAGCACAATGGAGTGCTCCTGCAGGTTGTGGCCGACACCGGGGATGTAGGTCGTCACTTCGATGCCATTGGTCAGGCGAACCCGCGCCACTTTGCGCAGCGCCGAGTTCGGCTTCTTCGGCGTTTGCGTATAAACGCGGGTGCATACTCCGCGCTTCTGCGGACACGATTGCAGCGCCGGACTCGCCGTCTTGTATTTCGTCCGCTCGCGGCCAAACTTCACAAGTTGATTAAAGGTAGGCACTCTCGCCACTCCTTGGGTCGTTGGTCATTGTTCGGTAGTCATTGTTCGTTAGTCGTCGGCAAAACCATGCCCCCAAACGACTAGCGACCAGCGACGAACCGCACTTATCCCAAGACGGAGTTTCCCCGTCCCAGCGCTGGCACAGGCCTTACCACGCCCAGCCATACTCTCCCGCGCAGCATCATTCACGCACTGCCGCCGGTGAGAATTCCTTCAATTTCCCGCTCAGACTAATCGCCGACGACGGTGACGCCACGCCTCACTTCAATTCCAGTGCGGAGGCGTTCCGTTTCGTCTGCTTCCTCCTGCATAGCCTCGCGTGTCTCCCAGACTTCCACTGACTACCCTGGGCGCCAAGGTTTTCGCAGGACGTTTCAGCGAGGGCGTTCCCGGCTCACTTCCAACCGGATCCGTATTTCTGCAAAGCTCAGCCGACAACTTCCCACAGTCCGTCCCGAGCGCAGGTTGCGCATCCGACAGAACTGGAGGTCTACAGGCAAGCCACACTTAACTCGCGGAACCTGTAAATAATAGCAACTCCCCTGCACATCGTCAACCACCGTTCGATGCATCGAAGATAAAGACTTCAAGCTTTCCGGCTTTCAAGATTTCAAGCTTTCACCGTTTTAAGCTCCCACGGCGCACCAGCTTTCGCGCCTGTCTGCCGGGCCTCGCTGAAACTTTGGCATCCTGAAACCTTGAAACCTTTGGCTTTACCTTCTACACTGACTTTCCGCCTCATTGCATTACGCTCGCGCCTGGCAAACGGACGCGAGGAGGATTCATGCATCGTTGCAGTCCCGGTTCTGTTCTTAGTTTGGCCGTTGCCATTCTCATGGTTGTTACCCTCGCCGGCTGTCTCGGTAAGAGCACCAACACCGGCGCCAATGGCGGCGTCGAGTCCGTGGCGCTTAGCCCGGGCGAGTCCATTTCCATCGACGTGGGCACCACCCAGGTCTTCAGCGCTTCCGGCAGAGACGCCAACGGCCACATCGTGCTGGGCGTCAACATTCAATACATTGTTGGAGTCCCCGAAGGCGCGACCGGTCCCTCGCCTCTGTCGATCGCCAGCAATGGCAACGCCTGTGCCGGCAGCTGGGACGCCACCGACGCCATCTGCGATCCCGGAACCCCCGGAGTCGCCACCGTAACCGCAGTCATCGAAGGCGTCAGCAGCCCCGCTACCTTCGTCTACGTTCACCAGCATGTCGACAACATTGTGATCCAGAACTACCAGGGCCAGCCTCCCCAATACGATTGTTTCTCCCAGGGACAGACTTGGCAGTACGAAGGCTTCGCTTATAGCAACGGCGTGGATATCAGTAATACCGTCGGTCCCATGAGTTGGACATCCAGCACGAACGGCGTTGCCACCTTGGCTCCCACTCTGACCGGCCCCATTGGCAGCCAGGTCAATCTGGCCACGGCCACCGCCGCCGTTCCCGGAGTTACCCAGCTCTACGCCAACGTCGCCGGGACCACCAGCAGCCCGTATCCTTTCACCACCTGCCTGGTCAAAGCCATCTACCTGCAGATCTCCGCCGAGGGCCAAGCCGGAAACTCGCTGACCTTACCGGTCGCCAGTTCGGTTTCCATCACCGCCACTGCGGTCGATACTCTCTACGGTATCTCCAACAGCGCGCCTTTGGCGAAACCTCCTCTTACCTGGAGCACCACCAATCCCGAGGTCGCCGCTTTCTCCGCACTCACCAACACCACCGGCGCCAACACCGCCACAACTCGCGCCAATTCAGGAGGTGCTACCGTCTTCGCCTCCTGTAATCCTCCCAGTTGCAACGCCGGAGTTTTCCCCGGTCTCCCCATCTACGCCAGCGTCGGCAAACTGCCCAATGGCACCGCCGGATACGACACCATCTCGCTCGACGTAACTCCGAACCCCACCGCCGGGGTGCCAACCTACGGCGCCTGGTCCACGACCAACCAATGCGACAACCAGCCCGGCTGCGGCAGTGCCTTGTTCGCGCTGGCCCCGTCCGAAACCAATCCCATCAGCACCATCCTGCAACTTCCGCGCACGCCGAATTCCATGATGTTTAACTATCAGTCCACCGCGGTCGTCTACCTCGGCTCCAATCAGGGATTGATGTACGTCGATGTCGGCAACAACTCCAAGGTCTCGGAGGTTTCCAGTTCCCCGACACCCTGCAATATTTCCGTTTGTGGCGCCGTGCTCACCATCTCGAACGACGGCAAACAAGTCGTCGTCTCCGACACTGTCTCCAATCCCAGCCAGGTCTACATCTACAACACCGGAGCTGCGGTCGGCGTCGCCCCTGTCGATCTCGTGATCCCCGGACAAACTGCCACCGCCGCCGCCTTCTCTCCCGACCAGATGAAGATCTTCATCCTCACCAACACCGGCAATCTGTACGTCTACTCCACCGTGGATGCGCTCAGTTCGGTCCCGATCGCCACTTCGGTGACCGACGTCAAGTACTCGGTCGACGGCAGCTTTGTCTACGTCGCAGGAACGCCCGGCCCAACTTCGATTTCCGGCTTCGCCAACTGCAACACTCCCACCACCCCAGTTCTAAGCGGCGTGACTACTCTCAATGGCGCAGTGCCAACCGCCATCTTCCCATCGCCCACCCTGCAACTCGATTCCCTGGGCAATTGGACCGAGACCGTGCTCGTGCTCAATCCTCCCTACATCGATAGCTTCGGCGTCAATGTCACGCAAAATCCGCTGACCCTTGGCCAATTCACCTGCACCCCGCCGACGGTAGCGCTCGACCTCGATTTTCCCCGGACTTCGTTCAACCTCGGCGAGGGCAAATTCATTCCTGTCTACTCCGCGCTCGTCGCTGACGGAACGCAGATGATCGTAGTCGCCCAGAACATCCCCGCCGTGCTCGTCTTCGACGTCGCCAACGGAACCACGACCGCCGTTCGTCTCGTCGGCAATGCCGCGCCTCTCGCCGCCTCCGCCTCCACCGACGGAAGCCAGGTCTATGTCGCCGCCTGCGACCAGTACCAGGGATCCTCCTGCATCGCCGGCTCCATTCATATCGTCAACACCGTCAGTCAAGGCGACATCCAGCAGGTTCCCTACATCGACGTCAACCAGAACAACAATATGAACATGTGCAACGGCCAGGGCGTCGGCGCACCACTCTGCCTCCCGAACATGGTCGCCATCAAGCCGCAGTGATTAGGATTGATCTCAGTAGGATTGATCTCAGTAGGATTTATCTGAGAACCGGGAACTGAGAACTTAAGACTTTAAAACCGGCAGTTGAGAACTGTCCTTACTGCGTCCCAACTTCCTTGCCCACGCTGTCCAGCACTCCGTTGATAAACTGCACCGACTCCGGAGTCGAAAATTTCCGCGCAATTTCCAGCGCTTCATTGATCACCACCGCCCGCGGAGTCGCCGGAAATCCCAGAAACTCAGCCACCGCGCCCCGCAGCACATTGCGGTCGACCGTCGCCATCCGGTCCATGCGCCAGTGTTGGGTGTGCTTGACGATCAACCCGTCGATCTCCGGCAGCCGGTCGCTCGCCACGCGAAACAGATCGTCGGCAAATCCGCGCACATCGTCTTCCACGTTCGTCCGCTCCGCCCAGAACGTCTTCCGCACCAGTTCCTGTGTCTGCTTCCCCATGTCCGCCTGAAACAGCATCTGCAAAACCAGTTCGCGGGATTTGCGTCGAGTGCCCATGAAGGTCGTTGGTCGCTAGTCGTTGGTCGCTAGTCGTTCGGGATTCGTTATTAGTGTACAAGCTCAGGATCGACCACGAGTACGTGGAAGGTGGGTCAACGCTTTCGCGTATTGCTTTTGCCTTTGTTCTGGCCGTTGCCAACGACTAACGACGAACGACCAACGACAGCCTTTTTCAGATTCGCCATCTCCACCGCCGCCTGCGCCGCCTCGAACCCCTTGTTCCCCATCTTCAGTCCCGCGCGATCGATCGCCTGCTCGAGCGTGTCGCAAGTCAGCACCCCAAAGGCATGAGGAACTCCGGTCTCCTGCGCCGACTGCCCAATGCCACGCGTAACTTCGTTGACAATCACGTCGTAGTGCGCCGTATCCCCCCGCAGCAGGCAGCCAATACAAATGATGGCATCGTATTTTTTTGTCTCCGCAAGCGCGCGCGCGGCAATCGGTATTTCAAACGCCCCCGGCACCCGCACCAGCGCAACATCTTTTTTCTTGGCGCCAGAACGCACCAACCCATCGTAAGCGCTCTGAAAAAGCCGCTCTGTAATAAACGCATTGAAGCGCGAGACAACGATCGCAAAGCGTTTCCCAGCCGCGCTAAGCCCGCCCTCGATAGCAGTAATAGCCGGCTCGGGAGGCCGCTCGATTTTGACCTTCTTTTTCGTAGCCTCTCTCCGTGACTCCGTGTCTCCGTGGTGAACGAGGGTTCACCGCTGCAATCTGCAATCTGCCCTCTGACCTCTTACCTCCCCTTAAACGCCGCCGCCCGCTTTTCCAGAAACGCCGCCGTCCCTTCCTTCTTATCTTCGGTCGCGCCGCAGACGCCAAACAGCGAAGCCTCCAGAAACAGCCCCTCCGCCAAAGTCATCTCCATCCCTTTATTCACCGCCTCCATAGCGTACTGCACCGCCAGCGGAGCGTTCGCAATAATCTTCGTCGCAATCGCCTCCGCCCTCGGAACCAGTTCCGCCGCCGCAACAACTTCATTCACCAGCCCCATCCGATGCGCTTCCTGCGCCGAAATCATCTCCCCGCTCAACACCATCTGCATCGCCAGTCCCTTGCCCACCAGCCGCGGCAGCCGCTGCGTCCCGCCATATCCCGGAATAATCCCCAGCTTCACCTCCGGCTGCCCCAGCCGGGCGTTGTCGCTCGCCAGCCGCATCGTGCAAGCCAGAGCCAGTTCGCATCCGCCGCCGAGCGCGAATCCGTTAATGCAGGCAATCACCGGCTTGCCCAGATTTTCGATCAGGTCAAGCACCGCCTGCCCCCTGTGCGCATACTCCTTGCCGGAGACCGCGTCCTGCTTCGCCAGTTCCCCAATATCCGCCCCCGCCACAAAAGCCTTCTCACCCGCCCCAGTCAAAATCACCACCCGGATCGCGGCATCTGCCTTGATCTCGCTAAACGCAGCGCCAAGCTCTTCCATCGTGGCCATGTTGAGCGCATTAAGCACCTTGGGACGGTTGACGGTGACGTAGGCGATGGCATTTTTCTTTTCGAGAAGTATGTTTTCGTAGGTCATAAGTTAGGTCATAAGTATCGTTACCGAACTAAGAGCCCTTGTCATCCTGAGCGAGTGGCAGCTTCGCGAAGCGAAGTTGCTACGGAATCGAAGGACCGCTATTCCTTCTGTGCAGCTGTCCTCCAAGTCGGACATCGCCGCGAAGTTTACAAGCGTTGGTGCGCACACGAAAATCGGGCTTGGCCGACTCTTAACCTCTGCAATCTCAAAACTTCCCCGCCACCGGCTTCTCCGGATTCGAGTAATCATAAAACCCGCGCCCCGACTTCCTCCCATACCACCCCGCCATCACCATCCGCTTCAGCAGCGGAGGCGATGCAAACCGCCGTTCTTTGAACTCGTCATACATCACCTGCGTAATGTAGTAAGTCGTATCCAGCCCCACAAAATCCAGCAGCGTAAACGGACCCATCGGATACCCGCACCCCAGCTTCATCGCGTTATCAATATCCTCGATCGATCCCACGCCCTCTTCATACGCCCGGATCGCATCCAGCAGATAGGGCACCAGCAGCCGGTTTACGATGAATCCCGTCTTATCCGAAGTCCGCACCGGAACCTTCCCCAGCCGCTGCGCAAACAAATAAGCCGCGTCATACACCTCAGGAGCGGTAGCGATCGTCTTCACCACCTCCACCAACTTCATCAGCGGCACCGGATTAAAAAAGTGCAGCCCAATAAATCGCTCCGGCCGTTTCACCGCCGTCAATAACTCCGTCACCGAAATCGAAGAAGTATTCGAAGCAAAAATCGCTTCCTTCTTGACGATCGAATCAACCGACGCCCACATCTTCTTCTTTTCCTCAACGTTCTCAATGATGGCCTCAATCACAATGTCGCAATCCGCCAGGTCGGCCTTGTTAGTCGTCCCGCGAAGCCGCGCCCGTATCTCGTCCTTCTGCGCTGGAGTAATCCCACCCTTCTCCACCGGTCGCTCGGCAAATTTCCCCAGCGACTTCTCAATCCCAGCGAACCCCTTGTCGAGATACTTCTGCTCAACCTCGAGCACCGTAACCTCAAACCCAGCCATAGCGCACACCTGCGCAATACCGGAACCCATCAACCCACAACCGAGGACGCCAACTTTTTGAATATTCATGAATAGAAAATTACCTCACTATTGGAGTGCTTGCCGACTCACTTGAAAGGTTTCGCACGGAGATTTCGATTCCAGCGCACTTGACGACTTGGAAGTCGATGACCGGGTGCTTCGTATACGCGATCTCCAGATGCGTAGGGGTCAGCCAGTTCACCTTCAGAGTTATCTCACCCGTCTCTTGCTGATCGAACAACAAAATCTCCGTCGGACTCTGCTGGCCACTCGTCCGCCTCAGTTCAACCGTGGTGTAGAGACCGGCGTTGCCGGGTCCACTGTACTGGTCCGTCCGAGTACTCGCAATCCAGCGTCCGTCGGGAGATCTCACCTCTGCGGACGAAATTATTGTCGGATTATCTCGACAGGCAGAGAGTAAGACGCAGACTCCAACGATTATCAGCGTAGACGTGCGTTTCGAGTCCATTAGGAAAAGTGGCTATACGTGGCCTCTACTGAAAGCTCTCCACCATAGCAATCCCCTGCCCGCCGCCACTACAAGCCGTCGCCAACCCATACTTCTTCTTCCGCCGCCGCAACTCACACAGCCGCGTGATCATGAAGTCGGGCGCATAGTTCAAAGGATAAGTTACTCTGACCAGAAACCGATCAGCGGCCTTCGAGATTCTTGAGCCGGTCTGCCAGAGATTCGACTTCGGCATCCAGCGCGCGAAGGGCTGCGGCATGGCTTCGCGAACGCAATTCGACGGGAGACGCCCACTTGTGAAACTCGGTGAGCAGGGTGGTTTCCACCTTCTCTAACCGTTCACTAATCCACTGTTTATCTTCGTCCGTGAGCACACCCAATTATAGGGCAAACGCGCAATCGGATCGCAACGTTTTTCTCAAGGAGCCCATTACGCCAGGAGCTTCACCCTCAGCCACTAAAGTCAGGCCGGCACCGAAATCTCACTGAAAGCTCTCCACCACCATAGCAATCCCCTGCCCCCCTCCAATACACGCCGTCGCCAACCCATATTTCTTCTTCCGCCGCCGCAACTCATACAGCAGCGTAATCACCAGCCGCGTCCCGGTCGCTCCCAGCGGATGCCCCAACGCAATCGCTCCGCCATTCACGTTCACTTTTTCGCGGTCGAGTCCCAATTCCTTCTCCACCGCCAGATACTGCGCCGCAAACGCCTCGTTCACTTCAATCAAATCGATGGATTCCAAAGTCATCCCCGCGCGCTGCAGCGCAATCTTCGTCGCCGGCACCGGACCGCTCCCCATAATCTTCGGATCGACCCCCGCAATCCCCCAATTCACAATCCGTCCCAGCGGACTCAGATTTCTCTTCTGTGCCTGCTCCAGCGACATCACCACCACCGCCGCCGCGCCATCCACGATCCCGCTGGCATTCCCCGCCGTCACCGTTCCCGGTTTTCCTGACGACGATCCAAACGCCGCCCGCAGCTTCGCCAATCCCTCCATCGTCGTCTGCGGACGCCGATGGTCGTCTTCGGTCAACTGCTCACCCGTCGCTTCGCCTTTCGAATTCCGCAGCGGAACCGGCGTCAACTCTTCCTGCACCCGCCCCGCCTTATAACCCTCATCCGCCTTCTGTTGCGAGCGCAACGCGAATTCGTCCTGCGCCTGCCGCGTAATTCCCTGCTGCTCGCTATACAGCTCCGCCGTATTCGCCATGTACAAACCGCAGTAAGTATCGAGCAGCGCCACCATCAGCGAATCTTCCAGCTTCCCGCCCGCAGCCAACGTAAATCCATCTCTCCCGCGTATCGAAAACGGAGCCTGCGACATCGACTCCATCCCGCCCGCCAGCACCATCTTCGCTTCTTCTGTCTGGATCATCTGCGCCGCGCTCACAATCGCCTGCATCCCCGACCCGCACAGCCGATTCACCGTCAGCGCCGGAGTCTCAATCGGCAACCCCGCCCGTAACCCCACATGCCGCGCCCCATACAGCGCATCGCCCGAAGTCTGCTGCGCATTGCCGAACACAACGTGATCGAACTCTTTCGGATCGACACCGGCCCCGTCTGTCCCCGCTCGCTCAATCGCAGCCTTCGCCGCCACCGCGCCCAGTTCCTGCGCCGTGTAGTCCTTGATCTTTCCGCAATAGCGTCCAAACGGAGTCCGCGCCCCGCTGACAATCGCAATATCTCCAGGTTTCAACATGAAAGCCTCAACATGAGTCCCACTTATAGATGAGAGTGCGCCGGCCAGAAGCCAACTTGTGAGTTTAACAGCAGCGAAGATTTTGTAATTTGGTAATTTCTAATTTGCTAATTTCAAAGTAGGTGAGAGTTTGATTGCCCGATGAAATTAGAGGATTGAGGGTTTTCCAAATTACAAAATTACAGATAACAAAATTACAAAATCCATTCTCGGCGTTCTCCGGCGTCTCGGCGCCGAACCGCTACGCTACCGCCGCCGAGGCCGCGAACTGCGGAGCCTGCGCCACGCTCTTCCCCACGCCCTGCGTCACCGCTTGCTCCAGCGCATGATCGGCGCGGTTGACGACTTCGGTGACAATATCCACCGGATCGAAATGCTGCCGCATCACCGCCTGCGCCAGCCCGGCACTGAACTCGACCGCCTTGTCCCTGCCCGGAAAATGCACTTCGGCAAGCAGCCGCCGCAATTTCTCCATTGCCAGCAACGCTTCTTTTTCACCCGTGTCGCCCAGCACCAGCGCGATCGTGCTTGCTTCGTAGCGAAACGCCAGATCGTTCGTCCGGATGTTCGCCGAAACCATCTGCCCAATCTGCTCCATCACCGCCGTAACCGCCTGCTCCCCATATTCCTTGATCAGCGCACTGCGTTTGCCGAACTGCATCAGCAGCACCGTCACCGATGTCCCTTGCTGCAAGCCGCGCCGCGTTTCCGCGTGCAGCAAATCCAGATACGACGCCCGCTTCAGCAGTCCCGATTTTTCGTCCGTCACGGAAAGGTTCTTCACCAGCCGCCGCAACCCGGCGTTGTTCAGCGCGATCATCACCTGGTCGCTCAGCGTGCGGATCACCAGCACCTCCGACGCCTGCCACACCCGCTTCGCATTCTGCGCCAGAATCAGCACCCCGATCTGGTCTTCGCCCTCGGCCAGCGGCAAAGCCAGCAGCGACTCGGCCTGCAGCTCCTCGACAGCGCTGCGCATTTCGATCAGTTCCGGAGCATTTCTCGCATCGCCGATCATCACCGTGCCGCGCGCCACCGCCAGGTCCTGCAACGTTTCCGCCAGGCTGATTAGCGCCGCTGAACTCGCCGGAATCAGCCCTTCCATGTGATATTCCTGAACATTCGTAGGCGCCAGGCCCGGCTTGCGCAGCGCCACCACGCAGCGCGACGCTTTCCAGTTCGCGCCGATTTCGCTCGCCGTCATTTTCAGCACGCCTTCCGCATTGCCCTGGTGGTAGAGTTTGCGCGTAATTTCCGCCACTCGCGCCAGGCTGCTCACGTCGGCCACATCGCTCACCGCCGCTGGCGCCGGTGCTGGCGCAGCCGCCTCGCCACTCGTTGTCGCCGGCGCGGTCGCTCCCGGCTTTTCCCCCTGCACTTCAATGCCCGCCGCGATATATAACTTCCGCAAATCCTGGTTGCGCTCTTCCTCCCGCGGATACAACTCCTGAATTCGTTGCAGCCGCTCGATCGCCTTCGACCGCATGCCATACTGCACCAGGATTTCCGCCTGCAACATCAGGTCCTGCAGCGCCCCCGCTCCCAGCGTCGGCTCTTCGACCCGCGCGACCTGGTCCTCGCGTTCTTCCTTCTTGACTGTAGTAAACCTCGACGCGATCACATCGAAGCGCTGGTCGTCGATCTTGCCGCGCAACGCTTCGAGTCGCTTCTGGTGTCCCGGCTCGTACGGATCCATCTCCGCCGCCCGGTCCAGACACTCGCCCGCCTTCTGGTAATCGTGCTTCGTGCAATAGAGATCAAAGAGCTTCAGCAGCGCCTGCGCATAATCGGCTTCCCGGTTCGAAGCGTTGAACAGTTCCGCCAGAAACTCCAGCATCTCCGCCGACGGACGGTGCGATGCCAGCAGCTCCTGCATGGTCGTAATGAACGATCGCCGCTCCCCTCGCCGCCGCTGAAAAGCTTCCAGTTTCCGCGCCAGCGTCACCGCTTCCCGGTCCAGTTCGGAGTCGATCATCTTTCCCATCAGCCCCACCACCTGATGCATCCGCACCGGATTCTGCTCGAACATCTGCCAGATCAGCGGTTCCGCCTCCAGGCACCGGTCCGCCAGCAGCAGCGCCTGCGCATACAAGCCGCGGAGCTCCACCGATTCCTCGCCGCCGTGCACCAGCGGCTCAAAAATGAAGATCGCCGCTCCCGCTTCGCCCCGCGACAACAGGCTCTTGCCATACGCAATCGCAATCTTCGCATCCGACGGATTTTCCGCATACGCCCGCTCGAACCATTTGCTCGATTTCTCTCCCGCCGTTTCCGCCAGTTCCGCCAGTTGCAGAAACGACTGCGCCGCCATCACGTGTTCGCCCAGTTCCGCAGAAAATTCCGCCACTCGCAAATGGTTTTGCTGCGATGGATCCAGACTCACAATCCGCCGCAGCACCAGCAGCCCCTCTTCGTCCTTGCTCTGCTTTCGCAAATCCTCCAGCGCGTTTTCGTAGGTCCCAATCGCCAGTTTCTTGTTCGACTGCTCCAGCAGCTGTCCGAAACGTACTTTCTGCTCCCAGGTCGGATTCGTATACCGCGCCAGTTTCTTGTAGGTCAGACTGGCCCGCGTCGCATCCGCCGACGCCACCTGCCGCTCGAACAACTCTCCCATCAGCTCCACCGCCTGCGGCTTCCTGTTCACTGACAGACATAGATCCGCCGCCATCTGCCGTACATTGTCGTTTTGCGGATCGCTTTCCAGGACTTGCAGGTATTCCGCTAGCGCGTCGGCGGTTTTGCCCTTCTGCAATAGCTTTTCCGCTTTTTCGACGCGGCGGACCAGCTCGGCGCGATTAGGAGTTTCCGGCATTATGGGCGGTCTTCGGAGACAGAGTGTTCCACCTCGATTCTAGGTTTCGCCCCCAGCACCAGCAACGCGCTTCGCCCGCGCTGCGATTACGAAAGTCATGCGCCCACCCCCGGCATTTCATACTCGAACCCACAAAATGCCCACCGCGTAGCGTCACAACTTCTGTTATACGAATACGAGCACTGCTCCGCCGGTACTAATAATGTTGCCCTCGTAATGTCGTACTTGTAGCGCGCCTCTATCCCGATGCCGACCACGCCCAACCCCGAATCCGGCCTCCGCCGCCAACTCAGCGCCGGACAAATCACCATGGTCGCCGTCGGCGGCTCCATCGGCACTGGACTGCTTCTCGGCACCGCGGCCGCCATCCAACTCGCCGGCCCCGCCGTCATCCTCAGCTTCGTCCTCGCCGCCTTCATCAGCGGAACCGTCGCCCTGGCCTTGGCCGAACTCGCCACCGCACATCCTGCCGCTGGTTCTTTCGGCGTCTACGGAGACCTCTATCTCAACCACTACGCCGGCTTCCTAGCCCGCGCCGGATACTGGCTCGCCATCGCCGTTTCCATCGGCGCCGAAATGGTCGCCTCCGCCACCTATATGCAGCTCTGGTTTCCGCGCGTGCCCGCCATCACCTGGGTCTTCGTCTTCTCCGCGCTCCTGCTCGGAGTTAACCTCTTCAGCGTTCACACTTACGCCCGCTTCGAATTCTGGTTTGCCATGATCAAAGTCGCGGTCATCGCCGCCTTCATCGCGCTCGGCGCAGCCCTGCTCCTCACCGGACGCACCGCCGCCCAATACACCACTCACGGCGGATTTTTCCCACTTGGCGCAGCTGCTCCGCTCCTCGCCATCACCTTCGCCATTTACAGCTTCGGCGGCGTGGAAATGGTGGCCGTTGCCTCCGGCGAATCCGCGTCCGCCAAAAACATTTCGAGCGCCGTCCGCCGCACTTTCTTCACCCTCACCATCCTTTACATCGGAGCCATCGCCATCCTCGTCGGCATCGCGCCCTGGAACCGCATCGGCGTCAGCGAAAGTCCCTTCGTCACCGTCTTTCGCTCCGTCAACCTCCCTGGCGCCACTCACTTTATGAATTTCGTCGTCCTCACCGCCGCCCTCTCCGGATCGAACGCCGCCCTCTACATCTCCTCCCGCATGTTGTTCTCTCTCGCTCGCACCGGATGGGCTCCCGCCGCTCTCGGCCGCCTCAGCCAGAAAGGAACTCCCACCTTAGCCCTGCTCGTTTCTTCTTATGGAGTCGTCGTCGCCTTGGTCCTCGAACGCTACGCTCCCGCCAAAGCCTTCGAATACATTCTTCGCGGAGCATTTTTTGGCATGATGCTTTCCTGGATCGTCTCCCTTGCAGCCCACATCAACTACCGCCGCCAACTCACCGCCACGCAAATCGAGACCATCCCCGCCCGCTCGCCCCTGGGAAAATGGGGATCGATCGTCGGCCTGACCGTGGTCCTCGCCTCGATCGCGAAGACCTGGTGGGATTCCCGCATCAACCTGATCGCCGGCCTGACTTTCCTGATCGCCCTCACCATCCTCTACTTCATCCTTCGTCCCCGCGAACACTCGAGCAAAAATTATTGACGAAATGTTGACATTCACCCGAATTATTCCTCCCCGGTTTCTGCTATCTTGATTGAGATCAAGCGCCTGAATGCCGCACCGGACGCCGATTTCAGCCGCCGCAATCAAACTTGCTTTCTCCCAGGGAGTCATCGCTTTCATGAAGTCAGCCATCATCGCCGCCTCTATCGCCGTTCTCCTCCTGACGTTCGCTCTGCCGTTCGCGCCGCAACCGTCCTTCGCAGCCCCGCTCACGGCCCCGACCGTCCTCCACACCTTCACCGGCGGGAAAGATGGCTCCTACCCCGACTCCAACCTAACCGCCGACGCCGCCGGAAACCTCTACGGCACCACCCAGATCGGCGGGGCCGACGGAGCAGGCACAGTCTTCGAACTTTCTCCCGGCCCAAATGACAAATGGCAATTTTCCGTGATCTACACTTTCACCGGCGGGACCGACGGCGGCAACCCGCTCGGCAGCCTGGTATTCGACGCCGCGGGTAACGCCTATTCAACAACATCGTCCGGCGGAGCCAACGGATTGGGCGTCGTCTTCGAACTCACTCCTCCACCCCAGGGCGCTCCCGCCAAAACATGGACTGAATCTGTCCTCTACAGTTTTCAAGGCGGAAGCAACGATGGCGCCGCCCCCTTCGGCAATGTGGTTTTCGATTCCGCCGGCAACTTATACGGCACCACCTCCATCGGCGGACTCACCCATCTCGGTTGCGCGCTCCCCGCCAAAGGCTGCGGCACCATCTTCGAGCTGTCGCCGTCGGGCGCGGGATCATGGAGTGAAAGAATCCTCCATCGCTTTCGCGACGCCTTCGGCGAAGGCGCAGCCCCGCGCGCCGGTCTGGTCATCGATGCCCTTGGCAATCTCTACGGCACAACTTACGATGGCGGCAATAATGATGAGTGCGGCGGCTACGGCTGCGGCACCGTGTTCGAACTGCTTCCTCCCGCCGCGGGAAAAAAACACTGGATCTTCAAGAATCTCATCGACTTCAATGGCGCTGACGCGGCCCTCCCCGCCGGAGGCCTCACCTTAAACGCCGGCGCGCTCTACGGCACCACCAACTATGGAGGCGCATATAACAAAGGCGTCGTCTTCTCCTTCACGCAGGATTCAGGCCGCTGGAAATTCTCCACCGTCTACAGCTTCAACGGACTCGACGGCCTTCAGCCCTCCGGCAATCTCGCCTTCGACAGCAACGGCAATCTCTACGGCGCAACCTACGAAGGCGGAGCCAACGATTGGGGATCGATTTTCCAACTCGTCCCCGGAGAATCTGGCTGGACCGAGAATCTCCTATACAGTTTCGCCGTCAGCGGCAAAGGAGCCGGCGCCAACCCCTTGGGAGGAGTCATCCTCGATTCCGCCGATAACATCTACCTCACCACCAACCAGGGAGGCAGCCTGAAATACTGCCAACCCAACTCCGGCTGCGGCGTAGTCGTCAAGCTCAGCGCAGCAGGAGCGCAGTAAAGCTAAGCGCAGTAAGAAGATCGTGACAGGGCCATGCGATCTAACCTGAATTGGAGTTGGAGTATACTGCCCATAAGTGGGGATTAAGCTTATGGCAAATTCACTAACAGTCGGTCTGGCATTGGGTGCAGTCACAATAGGCCTTATCATCCGCATAGGTTTGCTGACCCAGCCCAAAACCCGTACGATCTGGCGTTCGTTTTTCAAGCGTTCGTAGAGCGGAACGGATTTCCACTGGGCAGGTGACGGAGACAGGCGCGCCAATCAATAATCATCTTCCTGAAACGGAAACTCTCTCTGCCCTTCCTACTCACCTACCCAGATTTTGCAGTTGCCAACTTTTTCTGTTCTGCTATGCTCAGCTTGTTTCGGGTCCCATCTGAACGGCGGGACGAATCTGGACTTCCCTACCTGTGCGACTTCCTGTCGCGTTAGTTCCCGGCCGCTCTGTTCCCCCGAACCAAGGAGCAGTCTGTGAGTCCTTCAACAAAATTCAGCGTAATTGCAGGCAGTGAGCGTAAACCCCTCCGCGGTGCCCAGTTGATCCACACTTCGCACCCGGACCAAACCATCGAAGTCTCCATTCGCCTCCGCTCCAAAGCGGAAGCCAAACGCAAAGAGCTCAAGTCCGCCCTGGAAAAGCCTGGTTTCAAGCATCTGTCCCGCACCGAGTTCGAAAACACTTACGGTGCCGATCCGGCCGATCTCAACCAGATCAAAAAGTTCGCCCAGGAATTCAACCTCAAGGTCCACGAAACTGGCACCGAACTCGCGCGACGCACAGTCGTTCTCTCGGGGACCGTGGCGAATCTGCAAAAAGCATTTCAGGTCGAACTCAACGAATACAGCCACCCCAACGGAAACTTCCGCGGCCGCGTCGGCAGCATCAGCGTGCCCTCCGAATATGCCAGCATCATCACCGGAGTCTTCGGCCTCGACAACCGCAAGCAGGCCGAGCCCCATTTTCGCCGCCTCATCAAACCCGACAAACACAAACACAAAACCCCAGCCTCCTCCGGCTCCTTCAATCCCACCGATGTCGCCAAGATCTACGACTACCCGGCGCAAGACGGGACCGGGCAATGCATCGGTATCATCGAGTTAGGCGGAGGTTTTCAACTCTCTGACTTGAACACCTATTTCAGCTCGCTCGGCATCACCACGCCGCCGCAAGTGATCTCCGTGTCGGTTGACGGAGGAACGAATAGCCCGACCACTCCCAACAGTGCCGACGGCGAAGTCATGCTCGACATCGAAGTGGCCGGTTCCATCGCTCCCGCCGCGAAAATCGTCGTCTACTTCACCCCCAACACCGATCAGGGCTTCCTTGATGCCATCACCACCGCCGCCCACGACAGCACCAATCAACCCTCGGCCATCTCTATCAGTTGGGGATCGGCCGAATCGCAATGGACCTCGCAGGCTCTCACCAGTATGGATGAAGCTCTTCAGGCCGCAGCCGCCATGGGCGTGACCGTCTGCGTTGCCTCCGGCGACAATGGTTCATCCGACGGAGTCAGCGACGGCCAGAACCACGTCGATTTCCCCGCGTCCGATCCCTTCGTCCTCGGCTGCGGCGGAACCTCGCTGCAAGCCACGAACGACACGTATGTCGGCGAAACCGTCTGGAACGACGGAGCGAGCGGAGGAGCCACCGGCGGCGGAGTCAGCGATGTTTTTCCGCTCCCTTCCTGGCAGCAGGGCTTCAACGTTCCCGCACCAACCGTCCAAGGCGGAGGCCGCGGCGTTCCCGATGTCTCCGGCGATGCCGACCCCAATACTGGCTATAACATCCTGGTCGATGGCGACAACGAAGTCATCGGCGGCACCAGCGCGGTTGCGCCTCTCTGGGCAGCGCTGGTCGCAAGAATCAATCAGCAGTTGGGCAAGCCCATAGGCTTCCTCAACCCGCTCATCTACTCCCAAGCCGTCGAAGCCTCCGGATTCCACGACATCACCCAGGGCAACAACGGCGCCTTCAAGGCAGCCGCAGGATGGGACCCTTGCACCGGATTAGGCAGTCCCGACGGCGTCCCATTAGCGGCCGCTCTCACCGGAACGCCCAGCACCGGAGCGCAATCCATCCACGCAACTGCATCCCTAAAGCCTCGCAAATCTAAGGAATCCGCAGCCTAAACACAACTAAAGGAACTCGGTGCCCCAGGTTCGCGCCCATGTTTTCCGGGCGCTAACCTGGGCCGCGCCGCGTTGCAAACATCGGCCTGCTCTAGCGCACCTCAGCTTTTTTCTTCATAATCCGACTCATGGCCCTTGTCGTCTTCCTCCGGGGCGTCAACGTTGGCGGACACCGAACCTTTCGCCCCAGAATCCTTGCAC
>Ga0182015_10003001_pt1 | contig 19465 bp, 12 predicted proteins | sample 712P3MmetaG_FD_120478 | JGI IMG/M metagenome (GOLD analysis project Ga0182015, IMG submission 120478) | Permafrost microbial communities from Stordalen Mire, Sweden - 712P3M metaG | ecosystem: Environmental > Terrestrial > Soil > Wetlands > Permafrost | place: Sweden: Stordalen | collected...
CTCAAGCTGGAATTCATGTCCGGGGATTGGGGAAACCGGAAGGTCATCGCTTCGATGGCGGACCTTCGGATCGACCACGACTGGAGCGAGCGGCCTCCGGCCCCCGGCGTCGACGTATCCTCCTACTGGGCCCGCTGGAGCGGCGCGATCCGCGTCCCCTCGGGCGGCAAGTACATCTTCATGGTCCAGAACCACGGCAACGTAAGCGTCCAGCTGGACGGCAAGAACATCATCGAGAGCTGGTCCAACCCGAGCGACGCCCTCTTCGCCGAGGTCCAGCTGGAGTCCGGCTCGAGGCACTCGGTCGCGGTCGAGGTCAGATACGACAACCAGGGGTCGCCCGCCGTCCGGTTCGCATGGGGCGCGGCCCCGCCGCTCCTGACGGAGGAACAGGCCGCGCGGGTGCGCTCCGCGGACGCCGTCGTCGTCTGCGCCGGGTTCAACCTCATGCTCGAGGGCGAGGGTGCGGACCGGGCCTATGACCTCCCGAACGACCAGGCCGAGCTCATCCGGAGCGCCGCCTCGCTCAACCCGCGGACGATCGTCGTCATCAACTCGGGCGGCGTCGTCGGCACGGCCGACTGGATCGGGCGCGTCCCCGCGGTCCTGCAGGCCTGGTACCCGGGCCAGGAGGGCGGCCGCGCGGTCGGCGAGATCCTCATGGGTTCCGTGAACCCGAGCGGCCGGCTGCCGATCACCTATGAGAAGCGCAGGGAGGATTCGCCCTCGTTCGGCAACTACCCGGGTTCAAACGGGAGGGTGAACTATGCGGAGGGCATCCTCGTCGGCTACCGCTGGTTCGACGCGAAGGGGGTCGCCCCCCTCTACCCCTTCGGCTACGGCCTCACCTACACTACCTTCCACTATGACAAGTTCCACGTGGAGGCGACGGGCGACGGGCACTGGGCGGTGACCTTTGACGTGACGAACAACGGGACACAGGCCGGCGACGAGGTCTCCGAGCTCTACGTGAGCCCGCCGGTGACCTCCAAGGCGTCGCGCCCCATCCGCGAACTCCGGGGCTTCAGCCGGGAGAGCCTCCTCACGGACCAGACGATCACGATCACCATCATCCTCGACCGGCACGCATTCTCGTATTTCGACGAGGCGAAGGGGGACTGGGCGGTCGAGCCCGGTCCCTACACGATCGAGGTGGGCTCCTCCTCCAGGAACATCCTGCTTGGCGGCCCCGTCAGCATTGAGTAGGCCCGCGCCTCAGCGCCACTCGTGGCGGGGGTACTTGCGCGAGAGCTCGGGCCTTATCTTCGGGTAGATGTCCCTCCAGAAGCCGGTCAGGTCGTCCGTGACCTGGATCGGCCGCTGGTTGGGCGCCAGGACCTCGATCTTCACCGGGATGCGGCCGCGCCCGAGCGAGAAACGGCCCTCTATCCCGTAGAGTTCCTGGATCCGGGCGCTCAGGACGGGCGGCCCCTCGGCTGCGTAGGTGAGGCGCGAGCGCCGCCCGTTGGCCATCGTGAGCCGCTCGGGCACCGCCTCGTCCATCGCCGCCAGCTGCTCGGCCGTCAGCCAGTCCCTTAGTACGGGCATCACCTCCCTCCCCTTCACGCCGCGAGCCGAGCTCTCGCCGTAGCACACCTGCTCAATCAGGGTCAGCCGGTCGGCCGGCGTCACGGGGTTCACCTCGTACTCCGGGAACCATTCCGCCAGGCGGTTCACGCGGGTGATCCACTGCTCCACGGAGTCGTCCCAGGCGTCGATCGTGATGCGGCCTGCGACGACCTCGCGGGCGAGTAGCGCCGCCGCCTCGTTCGACGGCACGTCGTCCGAGCCCGACTTGGACTCGAGGACAAGGTCCCTGAAGCGCTTCTCGCGGCGGGCGACGACGCGCTTGGCCGCCGGGTCGTAGGCGACCTCCCGCTCGTCCCGGAATTCCCCGGGGAAGAGCTCCCTCAGCCACGACTCCTCGACCGCCGTCGCGATGTTGAGCAGGACGCTCACCTCCCCCCCGCGGCCGCCCACCTCGGTGATCTCGGCCGCGACGAGGAGCCTCGCGCCGCCCATCGCGCTCTCCCGCGCGAGGAGCCCGCGCCGGCCGTGGACAAGCTCGCACCGGAGGGTGCTGGCATCGAGGCGGCGGGCCAGGTGGTCCGGGAAGCCCGCGAGGACGCACTTGCAGACCTCGCTGCCGGCGACCCGGCGCTCCGAGGCGTCGAGGCCCTCGGCCGCGGCTATCCCCACAAACTGCTCGAAGAGCGGACCGACCTGGCGCGCGGCCTGGGCATGGATCCCCAGGCGCCGGCAGGACTCCGCCGAGTAGTTGCTGCGGTCGGCAAAGCGCCACGCGCGCATGAGGAGGAAGAAGTCGCTCTCGTTCTCCTCGCCGAGCGTTTCCTCGCGCGCCTCCTCCACCCGACGGTCCACGCCCCTGAGGAGGAAGTTCCTGCCCTGGGTCAGGGCGGCCATCATGGCCACCGAGCGCACGCAGCCGCGCTCCTGGGCGGCCAGGAACATCCGCGCATAGCGCGGATGCACCGGAAAGCGCAGCATCCTGCGCCCGATCTCGGTTATCGCCCTCCCCGCGCCCGAGAGGGCGCCGAGGTCGGCGAGGAGCGACTCGGCCTTCTCGAGGCCGCGCGGGTCCGGCCGCTCGAACCAGTTGAACGACCCCACGTCGACGATCCCCGAGGCCTTGAGGGTCAGGACGACCTCCGAGAGGTCGAGGCGCTTCACCTCGGGCAGCTCATGGGCCTGGCGCTGGCCGTGCTCGCGCTCCGTCCAGAGCCTCACGCACACCCCGGGGGCCGTTCGCCCCGCCCGGCCCGCGCGCTGGTCGGCGCTTGCAGCCGATATCTTCTCCACGAGGAGGGTGTTGATCCCGCGGGCTGGGTCGAAGCGCGCGGTCCGCGCGAGGCCGCTGTCGATGACCGCGGTCACCCCGTCGATCGTGAGCGAGGTCTCGGCGACATTCGTCGAGACGATGATCTTGCGGCCGGCCGTGCGCGCCACCGCGCGGTCCTGGGCCTCCGGGGGCAGCTCCCCATGGAGCGGGAACGCGGCGAAGCCGCGCAGGGCGCGGCTTCCCTGGACCGCCTGGATGGTCCGCGTGATCTCGTAGGCCCCGGGCATGAAGACCAGCATGTCTCCCTCCGTGGAGGCGGCCACGCGCTCGCACTCCCGGGCGGCGACGTCCCATACCGGGTCGGCGTCGAAGTTCGCCGTCTTGGCGAGATACTCGATCCGGACGGGAAATGTCCTGCCCTCAGAGACGAGGACGTCGCAGGGGGCCAGGTAGTCCCGGAGCGCCCCCGCGTCCAGCGTCGCGGACATGACCGCGATCTTCAGGTCCGGGCGCTCCGTCCGCTGCAGCTTGAGGGCGCTCGCGAGCGAGATATCCCCGTAGAGGTGGCGCTCGTGGAACTCGTCGAAGACAACCGCGCTCACTCCCCGCAGGGCCGGGTCGAAGGTCATCTGCCGAAGGATTATCCCCTCGGTCACAAAGCGGATCCTCGTGCGCTCGCTCAGGCGGGACTCGAGGCGGATCTGGTAGCCGACGACGCCCCCGAGATCCGTCCCCATCTCGTCGGCCACCCGCCGCGCAAGCATACGGGCGGCGAGACGCCGGGGCTGCAGGACGACCACCTGTCCGCCGTCCAGGAAACCGTTCCTCAGCAGCATCTGGGGCACCTGCGTCGATTTTCCCGAGCCCGTCGGCGCCTGCACAATCACCCTCCCTCTGGCGCGCAGGGACGCGACAAGGGCGGGCTCCAGCTCGTATATGGGAAGGTCTCTGGGTGACATGTTGGGCCTGTGAATAACCGGTGAGCTAAGTTGCTCGCAGGTTATTCACAGCATCGCAGTGTGAGGGAATTGTGGATAAGAAAAGCTTCACCATTTCGTAACGGAGCCGCAACCTCACCTCGTTCCTTGATAGAACAGTCGCAGCGCGAAGGCCTGAAAACCCCTTCGAAAGCACGACTGGGATAATCCCGGGCGACCGGGGAAAGGATGGTGGCAGCTGGTGCCGCTATCCCCTCACCGCAGCAATGCGGATCCGAGGCAATATCACCAGCTCCTCTGGCCGGTGTCATGACCGGTCAGTTACATGAACTCAGGAGCTGAGAGGCGAGGCGCGATTAGAAACCGTGTCCGAGCCGAGTCAGGCAGGCGGGAAGTTTCGAACCGCCGGCCGACGCAGTTACCCAGAGGGTACGGCTGCTACTGCGCAGACCAGAACGCAATCGCGTTTCCCGGCGGGACGACCCCGCCAAAAGGCCCAGATCGGTAAAAACGACCCGGGCGCGCAAGGGAGACGGGAAGGCGGGGAGCGAGCGGGCCAGGCAAATCCCGCGAAAACTCCTCAATTGGGCGGCGTGTAAATCCACGTCACCCAACTGCAAAGCGAACGCAGCCTGAGAGTTAAGAGGTCAGACCCGTAACGCGGGGCAAACGATCGGCCAAAAGCTGATGCTGTCCCCGTGGCAACGGTGCCGACGCGAAAGATCCGCTACTTGTAGGCGTGTCTGCACCACGTCCGGCGTGCCGCCCCTGGCAGGGGGTGGCCGAACTGGGCGAAGAGGCCTCACTCGATAAACTTCAACCGGAAAACGGTAGGAGCGATCCCGCCATGAGATCGAAAACTTCGCATGCCGCGAAGAGTGGCGTCGGGGAGCATACGGCCCGCGAAAGCGAGAGCGCCCAACGTATGTGACGGGAAAGAGCGCGTGGCGAGCGCCCACCCCCAAATTTGGCCCCGGAACCGCAAGGTTCCGGGGCCTTATTTTTTTCCCTTTTTCCCGGGCCGGCCACATGCAAGGCGGCTGCGTCCCGTTCGCCCTTGCGTTTGGTGCCATGAAATGGCACGATTGCGCTCTTTTTCAAATTTACAGACCTGCCCGCGCAATGAACCAGAACATCCGCAATATCGCCATCATAGCCCACGTTGACCATGGGAAGACCACCCTCGTGGACAAGCTCCTCAAGGAGGGCGGCGTCTACCGCGCCAACCAGAAGGTCGAGGAGCGCGCCATGGACTCGATGGACCTGGAAAAGGAGAAGGGCATCACGATCAAGGCCAAGAACACCTCTGTCCACTGGCACGACAAGACGATCAACATCGTCGACACCCCCGGCCACGCCGACTTCGGTGGCGAGGTCGAGCGCGCGCTGCGGATGGTCGACGGCGTCCTCCTCCTCGTCGACGCCTACGACGGCCCCCAGGCCCAGACCCGATTCGTCCTTCGCAAGGCGTTGGCCCACGGGCTCAAGGTCGTGATCGTGATCAACAAGATCGACCGCGAGAACGCGGAGCCCGCGAAGATGTACGACAAGGTGCTGGAGCTCCTGATGGAGCTGAACGCCACCGAGGAGCAGTTTGACGCGCCGGTCGTGTACGGTTCGGGCCGGGACGGCTACATGATGTACCACCTCGGCGAGGCGAAGACGGACATGTCCCCCCTCTTCCAGACCGTTCTGGACCACGTTCCGCCCCCGTTTGCCAAGCCGAACGAGCCCTTCCACATGCTGGTCTCCAATATCGACTGGAGCGACTACGTGGGCCGGATCGCGGTTGGGAAGATCCTGGGAGGCACCGTGACCGTGGGCGACACGGTCTTCGTGATCCGCCACGCCGACGGCAAGCGCAGCCGGGCGAAGGTGACCAAGATATTCGAGTTCACGGGCCTGGGCACGGCCGAGGCGCCGACCGGCGGCGCCGGCAACATCGTCGGCATCTCCGGGTTCGAGGACGTCGACATCGGCGACACCCTCACGGCCGACGAGAACGGCCACCAGCTGCCGTTCACGCAGATCGACCCCCCGACGCTCGAGATGCAATTCTGCGTCAACGACGGCCCGCTCGTCGGCAGGGAGGGCAAGCTCGTCACCTCTCGGCAGCTGAAGGAGCGCCTCTTTCGCGAGCTCAAGACCAACGTCTCCATCTACATCGAGGACACCGACAAGGCCGGCGTCTTCAACGTCAAGGCGCGCGGGGCCATGCAAATCGCCGTGCTGGTCGAGACCATGCGCCGCGAGGGCTTCGAGCTCCTCGTCTCAAGGCCCACTGTCATCGAGAAGGTGGTGGACGGCCAGCGCCAGGAGCCCTACGAGACCGTCTGGATCGAGGTTCCCGACGAATGCGTCGGCGCCATCATGACGAACATGGCGAACAGGAAGGGGATCCTCTCCAACATGGAGAAGCTCTCCCACACGACGATGATCGAGGCGACCATCACGACCCGCGGGCTGATCGGGATGGAGATTGACGTCGTCAACGCGACGAGCGGGCGCGGCGTGCTCAGCCATCTCTTCAAGGAGTATGGGCCGTACGCGGGCGAGGTGCTGACGCGCATCACCGGCACAATCATCGCGACCGAGGCGGGAACGACCACCGGCTACGCGCTCGAGATGGTCCAGGAGCGCGGAAAGCTCTTCGTCAGCCCCGGCGAGGAGGTCTACGAGGGGATGATCGTCGGCGAGAATCCCCGCAACGAGGACATCTCCTGCAACGCGGTCCGGGCGAAGGCGCTCACGAACTTCCGCTCGCAGGGGTCCGGCGTCGCCACCGGGCTCACGCCCGCCACCAAGCTGTCGCTTGAGCGCGCCATCGAGTACATCGCCTCGGACGAGTTCGTCGAGGTGACGCCGAAGAACCTGAGGCTGCGCAAGCGCATCCTCAGGGCCACCGAGCGCCGCAAGCAGGAGCGCAAGGGCTGAGCCCTTCTCCGGGCCTAGGCCGTCACCTGCGCGTAGGCCGCGGAGTCGAGGAGCCCTCCGGCTTCCGCCGGGTCCGAGAGCTTGATCTTCATGATCCAGCCCGATCCGTACGGATCCCTGTTCAGGGTCTCGGGCGCGCCGTCCAGGGACGTGTTGACCTCGAGGACGGTGCCGGACGCCGGGGCGTAGACGTCGGAGGCCGCCTTGACCGACTCGACGACACCGAAGGTCGTCCCCTGCCTGAGGACGGCTCCCACCTTTGGCAGCTGGACGTAGGTGATGTCGCCGAGCGAGGCTTGCGCGTAGTCGGTTATGCCGATCGAGGCCGTCCCGTCGGCCTCGACCTTCAGCCATTCATGGGACTTTGCGTAGCGAAGCGCGCTGGGGACGTTGCTCATTGTGACTTCTTTAGCTCGATGAACGGGGGTTTGACGAGTTGCAATTGGATCAGGCTTCCCCGGATGTCGACCTGGAGCGGCTTCGCGGCGGCGGCCGCCTCGACGAGGGCCGAGCCGATCGCCTTGGACAGCATCGGTGAAAGGGTGCCCGAAAGGACGCGGCCGACGATGGCCCCGTCGGCCCCGGAGACCGGCGTCTCCGGGCGCACGATCCTGCGGTCGCCGGTCCTGAAAAAGACGACCTTCCTCGGCGAGCCCTCCTTCTTCTCGTGGGCGAGCGCCTCCTTGCCCGAGAAATCCGCCTCCTTGTCGAGCTTCACCGTCCAGCCGAGCCCCGCCGTGAGCGGCGAGATGTCGCGGCTCAGCTCATGGCCGTAGAGGGGGAAGCCCGCCTCGAGCCTCAGGCTGTCCCGGGCGCCCAGGCCGCAGAGCTCGAGCCCGTGCGGCCCGCCAGCCGCAAGGAGCGCCTCGGCGAGCGCGACCGCGTCTCCCGACGCGTGGTAGAGCTCGAACCCGTCCTCGCCCGTGTAGCCCGTGCGGCTGATGATGCAGCGGACGCCCGCGACCCTCCCCTCGGTGAAATGGTAATACTTCAGGAGATCGAGCCTCGTCTCGGTCAGCGGCTGGACGATCGACACAGCCTTGGGCCCCTGGACGGCCAGGAGGGCGCAGCTGTCGGAGCGGTCCGTCACGGTGACCTCCCTGCCGGCCGCCCTCGATCGGATCCAGTCCAGGTCGGCGGCAATGTTCCCGGCGTTGATGCAGAGGAAGAAATCCTCCGGCCCGCGCATGTAGACGAGCAGGTCGTCGATCACCCCTCCGTCGGGATGGCACATGGGCGAGTAGAGCACCCTGCCCGGGACCATCTTGCCGACGTTGTTCGTGACGAGCGCGTTCAGGAAGGCGGCCGCGCCTGGGCCCTCGATGTCGACCTCGCCCATGTGGCTCACGTCGAACAGGCCCGCGGCGCGCCGCACGGCCTTGTGCTCCTCGAGGATGCTCCGGTACTGGACCGGCATCTCCCAGCCGGCAAAGTCGACCAGCTTGGCGCCGTGCGCCGCGTGGAAATCCCGCAGGGGGGTGTGCTTCAGGTCGGCCATTGCCCCCATACGAAGCCTCGTAAACGGTCCCCGCTGCAAGGCTCTTTTGTGTTCGGAAACGGGGCGGCCGGCGCTACTCTCCGCGAATGCTGCGGTTTGTGCTGCCCTTCGTCATCATCCTCACCGTGGGGATGTCGTTCCTGTGCTCGCTCTTCGAGTCGATCATCCTCTCGACGACGATCGCGGAGATCGAGGCGCTGAAGAAGACGCGCCCCCGGCGGGGGGCGCTCCTGGAGACCCTGAAGCACGAGATAGACGCGACGATCTCGGCGATCCTGACCCTCAACACGGTCGCCAACAGCCTGGGTTCGGTGGTCGTCGGCGCCCTCGCCGTCCAGTTCTACGGCGGAACGGCGCTCGTCTGGATCTCGGTCTGCTTCGGCGCGGTGCTCCTCGTCTTCTCGGAGGTCCTCCCTAAGAACATCGGGGTCGCGCACCGGCGCGAGCTGCAGCCCTATGTCGTCTACCCGATAGGGGCGCTCCGGAGGTTCCTCACCCCCGTCACCTGGATCTGCGCCCTCGTCGTCAGGCCCTTCGTCGGTCCCCCGGCCAAGCTCCACGGATCCGGCGAGGAGATCATCCTCCTCGCCGAGCGGGGGGCCCAGGAGGGAACCCTCTCCAAGAGCGAGTCGAGCATCATAGCCAACGCCCTGTCCCTCGACAACGTGAGGGTGAGCGAGATCATGACGCCCCGGACGGTGGTGACGGCCCTCAACCGCTCCTCCTCGGTCGCCGAGGTCTTCAAGGAGCACCCCACGCTGCCCTTCGGCCGGATGCCGGTCTTCGGCAAGAACCTGGACGACATCCTGGGGATCGTGAGGGGACGCGACCTCCTGAAGGCGAAGGCCCACGGGCAGGACGCCGGCCTGGTGGAGCAGTTCATGCAGGAGGCGCAGTTCATCCCGGAGACGGCCACCGTCGACCACGCCCTCCAGCTCTCGCTTAAGACCCACAACAAGCTGCTGGTCGCCGTGGACGAGTTCGGGGCGACGGCGGGGGTCGTCACGATGGAGGACGTGATCGAGCACCTCCTCGGCCGCGAGATCTTCGACAAGGACGACGTCGCGGTCGACATGCGCGAGCTCGCGCGCACGCGGCTCCAGAAGCAGGAGCGGGGCCGGCGGATATGACCCCGGTGCTCGGCTACTGGGTCGACCAGCTCGACCCGTTCCTGGTCCATTTCGGCGGCCGCTTCGGGGTCCGCTACTACGGGCTCGCCTACGCCGCCGGCTTCCTCGTCTCCGCGTGGCTTCTCAGCCGCTACGCGAGGGCCGGCCGCTCACTCCTGCCCGAGTCGAAGCTCGGTGACTTCATGGTCGCCGCGGTCTTCGGGGTCGTCCTCGGCGGCCGGATCGGGTCCTACCTCCTCTACGACGGGTGGCGCACGTTCGGGACGGATCCCTTGGCGATCCTCAGGGTCTGGGACGGCGGCATGTCGTTCCACGGAGGCCTGGTCGGCGTCATCCTCGCGGTCGCATGGTTCGCGCGCTCAAGCAGAATCCCCATGGTCCACCTCTGGGACCTCGTGGCCTCGACGGCGTCCGCCGGGATCCTCTTCGGCCGCATCGCCAACTTCTGGAACGGCGAGCTCTGGGGCCGGGTCACGAGCGTCCCCTGGGCTGTCATATTCCCGCGGAGCGCCCCACTCCTGCCGATCGACCAGGTCCCGCCCCGCCATCCCTCGCAGCTCTACGAGGCCTCGATGGAGGGGGCGCTCCTCCTCGCCTATGTCCAGTGGCGCTTCTGGAGGACGAACGCAGTCCGCGAGCACCCGGGCACGCTTGCCGGGGAATTCCTGGTCGCCTACGCAGTGCTGCGCATCGCCGGCGAGGGGTTCCGGGAGCCGGACGCGTCCCTCATCATGGGCCTCAGCCGCGGCACGTTCTATTCCCTGTTCATGATAGCCTTTGGTCTCTACCTGCGGCAGCGCCGGGCGGACCCGCTTCCAGCCCCCGCGCCCCCGGGCTAGACGACCGTCCCCGCTGGGATGAGCGCGCCCTTCGGGACCACGAGGACCCCGTCCCTGACGACGACCGAGCCGCCCGCGTAGGTCCCGTCGGGCTTCCCCACCCCGGAAAGGCTGGCGCCGTCGCCGATCCTCGTGTTCTTGTCGATGATCGCGCGCCTGATGTGGCAGTTCTTGCCGACGCCGAGGTTCGGCTTGCCGCGCGCCGCGTTGGTGTCGATCTGCTCCGGCGTCTCGAAGTAGTCGGCACCCATCATGACCACGTCCTCGAGGTCCGAGCCCTCGCCCACGTAGGACCGGATCCCGAACAGGCTGTGCTTGAGCTTGGAGTCGGTCAGGATGCAGCCGTCGGCGACCACCACGTTGTCGATCGCGCACTTGTTGAGCTTCGACGCCGGCAGGTACTCGTAGTGCGAGTAGACCGGCGTCGTCGCGTCGAAGAAGTTGAAGGGGGGAAGCGGCTGGGCCAGGGCGAGGTTCGCCTCGAAGAAGGCCTTCACCGTCCCGATGTCCTCCCAGTAGCCCTCGAAGATGTGGGCGAACATCTTCTTCTTCTCGAGGAGGCTCGGGATCACCTCCCGGCCGAAGTCCGTCATCGAGTTCTCGAGGGACTCGGCGAGGGCGTTGCGGTTGAAGACGTAGATGCCCATGGAGGCGAGGCAGCGCTTCTCGCCGGACTGCTCCTTCAGCATGGACTCGATCGCCGGGCTGAGCGCCATGCCGGCGATCACGGCCGGGTCCTTCGGCTTTTCTGCGAACCCCTGGATGGACAGGTCGTCCGCCACCCGCAAGAGCCCGAGGCCCTCGACCCTCGAGACCGAAAACGGCTTGGCGCAGATCGTGACCTCGGCGCCGGTCGCCAGGTGCTGCTCGATGATCGCCCTGAAGTCCATCCGGTAGAGCTGGTCGCCCGAGAGGATCAGGATCAGGTCGTGGGGGTACTTGCGGAAGTGGATGATGTTCCTCCTGACCGCGTCGGCGGTGCCCTGGTACCAGTCGAGGCTCTTCTCGGTCTGCTCGGCCGACAGGATGTCGACGAAGCCGCCGCCGAACGGGTCGAACTGGTACGCCCCCTGGACGTGGCGGTGGAGGGACGCCGTGTTGAACTGCGACAGGAGGAAAATCCGGTTGATCTCGGAGTTGATGCAGTTGCTGATCGGGATGTCCACCAGGCGGTATTTTCCGGCGAGGGGCACCGCCGGCTTGCAGCGCTCGAGCGTCAGGGGAGCCAGCCGGGTCCCGCGGCCGCCGCCCATAATGACTGCGAGCACGCGTTTTTGGGTGGTCATAGGAATCCCGTTTTCTATGTTGATCGGTCACTTCGCGAGCCAAAATCGTCGCGAAGCCCAATCCTCACCAACAATAACCATGTGCGGCATCGTCGGCTACGTCGGAAATCGCAAGGCTGCGGCCATCATCCTGGAGGGCCTTAAGCGCCTGGAATACCGGGGATATGACTCGGCCGGGCTCGCCATTGCCCAGGAGGGGGGGCTCAAGGTCGTGAAGAAGGTGGGCCGCGTCGAGCACCTCGCCAAGGAGGCCGCCCGGACGCGCCTGACGGGCACGGTGGGGCTCGGGCACACCCGCTGGGCGACCCACGGCGGCGTGACCGAGGAGAACGCCCACCCCCACCTGAGCAGCGACGGCAAGTTCGCCCTGATCCACAACGGGGTCATCGAGAACTACAGCCAGATAAAGACCTTCCTCCTCGGCAAGAACTACACCTTCAGGTCGGAGACCGACACCGAGGTCCTCTGCAACCTGATCGCCTACCACTATGCGAAGGAGTCCGCGGCGGCCGACGGCCAGAGCCCCTTCCTTGAGAGCGTCCGCAAGGCGCTCCACCACGTCGAGGGAACCTACGGGATCGCGGCCCTCTGCGTCGAATTCCCCGGCGAGATCGTGGCGGCCAGGAAGGCCTCCCCCCTCATCCTCGGGGTCGGCGAGAACGAGTACATCGTGGCGAGCGATGCCTCGGCCCTCGTCAGCAGGACGCAGAACGTCGTCTACCTGAAGGATGGGGAGCTTGTCCACATCACGGCCCGGGACTTCGGCATCAGCACGCTCGACCAGGCCGAGGTCTCCCCGGTCGTCGACCGGATAGACTGGACGGTCGAGGACGCCAGCATGGACGGCTACGCGCACTTCATGGAGAAGGAGATCTTCGAGCAGCCGCTGGCGCTCGAGAACACCATGCGCGGGCGGTTCTCGGAGGACGGGAGCACGGCCCTCTTCGGCGGGCTCAACCTCACGCCGGCCGAGTTCCGGCAGGTCGACCGCTTCATGTTCTGCGCGTGCGGGACGGCCTGGCACGCGTGCCTGGTGGCCGAGCACCTGATCGAGCGGTACGCGCGCGTGCCGGTCGAGGTCGATTACGCCTCGGAGTTCCGCTACCGCAACGCCCCGCTCGACCCCCAGACCCTCTTCTTCGTGATCAGCCAGTCCGGGGAGACGATCGACACCCTGGCGGCGCTGCGCGAGGCCAAGCGCAAGGGATTCCGGGTGCTGGCGATCAACAACGTCGTCGGCTCCACGATCGCGCGGGAGGCGGACGGGGGCATCTTCCAGCACGTCGGCCCCGAGGTCGGCGTCGCCTCGACAAAGACCTTCACCTCCCAGCTGCTCCTGGGGGCAATGATGGCCCTCTACGTGTCGCGGATGCGCGACATGAGCTTCAACGACGGCGTCGACTACGTGAAGGCGCTTCGCGGGGCGCCCGACCTCGTCCGCCGAGCGCTCGCCCAGGCCCCGCACATCAAGGCAATAGCCAAGCGCTATGCCCACCACACGGACTTCCTCTTCCTCGGCCGGCTCTCCCTCTTCCCGATCGCGCTCGAGGGGGCGCTCAAGCTGAAGGAGATCTCCTACATCCATTCCGAGGGCTACCCGGCGGCGGAGATGAAGCACGGCCCGATCGCCCTCATAAGCGAGAAGTGCCCGAGCGTGTTCCTCGCGCCAAAGGGGGAGATCTTCAACAAGATCGTCTCCAGCATGCAGGAGATCAAGGCGCGCAGGGGGCCCGTGATCGCGATCGCCACGGAGGGGAGCGAGCTCCCCGAGGGCCTGGCCGACGAGGTGATCCCCATCCCCGACTGCCACGAGGCGGTCCTCCCCATCGTGGCGACGATCGCGGTCCAGCTCCTGAGCTACTACATCGCGGTCGAGAGGGGCTGCGACGTGGACAAGCCGCGCAACCTGGCCAAGTCGGTGACGGTGGAGTGACATGCAGATCCATCCCACCAGGGACGAGTTCGTCGCGCTTGCCCGGACGGGCAACATGATCCCCGTCTACGCGGACCTGATGGCGGACTTCGAGACCCCCGTCTCGGCGTACGCGAAACTGCGGGCGCACGGCCCGGCGTACCTGCTCGAGTCAGTCGAGGGCGGCGAGCGCCTCTCGCGCTACAGCTTCATCGGGTGCCGTCCGCGCAAGAGCTTCTCCTGCGGGCCGAGGACGACCGAGATCCTCGAGACCGGGCAGGCCCCCCGCACGGTGCCGACCCCCGCGGATCCCCTCTCCCTGGTGGAGTCCGAGCTGAGGCAGTTCAAGCCGGTCAAGCTGCCCGGGCTACCGCGCTTCACCGGGGGCGCCGTGGGGTTCCTGAGCTACGAATACGTGACCCGGATCGAGCCCACCGTGCCGGCCGCGCCCCGGGATGAGCTCAAGATCCCCCTCATCTACTTCATGATGTCGGACAGCCTGCTCATTTTCGACAGGGCGAAGCAGACGCTCAGGCTCTGCGTGAACGCCCACGTGCAGGGCGACGGCAATGCCGGCTCGGCCCATGCCGCGGCCGAGGCCGAGATCCGGGCGCTGTTCAAGATCCTGAACGAGAGGAGCTCGCTCGCCCCGGCCCCGCTCGACAGCCCGGCCACGGTCGACGTTCCCCCTGGAAATTTCACGCGCCCGGAGTACGAGAAGCTCGTGGACAGCGTCAAGGAATACATCCGGGCCGGTGACATAATTCAGGTAGTTCCCTCACAAAGGTTTACACAGCCCTTCACCAAGACGCCCCTCGACCTTTACCGGGCGCTCCGGACCGTGAACCCCTCCCCCTACACCTTCATCCTGGATTCGGGCGACTTCGCGCTGGTCGGCGCCTCCCCGGAGGTGCATGTCCGGCTGACGGACGGGCTGGTCGAGATACGGCCGATAGCCGGGACGAGGAAGCGCGGGGCGACCCAGGAGGAGGACCTGGCGCTCGAGAAGGAGCTCCTGGCCGACGCCAAGGAGCGCGCGGAGCACCTGATGCTGGTCGACCTCGCGCGAAACGACATCGGGCGCGTCTGCAGGTTCGGCTCGATCCACGTCCCGGAGTACATGTTCGTCGAGAGGTACTCCCACGTGATGCACATCGTCTCGCAGGTCGAGGGGCAGATCGCAGAGGGAAAAACCGCGTTCGACCTCATGCGGGCGACCTTCCCGGCCGGCACGGTGAGCGGCGCCCCGAAGGTGCGCGCCATGCAGATCATCGCGGAGAAGGAGCCCGTCCAGAGGGGCTTCTATGCGGGTGTCCTCGGGTATTTCGGGTACGACGGCAACCTGGACTCCTGCATCACGCTGCGGACCGCGCTCCTTCGGGACGGCATGATCCATATCCAGGCCGGCGGCGGCGTGGTGGCCGATTCCGACCCCGCGGCGGAGTACCAGGAGACGATCAACAAGGCCGGCGCCCTCATTAAGTCGGCCGAAATCGCGTCGCGCTTCTAGGGCGCATTAGCGCCAAATTGCGCCCCGCTACCCGCGGAGTGTGACATATTTACCCTAGAAAAGGTGACGGTCCTGCAACTTTCAGAGGGGGCCGCTCGTCTGGCCCATGGAACGGTTTACGCTCAAGAAGGGAACAAGAACCCGTTTCACTCCTCAAATAGACCTACACCCTAATGCGACTCAAATACAGGGCCGATGGCCCAACGGCAGAGGTGGAAGCAGAAGAGAACAGCCGGCCCGTGCCGGCACCCGAGCGCCCGGCGCAGTTCGACAGCCCGCCGTCGTTCCTGGAGAAGCCCGACCCCGCGGAGGCTCCCTCCTCGGCCCCCACGGACCGCAGCAACCTGCAGATCTACCTCCAGGAGATCGGCAAGACGGCCCTCCTGACGATCGAGGAGGAGGTCACCCTCGCCCGCCGGATCCGCCGCGGCGACAAGGCGGCGCGCGACCACATGATCAAGGCGAACCTGCGCCTGGTCGTTAAGATCGCCATGGACTACAAGGATTTCGGGCTCCCCCTCCTCGACCTGATCAGCGAGGGCAACATAGGCCTCGTGAAGGCCGTCGAGCGCTTCGACCCGCGCAAGGGCGGCAAGCTCTCGACCTACGCCGCCTGGTGGATCAAGCAGTCGATCAAGAGGGCGCTTGCCAACCAGTCCAAGACGATCCGCCTGCCCGTCCACCTCGTGGACAAGATCTCCAAGATGCGCAAGACCGCGATGGCGATCTCGGAGAAGCTGGGCCGCGAGCCCACGGATGAGGAGCTCGCCATGGAGCTGCAGATCCCGACGTCCAAGGTCGCGCACCTGAAGTCCGTCAGTGTGAGGCCCGCCTCCCTTGACGCCCCGGTGGGCGAGGACGGCGACTCCGCCACGTTCGGCGAGATCGTCGGCGACGAGAGCGCCATCAACCCCTACGACAACCTCCGCGACAAAAACCTGAACTCCGACCTGCACTCGATGGTGGACTCGCTCGACAAGCGCGAGGCCGAGATCATCCGGATGCGCTTCGGGCTCGACGGTCGCAGCCAGCTGACGCTCGAGGAGGTCGGCCGGCGCTTCAACGTCACGCGTGAGCGCATCCGCCAGCTCGAGTACATCGCCCTCGGCAAGATGCGCCGGGCCATGGTAAAGAACGAGGCCGTCCGCAACGCGGACGACGTCGAGCAGGAGGAACGCCAGCGCAAGCGCATGACGGTCATCCGCGAGTTTATCGAGTCGAAGTCTAAGAAGAGCGTCCGGGCCGCCTGAACCGCGGCCCTGGGCGAAGGGCCTACTCGCCCTTCTTGGAGGCCTCGTCCAGGATGTCCCCGAGGTTCATCATGTCGTTGCTCGCGCTGCGGTTGAGGGCCTCGTAGGAGGCGGTCTCGGCCGCTAGCTGGTCGGCGCTGTAGTTGGCGGCCTTGATCGACAGGCCGAGCCTGCGCTCCTCGCGGTCGATCTTGATCACCCGGGCCGTCACCTTCTGCTCCGGCTTGAGGAAGTCCTTAACCTTGTCGATCCGCTCCTCGCTGATCTGCGAGATGTGGACCAGGCCGTCGATGCCGTCCTTAAGCTCAACGAAGGCGCCGAACGAGGTCACCTTGGTGACGGTTCCCTCGACGACGTCGCCGATCTTGAAGAAGCTGTCGATGTCCGACCACGGGTCCACGGCGAGCTGCTTCATGCCGAGGCTGATGCGCTGCTGCTGCGGGTCGATGTCGAGGACGATGGCGTCCACCTCGTCGCCCTTCTTCAGGACCTCGGACGGGTGGTTCACCTTGCGGGTCCAGCTCATGTCCGAGACGTGGACCATTCCGTCGATGCCTTCCTCGAGCTCGATGAAGGCCCCGTAGGTGGTCATGTTGCGGACCTTGCCGCGGACGCGGGCGCCGATCGGGTAGTTGTGGCGGACCATGTCCCACGGGTTCGGCTCCAGCTGGCGCAGGCCGAGCGAGATCTTCTGCTCGTCCTTCTGGATGCCGAGGACGACCGCGTCCAGCTCCTGGCCGACCTTGAGGAGCTCGGAGGGCTTCGTGATCCGCTTTGTCCAGGACATCTCGGTGATGTGGACCAGGCCCTCGACGCCGGGCTCGATCTCGACGAACGCGCCGTAGGGCACGAGGTTGACGACCTTGCCGCGAACCTTGGCGCCGACCGGGAACTTGCGGTCGATCTCGTCCCAGGGGTTCTTGGTGGTCTGCTTGAGGCCGAGGGAGACACGCTCCTTCTCGCGGTTGACCTCGATGATCATGACCTCGATCTCCTCGCCCTGCTTCAGCATCTCGCTCGGGTGCGAGATCCTGCCCCAGCTCATGTCGGTGATGTGGAGGAGGCCGTCCATGCCGTCCAGGTCGATGAAGGCGCCGAAGTCGGTGATGTTCTTGACGACGCCCTTGCGGAACTGCCCGGGCTGGATCGAGTCGAGAAGCGCGCGGCGCTTGTCGGTGCGCTGCTGCTCGATCAGCTCGCGCCGGGAGAGGACGATATTCTTCCTCTCGAGGTTGATCTTGAGGACCTTGAAGTCGTAGGTCTGGCCCACGTACTGGTCCAGGTTCTTCGGCGGCTGCACGTCGATGTGCGAGGCCGGCATGAAGGCGTCGACGCCGATCGAGATGATCAGGCCGCCCTTGACCTTGGCCTTCACGCGGCCCGTGGCCACGGATCCCTCGGGAAACTTGGTGAGGATGTTGTCCCAGTTCTTCTTCTGCTCGGCCTTGTCGAAGGACAGGATCGGGCTGCCGTTGCGGTCCTCGAGCTTCTCGACAAGCACCTCGATGGTGGAGCCGATCTGCAGGTCGCCGATGTCGATAAATTCGTTCGCGGGTATGACGCCCTCGGACTTGCCGCCGATGTCGACCACGACCTCGTTCTGGCGGACTTCGGTGATGGTGCCGGGGACGATTGCGCCCTCCTTGAGCTTGTCGAAGGAGGATTGAGCGAGCAGCTCTTGCATTAATGAACTCATGGTCTGGATGCGGGTGGACGCCTCGCCTGCTCCGGAGCGCTTCGGCCACCTCGCTAGGCCTCTCGGCCACGGGTTGACTGGTTTGACTGTAAGAGGGACCGGCGGGAGCATCGCGGCGACGCCGGTCTTACCGATAGGAAATGCCGCGAACGGTCAGAATCCCATCGGCGGCCGCTTCCCGGCAAGCACAATTTCGGAGGACGCGGACGGCTCCCCTCCTTCTCCACTTGCGGAACCCCGACGAGGCATGATCATAAAATGTTTATAAAGAATGACTAATGGCGGATCAATCCTTGGTCGGGGCACTGAGCGCGGTCTGCAGGTTCCTGAAGAAAACCTCGTAGAGGGGCGTGTCTCGAAGCGGGGTCTCGGTGGCCAGGCCCTTCTCGCTCGCCGAGGCCTCCTCGATGGTCTCGGTCAGGGAGACCTCGACGTCGGTCCCGGACTCGGCCGCGGGAGTGAGGTGCACCTTCATCGAGATCTGCCGGGAGCTGCCGGGTTCGTCCCCGGGCGATATGGCGCCCAGGGCCTCGAGCTCGCCCTGGGCGGGGCCTCCCCTGACGAAGCGGAACTCCATGGCGCCGGCGGCGGCCTTGGCCGCCTCGTAGACCGCCCTCTGGTCGGCGGGATAGGTCCGCGTGCGCGGCCTCTCGCGCGGGCCTAGCGCCGAGCGGACGTCGTCCGGCAGGCCGGACTCGCATCCGGCGAGGAGCGCCGCCCCGAGGAGCACTGCGCTGAGCGAAAGCATCTTCACGGGTTTCATGCGGGCTCCTGCTGGGAGATGCAGTGCAGAGTGCCGAGACCCCATGCGAGTTCCAAGCAATCTATCGGAACGACCTCACGGCCGGGGAAGCAGGAGCCGAGGATTTCCGCGGCCTCGGCGTCCCGCCTGGGCTGGCGGAATGCAGGCATGAGGACCGCCCCGTTGATGACGAGGAAGTTCGCGTAGCTCGCCGGCAGCCGCCTCCTGCCGCGGGTGCAGGGAGCCGGCATCGGAAGCTCGATGATCCTGAAGCGCCCGCCGGCGGGCGTCTTCAGGTATCTCAGGCGCTCGAGGTTCTCATGGAGCGCGCGGTAATTCGCATCGCGGCGGTTGCGCTCCACCACGGTCACTATGCCGGTCTCGCTGAAGAACCGCGCGAGGTCGTCCACGTGCCCGTCGGTGTCGTCGCCGACGATCCCGTCGCCGAGCCAGAGGACCGCGCGGATCCCGAGCATGTCCTCCAGGCTCCGCTCAATCTGCTCCCGCGTGAGGGAGGGGTTTCGGTTCGCATTGAGGAGGCAGGCCTCGGTCGTCAGGAGGAGCCCCCTGCCGTTCACGTCGATCGAGCCCCCCTCGAGGACCATCCTCTTGCGGAAGCGCCGCAGCCGGAGCGCGCGCGCGATCCGCCCGGGGATCCGGTTGTCCAGGCCGAAGGGGGGGTATTTCCCGCCCCAGGAGTTGAAGTCCCAGTCGGTGACCGCCACCTCGCCCGTCCGGTCGTTCCGCACGAAGATGGGACCGTGGTCGCGGCACCAGGCGTCGTTTGTCGGGTGGCTGTAGAACTCGACGTTCCCCGTGTCCGCGCGGGCCGCCCGGATGAGGGAGAGAGCACGCTTCTGGAGCGCGGGGGCAATGTTTATCCGGACCTTCTCCCGCAGGCTCACCTGGGCCGCGACGGCCGCGAACACC
>Ga0182015_10003002_pt1 | contig 19461 bp, 18 predicted proteins | sample 712P3MmetaG_FD_120478 | JGI IMG/M metagenome (GOLD analysis project Ga0182015, IMG submission 120478) | Permafrost microbial communities from Stordalen Mire, Sweden - 712P3M metaG | ecosystem: Environmental > Terrestrial > Soil > Wetlands > Permafrost | place: Sweden: Stordalen | collected...
CTCGTCGAGAAGCTTGTTGGCTGCGGCGACGCGGCCCGCTGAGAAGTCGGCGATCTCTCTCTTGCCTAGAGCCAAGAGGCGCTGGGATGATTGCAGCGCCGTCACGTAGATCGGCTCCCTTTTTCCGGGTGCGGTGAGTTGATCGAGTTTCGCCACCTCCGTCCTTGCGTAGCGGAAACCCTTGCGCAACACACTCGCTTCGGACTGTGGCGAGCGGCCCGGCGCAGGCAGCGCCTCGATCTGCGCGTTGGTTGCCTTGCAAATCGCGTTGGCGGTCGCGGCGAAGTGTTGGGTGGGACCCGCGGCGCCGCAGCCCGCGACAGCCAGTGCCATTGAAATAGCAACGACATGGACTACGCGCATCTGGTCGATTTTGGCGTGAACTACCAAATCGGTCGCAGTCTAGCTTGACCGAGCTAAAGCGATCGATTACGGTGGTTTAGAGAGGCGTAACCCGGCGACTCGCTCGTAAGTGCCCGCTTTATTGCCAGCAAGTATCGGTTCCGAAAACGGGTCCTGAACTCCGCAAGTATGAGCTCGCCTGACGTGATCTGAGAGCAGTTAACAGAGCGCGTGATTTGCCCGAGAACGGGGGATCCATCGCGTGTCAACGCGTTCCTGCCCCGTCTCGCGGATCACCGATAAGCCAGCCTGGAGGTCGGCGGCGAAACGGCCCTTCCGGCAGCCCGGTCGGGCTGGGCCCCAGGAGGCGCTCGCGAAGTTGCGTGATCCCGTACGGTTGTTGCGGCCGGCGGTCGCCTTTCGGTAGGGTTGGGCGGTGTCCGGCAGGCTCCTGGTCGAGGCGAGGGGCCTCACGAAGACGTATCGCGCCCGGAAGGGCGTGCCGCCGTTTCGCGCCGTCGACGGGATCGACTTCGAGTTGGGGCGTGGCGAGGTGTTCGGCTTCCTGGGCCCGAACGGCGCCGGGAAGTCCTCGACGATGCGGATGCTCGGCGCCATCTCCCCGGTCAGCACCGGCACGCTCCGCGTGCTCGGCATGGATCCCGCGCACGAGGGGCCCGAGATCCGGTCGCGCATCGGCGTCGTTCCGCAGGACGATTGCCTCGACCGTGAGCTGACCGTTCGCGAGAACCTCTTTGTCTACGGCCGCTACTTCGGGCTCGCGAAGAACGTCATCCGCGATCGCATCGTCGGCCTGCTCGCATTCGCGCAACTCGAGGAGAAGGCAGACGCCCAGGTCGAGACGCTCTCCGGCGGCATGCGCCGCCGGCTCACGATCGCTCGCTCGCTGATCAATGAGCCCGAGATCCTGCTGCTCGACGAGCCCACGACCGGGCTCGACCCGCAGGCGCGGCACGTGCTCTGGGACCGGCTCTACCGCCTGAAGCGCGACGGCGTCACGTTGATCATCACGACCCACTACATGGACGAAGCAGAGCAGCTCTGCGACCGGCTCGCGGTGATGGACGCCGGCAGGATCGTGGCCGAGGGCTCGCCGCGCGAGTTGATCGACGCGCACGTGACGCGCGAGGTCCTCGAGCTGCGCTTCCAGCCGGACGTCCATGCAGAGGTTGCGCAGCGCCTCCGTGCAGCCGAGCTCGGGGAGCGGATCGAGGTGCTGCCGGATCGCGTCGTCGTCTACGCCGACGACGGCGAGGTGGCGCTCGTCGCCGTCCACGAGATGTCGCTCTCGCCGATCACCGCGCTCGTGCGGCGCGCGACGCTCGAGGACGTCTTCCTGAAGCTCACCGGCCGCTCGCTCGTCGACTGACCTGATGCGCGCCTGGTACGCCTTCCGCTACTGGCTGACGGTCTACGCCCGCACCTGGCGCGGCACCATCGTGATCAGCTTTGCGAACCCGATGCTCTTCCTGCTCGGGATCGGTCTCGGACTCGGTCACCTCGTCGACCACGGCCACTCGACGACCCTCGGCGGCGTCTCCTACACGGCGTTCTTCGCGCCGGGGCTGCTGGCGGCCTCCGCGATGCAGACCGGCTTCATCGAAGGTGGCGGGCGCGTCGCGAATGCCGCCGGCGCGGTCGGTGCTTACCGGACCGCCGTGACGACGCCCCTGGAGCCAAGCGAGATCATGGCCGGCCACCTGCTCTTCATCGCCTTCCGGGTGCTCACATCGAGCGCGGTGTTCGTCGCAGTGATGGCGCTGTTCGGTGTCGGAACGGGTTGGTGGGTGCTCGCGGCGCTGCCGGCCGCACTGCTCACGGGCCTCGCGTTCGGTGCTCCGGCGGCCGCCTGGGCGGTCGGTGTGCGCTCGATCGCCAAGACCCAGACCCTCTATCGCTTCGTGCTCATGCCCATGTATCTGTTCTCGGGCACATTCTTTGCGCTGTCCCAGCTGCCGAGCGGAATTCGGCTCGTCGCCTCCGCACTGCCGCTTTCCCAGGGTGTCGCCCTCTGCCGCTCCCTGACCCTCGGCACCGCGTCCGCGCAAACCGTCGCGGCGCGGGCCGGCTACCTCCTTGCCCTCGTTGTGGTTGGCATCGTCGTCGCGCGCATCACCTACCGTCGGCGGCTGCACGCATGATCGCCAGCGGTTGGACGCTCCGGCGCACGGGTAGCCTCGTCGAGCGAAACGCGCGCATCTATCGCCGCTCGCTCTCGCCGGTGCTCGCGAGCCTCCTCGAGCCGGTCCTCTACCTGGTCTCGATCGGCTTCGGCGTCGGGAGGCTCGTCGGCAAGGTTCCTGGCATCGACGTGCGCTACGCCGCGTTCGTCGCGCCCGCGATCCTGGCCACGACCGCGATGAACGCCGCCTTCAACCAGATGACGTTCGTCGTCTTCACCCGGATGAAGACAGACCGCACCTACGACGCGATCGTGCCGACGCCGCTTTCGATCGCCGACATCGCGCTCGGCGAGGTCGTCAGCGCCGTCTTGAGCAGCCTGCTCCCGTCCGTTGGATTCGTGCTGGTGATGCTCGCGCTCGGCCTTGTCGTCTCGCCTGGCATCCTGCTCACGATCCCCGCCGCGCTGCTCGTCGGCTACGCGTTCGGGGGCGCCGGGCTCGCGGTGACGACCTACCTCCGCGACTTCTCGGACTTCCAGCTGATCCAGCTCGTGATGTTGCCGATGTTCCTGTTCGCGACGACCTTCTACCCGCTCTCCGTGTACCCGGGATGGGCGCGGCCGGTGGTCGAGATCCTGCCGCTGTACCAGAGCATTCAGCTCCTGCGCGAGCCGGCGCTCGGCATCTTCCACTGGAACATCGCCGTCGCCGTGCTCTACCTCGCCGCCGTTGGGTCGTTCGGGCTTGCGCTTGCCACGCGGCGGCTCAGCCGGCAACTGCTCGCGTAGTCCCTGCAAGCCGTTTGCAGAAAGTTGCATAGAATTGCGCCGTGGCTCGCAAACTTGCTGACGTCGCCAAGCAGGCCGGGGTCAGCGAGGCGACGGTCAGCCGCGTCCTGAACGGCCGCCCCGGGATTTCGGAGGCGACGCGCGCCGCCGTCCTGACGGCGCTTGACGTCATCGGCTACGAGCGCCCGACGCACCTGCGCGTCCGGCGCGCCCGGATGGTCGGGCTGATCGTGCCGGAGCTCCAGAACCCGGTCTTCCCGGCGCTCGCCGAGGTGGTGAGCGGCGCGCTCGCCCAGCGTGGTTTCAACGCCGTGCTCTGCACGCGCACGGGGAGCATGTCGGAGGCTGAGTACGTCGAGATGCTCCTGGAGCGCCAGGTCTCGGGGATGATCTTCGCCGGCGGCCAGTACGCGGAGGCGGACGCGCCCCACGAGCACTACGAGCGCCTGCTGAAGCTGCGCCTTCCAGTCGTGCTCGTGAACGCCGCCGCCGAGCACCTCGACTTCCCGCGCGTCTCGACCGACGACGCCGTCGCCATGGAGCAGGCCTACTCGCATCTGGCTGACCTCGGCCACGAGCGGATCGGCCTCATCCTGGGCCCGCCCGACCACGTGCCCTCGCTGCGCAAGCTCGCGGCGTTCGAGCGCGTAGCGAAGCTGGCGACGGCGTCGGAGCTCGTCGAGCGGACGCGGTTCTCGCTCGAGGGAGGCCACGCGGCGGCCGCGCGCCTGATCGAGCGTGGCGTCACGGGAATCATCTGCGCGAGCGATCCGCTGGCGCTCGGCGCGATCCGCGCCGCCCGCCGGGCGGGCCTTTCGGTCCCCAGCGACCTCTCGGTGATCGGCTTCGACGACTCGGCGCTGATGAGCTGCACCAGCCCGCCGCTCACGACCGTCCGCCAGCCGCTAGAGGCGATCGGCCGCGCCGCTGTCGAGATGCTCGTGGGGCAGATCGAGGGTTCGCCGGTCTCCGCGGACGAGCTCTTCTTCGAGCCGGAGATGGTGGCGCGGGGCTCGACCGCGAACGCGCCCGGACGCTGAGGCTGGATCGCTTGCGCTAGACAGTACGAAAATTTCAGGCGCGCGGTTCCCCCTTGCATTAATTTGTTGAGTATGTAATTCTCGCGCCGATGAGGGAGACGGACGCAACCAAGGCGTTCCCGTTGCGCGATCCCGCGGACGCGATCGAGCGCCCGTGGTGGCGCGACGCGGTCGTTTACCAGGTCTACGTTCGGAGCTTCGCCGACGCGAACGGCGATGGGATCGGCGACCTGGCGGGAGTGCGGGCATGCCTGCCCTATCTTGCCGCGCTCGGCGTTGACGCGCTCTGGTTCAACCCGTGGTACCCCTCGCCGCTCGCCGACGCCGGCTACGACATCGCGGATTACCGGTCGATCGATCCGGCTTTCGGGACCCTCTGGGAAGCCGAACAGCTGATCGAGGAGGCGCGGGCGCTCGGCATCCGCACGATCGTCGATATCGTCCCGAACCACGTCTCGAACGAGCACCCGTGGTTCAGGGAGGCGCTGGCTGCACCGGCGGGGTCCCCGGCCCGCGAGCGCTTCTGGTTCCGGCCCGGAACCGGCGAAGAGCACGAGCTGCCGCCGAACGGCTGGCAGTCGATCTTTGGCGGTCCGGCCTGGACGCGCGTCGGCGACGGCGAGTGGTACCTCCACCTCTTCGCCCCCGAGCAGCCCGACCTCAACTGGCAGCACCCCGAGGTGTGGGCCGAGCACGAGGACATCCTTCGCTTCTGGTTCGATCGCGGCGTCGCCGGCGTGCGCATCGACTCAGCGGGGCTCCTGGTCAAGGACCCCGGGCTCCCCGAAGAGCGGCCGGACGCCGCCCCGGGCGAGCATCCGTTCACCGACCGAGACGAGCTGCACGAGATCTACCGCCGCTGGCGCACGATCGCGGACGGCTACGAGGACCCCCGGATGCTCGTCGGCGAGGTCTGGCTGCCCGACGTCGACCGCTTCGTCCGCTACCTGCGCCCCGATGAGCTCCACACCGCGTTCAACTTCGACTTCCTGGCGTGCCCGTGGGAGCCCGGTCCGATGCGGACCTCGATCGAGTCTGCGCTCGCGGCGCATGCGCCCGTGGACGCGCCGGCGACCTGGGTGCTCTCGAACCACGATGTCACCCGCCCGGTCACGCGCTACGGCCGCGCCGACACCGGGTTCTCCTTCGAGACGAAGCGCGCGGGCACGCCCACCGACCTCCTACGCGGCACGCGGCGCGCGCGGGCCGCCGCACTGCTTGCGATGGCGCTGCCGGGCTCGATGTACGTCTACCAGGGCGAAGAGCTCGGACTGCCGGAAGCGGAGGACATCCCCTCCGACCGCCGCCAGGATCCGATGTGGCACCGTTCAGGAGGCGTGGATCCCGGCCGCGATGGCTGCCGGGTCCCGATCCCGTGGTCGGGCGCGAAGCCGCCCTACGGCTTCAGCCCGAACGAGGAGGTGCTTCTCTGGCTCGACCAGCCCGGCGACTGGGCGTCGCTCTCGGTCGAGGCGCAGACTGACGACCCGGCCTCGATGCTCAGCCTCTACCGCGCGGGGCTGCGCATCCGCCGCGAGGCGCCGTGGGGCGTCGGGTCCGAGCCGCGCTGGCTCGAGTACGGCGACGATGTGATCGCGTTCGCGCGCGGCGATCGTTTCCTCTGCATCGTCAATTTTGGCCCGCAGCCGGTTGAACTTCCCGCCGGGGCCGACGTTCTCATCGGAAGCGCCGCGCTGGTCGGCAACGCGCTGCCGCAGGACACCACGGTCTGGTTGGTGCAGGCCGCAGACCGGGCTCAACTTCATCCGGAGTCGAATCCAACTGAACAGAACACCCATCAGGGAGAAGGAGAGGAAGGGTAATGCAAATTAGATCAGTGAAATTAAGCAGCAGGCTTCGCATGGGCGCTGCCGTCGCAGCTATCAGCCTGGGGGCTGTGGCTGTGGGCTCGGCCTCCAGTGCGTCGGCGAGTTCGTCGGTGAGCATCAGTGTCGCGTCGCTGGTCCCGGGCGCCACGGCGGCGGCGACCGCGCAGTTCAACAACCAGGTCAAGCAGTTCGAGAAGGCGAATCCGGGGATCAATGTGAAGTCGGTTCAGTACGACTGGACCGCTCCGACGTTTGCCGCGGAGCTCGCCGCGAAGACGTTGCCGACCGTGTTCACAGTTCCGTTCACGGATGGTGATTCGCTCGGTGATGCTGGACAGCTCGCCAACCTGACGAAGTACGTCAAGACCTACTCGTGGTCCAAGGACTTCGACAAGGCGGCGATCGCCGAGGGCACCGATGCGAAGGGTCAGATTGTCGCGATTCCCGAAGCGGCGTATGCGCAGGGACTCGAGTACAACCGCAACCTCTTCGCGAACGCGGGCCTCAACCCGAATGACCCGCCGAAGACGTGGGCGCAGGTCGAGACCGACGCGAAGGCGATCGTACTTCACGACGCGCAGGTGGCCGGCTTCTCGGTCATGGGTGCGAATGACAACACCGCTGGCTGGATCCTGACGACGATGGCCGACGCATTCGGTGGTCGCATGGAGAAAGGCATCGGCGCCAAGGCCGTCGCTACCTTCGACAACCCGGGAGCAGTTGCTGCTCTGACCTTCGACCACAACCTGCGTTGGAATGACAACGCGATGGGCACCAACTTCAACCTCAGTTGGGGCACCAGCAACCAGGCCTTCGCGGCTGGTGAGATCGGCATGTTCATCAGTGGTTCTGACGTGTACACGAACATGGTCCAGGGCTTTAACATCCCGGCCGGTATCTACGGTCTGGCTGCGCTCCCGCAGCAGAGCAGCGGTTCGGGCGCCAGCAGCCCTGGCGAACTCGGCGGCGGCACCCTTGCCGCAGTCACGCCGTTTGCTTCCAAGGCGCAGATCGCCGCGGCGGTGAAGTGGATCAACTTCTTCTACATCTCGCCGCTCGTAACCAAGGCGGGGGCGATTCGCAACGCGAAGTCGCTCGACGACGACAACCAGCCGGTTGGTGTGCCGACCTTCCCGATCTTCAGCCAGAAGATCTACAACCAGGATCTGAAGTGGGAAGAGCCGTACATCAACGTTCCGGAGACGGCGTTCGCGCCGTTCAACAAGTCCATCCTCAAGGACAACTTGGTGCCGGAGCCCGAGGCGGCGACGCAGGCGATCTACGGCGACCTGGACTCGGTCGTCGAGCAGGTCCTGACCAACCAGAACGCAAACATCCCGGCCCTGCTCCAGGCGGCTAACTCCGCCGGACAGGCCTCGATTGCGCAGGCATCCGCGTCGTCCTAAGACGCTCGCTTGCCGGTCGCGGGTGGTCGTGCTACCAAGGAGCTCGACCACCCGGGCCGGTGAGCCCGAATGAGGACGGACCGGCGGCGCGGGTTGGTCGTGCTAGCAGTAGCGTGACCACCGGGCCGGAGGCCCGACTGAGACCCAAACAGCCGATGACACCCAGACAATCCATTACCCCCACGCTCGAGAAGACGACGTGAGCACAGCGCCTCAACCGGCGGGCGCCGCTCCGAAGCGTAAGCGCGTCAGGCGCACGCCCGCGACTTGGGTGAAGCGGGGCGGGCTCTCGAAGTTCCTCTTCCTGCTGCCTTTGCTCTTGGTCTTCGGCCTGTTCTCGTGGTATCCGATCGTCCGTCTGGTGATGATGTCGCTGCAGTTCACCAACCTCGTCCAGCCGGCAAAGTGGATTGGGCTCGCGAACTTTTCCGAGGTCATCCACGACCCGTTGTTCCTGATTGCTGTCAAGAACACCGCGGAGTTCGCCGGACTCGCCCTCGTCTTCGGCTACCCGATCCCGCTGATTATCTCGGTGCTGATCAGCGAGGTACGCAAGCGGCGCGGTCTGTATAGCGCGCTCGCCTACCTGCCGGTTGTGATTCCGCCGGTTGTCGGGGTGCTGTTGTGGAAGACGTTTTACGGTGACTCGGGGGGGATAGGCGTCTTCAACACGATCCTTGGCTGGGTCGGCATCCACCCACAAGAGTGGATCCAATCGACGTCACAGGCGATACCCTCGCTTGTCCTCTATTCGACGTGGGCGAACGCCGGCAGCACGGTGATCATCTACCTTGCAGCGCTCACTGGCGTGAATCGTGAGCTCTATGAGGCCGCGTCCGTCGACGGTGCCGGGCTTTGGAAGAAGCTTTGGCATGTCACGCTGCCGCAGCTCCGCACCATCCTCCTCATCACGATGATCCTGCAGATCATTGGGACCGCGCAGGTCTTCATCGAGCCGTGGCTCTTCACCCAGGGCGGCCCCGCGAACGCGACCCTGACCGTGCTGCTGCTCATCTATGACTACGCGTTCGGCAACTCAATCGGCGCCGCGTACGGCGAAGCTGCGGCGCTCAGTCTGATGCTGGTGGCGTTCCTCGCAGTGTTCTCGCTCATCTATCTGCGCGCAACGCGCGCCTGGAGCACGTCATGACCGTGCTCCCGTTCCGGCGCAAACAGCGCGCGTACGAGGCACGCCAGCAGGGGCTGGTGCTCGACGACGACTGGCACCGGCCGAGCGTCAAGTGGGGACTTGGGACTGCGCACGTGCTGCTCTTGGTTCTGCTCGTGATCGTGGGCCTCGGCCCGATCCTCTGGCTTTTCAAGTCGGCGATTACGACGACGCAAGACACGATCGTGTCGCCGATGGCGCTCTTCCCGCACGGGATTGCCTGGAGCAACCTGACCGACGCCTGGAACAACCTCGATGTCGGCCTGTATCTGAAGAACACGGTCGTGGTGGCGATCGGCTCGTGGATCAGCGCGATCTTCATCGCGACGACTGGCGCGTACGCGCTCTCGGTCCTTCAGCCGAGGTTCGGGAAGGTCATCATGGCGGCGCTGCTGACGACCCTGTTCGTCCCGGCGGTCGTGCTGCTCGTGCCGCTCTACGTCGAGGTCGTGGACCCGCCGTTCATCCACCATTCCTTCGCCGGCAACTACTTCGCGATCTGGCTGCCAGAATCGGCGAACGCGTTCAACGTCGTACTGATGAAGCGCTTCTTCGACAACTTGCCGCGTGAGATTTTCGAGGCTGCCCGCATCGACGGCTGCGGTCCTTTCCGCCTGTTCTTCAACATCGTGATACCGATGTCGCGGCCGATCCTCGGCGTCGTCTCGATCTTCGCCATCCTGGCGTCGTTCAAGGACTACCTGTGGCCGCTGCTGGTACTCGGCGACACGAACGCGAACCTGCAGACGGTCGCGGTGCACCTGCCGCAAATCGAGCCCTTCACGCCACTTGGTGACTTCCTCGCGGCCCTGGCGCTGTCGGCTCTGGTCCCGATCGTCGGCTTCCTAATCTTCCAGCGCGGGTTCCTGCGCGGAACCGGCCTGAGTGGAGCGCTGAAGGGCTGATGGCTGAGATTCACTTCGAGGGCGTCTCCAAGGTTTACGGGGACGGCACGCGCGCCGTAAACGACCTGGATCTCGCGATTGGAGAAGGCGAGTTCATGGTCTTCGTCGGGCCGTCGGGCTGCGGGAAGACGACCGCCCTGCGGATGGTGGCGGGCCTCGAGGAGATCACCGACGGCACGATCCTGATCGGCGACCGTGTGATGAATCATGTGTCGCCCAAGGATCGCGACATCGCGATGGTCTTCCAGAACTATGCGCTCTACCCGCACATGACCGTCGAACAAAACCTCGCGTTCGGACTGAAGCTGCACAAGATCAGCAAGCCCGAGATAGCGCGCCGGGTCCACGAGGCTGCGGCGGCACTGAACCTCGACCAGCACCTGCAGCGCAAGCCGAAGGCTCTCTCCGGAGGACAACGCCAACGCGTAGCGCTTGGGCGGGCGATCGTGCGCGAGCCGGCGGTGTTCCTGATGGACGAGCCGCTCTCTAACCTCGACGCGGCGTTGCGCGTGCAAACGCGAGGCGAGATCCTGACGCTCCAGAAGCGGCTTGGGACGACCACCATCTACGTCACACACGATCAGGTCGAGGCGATGACGATGGGCGACCGCATAGCGGTGATGCGCGAGGGAGTCCTCCAACAGCAAGGCACGCCCGAGGAGCTCTACACTCGGCCCGTCAACACGTTCGTCGCGACGTTCATCGGCTCGCCGGCGATGAACGTCGTTCCCGCCCCGGTCCTGAAGCTTGGCTCGGACTCCAGCCTCGTCGGCTTCCGGCCTGAGCACATCCGAGTCGGCCCGGCGCTGAACGGCAGCGTCGGCTTCAACGCCGGGGTGGAGGTCGTCGAGTACCTCGGCGACGAACAGCTTGCGCACCTCCGCCTCGGCGAGCTCTCGCTCGTGGCAAAACTGCCCGTGGCAGATCACGTCGAGCCCGGGACGGCCGCAGCCTTCGCCGTGTCACGCGAAGCGCTGTTGTTCTTCGCCGTCGACACTGGCTTCCTGACGGACCCTCCGTCGTGATCAGCGCGCACGTTCTGAAGTGCGCCACGCCGACTCCGAGAAGCGACGCAATTCACCGATAATGCGTTGCCGCCGCGGGGCTTTGGTCGCGCACAGCAGACGAGGCTGGGTCCGATGAAGGTGCCCGCTCCAGTCGCCTTTGCCGCACTTGCAGGTTGCGCCGCTGCCTTGAGCGGCTGCGGTTCGGCTGCCAAGCCCCGCGTGTCCTTGGCCTCGCCTTCGTGTGTCACGAAGAGCACCAGCGTGCACGGAAAGACGGAGATACGCTACTGCGGTCCAGCGACCGCGACCTTGCTCCTCGGCGGCAAGACCTACAAGTTCAGGTATGGCCGCTGCAACAGCGATAAGGCGATCGGGTTGACACTGGGTGTCACGCTTGGAACGATCGACTACGGCAACCTCAAGACCAACGGTGGCCGTCGGTTGTTCCAGCTGCAAATCGACGAGCAGCCGGTCGCGATCGAGACCGTGAACGCCTCATGGGGCGGGAGGTCGCTGATCTCGCTCAACACGGTGAAGACGAACGACACGGGCTCGAGGCCGCTGAGCGGCACGTTCCAGTCGTTCAAGGGAGCGTTCGGCACTGGCAAGCCGTTCAGCGGGTCCTGGGACTGCGGCGGAAAGCTCTACGCAGACTGAGCTGCCAGAGGCCGCTGAGCTTCAATAGCAAGCCGGCGCAAAGAGAACCGAACCGGCCGGCTGCTCCTCGAGCACGGCTGGCTTCGGTTGCAGGGTTTCAGAGCGATGAGCGCACTCCGGTGGGGCATAGTGGGCACAGGCTCGATCGCTCACCAGTTCGCTGAGGAGCTGGCTTCGAGCGACGCCGGCTCGGTCGTGGCAGTGGGCTCGCGCACGCAGGAACGCGCAGAGCGTTTCGGGGCCGAATTTAACATCCCGCGCCAGCACGCCTCCTACGAAACGCTCGTCGCTGATTCCGAGGTCGACGTCGTGTACGTGGCCACGCCCCACGCGATGCACCAGGCGGGCGCGATGCTGGCACTCGAGTGCGGAAGGCGGTCGTGGTCGAGAAGCCTTTTACGATCAATGCAGGCGAGGCCCGGGAGCTCGTGGCGACCGCGCGCGCCAAGCAGCTCTTCCTCATGGAGGCGATGTGGACGCGCTTTCTGCCTCACATCCGGGAGATAAGGCGGCTGTTGGACGAGGATGTTCTCGGCACGATCGTCGCCGTGCACGCCGACCATGGGGGAAGGTGCCCGTCTGATCCCACTCACCGGATCTACGCACCAGCGCTTGGGGGTGGGGCCCTACTCGACCTCGGCGTTTACACGGTGCCGTTCGCGTCGATGGTGCTGGGGCGGCCACAGCGGATCGCTGCTGTGGCCGCCCCAGCACCGTCGGGCGTTGACGCCCAGGTGTCGATGGCCTTCGGCTACGAGAATGGCGCTCAGGCTCTGCTCCATTGCACCTTGCTCGCGGACCTGCCGAACCGCGCCACGATCATCGGCACCGACGGGAGGATCGAAGTTGACGGCCCGTTCTTCGCGCCGACATCCTTCACCGTCGTTCCGCGGCGAGGCGAGCCGACGCGCCACGAGCAGGCTCATCACAGTCGCGGCATGCGTCATGAGGCCGAGGAGGTCGGCCGCTGTCTGCGGGCCGGGCTGCACGAAAGCCCGCTGATGCCGCTCGACGAAACAGTCGAGATCATGGAAACCCTCGACGCGGTGATCGGCTGCGCTCTGCGCACTATCCAATCCTCCTGACCGCGACCGGTAGGTCGCTGTCGAAGGTCGTGATGCCGTCCCCGAGTTCCCCGGCCCCGTCGTAGCCCCAGCAGTCGACGGCGCCGGTAGCGAGTAGCGCGCACGTGTGGGCGCTGCCGGCGGTGATCTGGGTTGCGTTGGTGATGCCGCTGACGGCTACCGGGAGGTCGCTGTCGGTCGTGGTCCCGTCCCCGAGTTGCCCGGTGTAGTTGTAGCCCCAGCAGTCGATGCTGGCGGTGACGAGCAGCGCGCACGTGTGAGCGTTGCCGGCGGCGATTTGTGTTGCGCGTGACCTGCCGCTGACCGCCAGCGGCAGGTCACTCCCGAGACTCGTGGTCCCGTCCCCTAGTTGCCCGTCCTCGTTGTCGCCCCAACAGTCGATGGTGGCGGTGACGAGCAGCGCGCACGTGTGGAAGCCACCGGCGCTAATGGTCTTCGCCGCGACGATGGCTGGCGGGCGGATCTCCAAGCGTCTGGAATGGGTAGTGGCGAGCAGTCGCCCGTGCGACACCAGCTCGACACGCAGGATCACCCGGCGCACAGTCTTTGGAACGGAAGCCGTCCACGTCAGCGCAAACCTGCTCGCCTTGCCGCTCGCACTCAGCGCCGCACTCGCAAGGGCCTGCCACGACGCTCGACCGTGCGACACCGCACCGTACCGTTCGAGCACGACGCGCCACCCCGCACGGACGCCCGCCCCAGCGAACTTCCCCGCACCGACCCGCCCAGAGGAAGCGACAAGGGTGCCGCCAACGGTGATCGAGGCAGTCAGCCGCGGGCGCGACACGCTCCGCCCCGACGCTGCCGTGCATGGCACGAGCAGGACGACGGCTACGACGACCCACGAGCCGTCACGTCGAACGCCTCGCAACGCAAGACGCAGAACGGCGTGTCCACGTGTCTTAGCGCCAGCCACGTGGTGGCTAAGGCGTGCGCGTACGATGACGCAAGTGTATGCCCACCGCTTGAACGAAACGCGACCATGGGACAAAAGCGAGAGCTACTCTCGCTCGTAGGGGTGTCTGTGAGGGACAAAGTTCTCGACTCCTTCAGCGGGGCCGTCTCGGACATCGCCGACGGAGCGACGATCGCGGTCGGCGGCTTCGGCCTGTGTGGGATTCCGGAGAAGTTGATCGCCGCGCTGCATGAAGCGGGCGTCCGCGACCTGACGGCGATCTCCAACAACTGCGGCGTCGACGATTTCGGCCTCGGCATCCTGCTGGCGAACCGCCAGCTGCGCAAAATGGTCTCCTCTTATGTCGGCGAGAACAAGATCTTCGAGCAGCAGTACTTGTCGGGCGAGCTCGAGGTTGAGCTGGTGCCGCAGGGCACGCTCGCCGAGCGCCTGCGGGCCGGCGGCGCCGGGATCCCCGCGTTCTACACGGCGACCGGAGTTGGCACGCCGATCGCCGAAGGCAGGGAGACGCGCGACTTCGGCGGGCGGACATACCTGCTCGAGCACGCGTTGCAAGCGGACTTCGCGCTGGTCAAAGCCTGGCGCGGCGACCCTCTCGGCAACCTCGTCTATCGCGACACGGCACGCAACTTCAACCCGCTCGCGGCGATGGCCGGCAAGGTGACGATCGCCGAGGTCGAGGAGCTGGTCGACGTTGGCGAGCTCGACCCGAACCAGATCCACACGTCGGGGATCTTCGTCCAGCGGATCATCAAGGGCACCGACTATGCGAAGCGGATCGAGCGCATAGTACTCGCAGGCGCGCGTGTTTCCTGATGGACGACGCGCGCACCAGGATCGTCAAGCGCGCCGCGCGCGAACTCGCCGACGGCATGAACATCAACCTCGGCATCGGGCTGCCGACGCTGCTGGCCGAATACGCAGGCGGCTTGCAAGGCGTGATGTTGCAATCAGAGAATGGACTGCTCGGAATCGGGCCCTACCCGCAGCCTGGGCAGGAGAGCGCGGACCTGATCAACGCCGGCAAGGAGACGGTCACCGCTGTCCCCGGAGCGTCGTTCTTCGACAGCGCCGAATCGTTCGCGATGATTCGCGGCGGCCACATCGACCTCGCGATCCTCGGCGGCATGGAGGTATCCGAGGCCGGCGATCTTGCCAACTGGATGGTCCCCGGCAAGCTGGTAAAGGGGATGGGCGGCGCGATGGATCTCGTCAACGGCGCCAAGCGCGTTGTCGTGATGATGGAGCACGTCAACAAGGCCGTCGAGAGCAAAGTACGCCGCGAGTGCACGCTGCCTCTGACCGGCCGCCAAGTCGTCCACCGCCTGATCACAGACCTCGCCGTCTTCGACTTCACCCCAGCCGGCATGCAGCTCGTGGAACTGCAGGAAGGTGTCGCGCTCGAGCAGGTGCGCGAGCAGACCGAAGCACGCTTCAGCCTGGCGATCTGAAGCTGGACTGACCTCCCGGGTACCAGCGGCGAAACTCGAGACGACTTGCCGGATTGGACGTGACCGAACCACATTCATCTGACGATGCGCACGTGGGCCACTCTCACGGTGTGTCGGCGGAGGCCGACGCGAGCAAGCTGACCGTTGCGCTCGTGCTGATCATCGCCTTCATGGCGGTGGAGGTCGTAGTTGGCGCGTTGGTGCATTCGCTCGCGCTGCTCTCCGACGCCGCACACATGCTCACCGACGCCGGCGCGATCGGTCTGTCCCTGTTCGCGATTCGTCTCGCAGCGCGGCCGGCGAAGGGCGCGATGACCTACGGCTTCAAACGCGCGGAGATCCTCTCGGCGCAATTCAACGGCGCGACACTGCTCGTACTTACACTGCTGATCTTTTACGAAGCGATCACGCGACTCGTGCACCCGGCCAACGTCGAGGGCACCCCGGTCCTGATCGTCGCCCTCCTCGGGGTCGTCGTGAACCTCGCCGCGACGTCGACGCTTTCGAAGGCCAACCGACGGTCGATGAACGTTGAGGGCGCGTTCCAGCACATCCTCGCCGATCTCGCCGCGTTCATCATTACCGCGATCGCGGGGCTTGTCATCATCACGACCAGCTTCAAGCGCGCCGACGCCATCGCATCGCTCGTCATCGCCGCAATCATGCTGAAGGCGGCCTACGGGCTGCTACGCGACTCCGGCCGCGTGTTTCTGGAGGCGGCCCCCCGCGGCCTCGACCCCACGCTCATCGGACGCGCGATGGCAAGCCACCCGGGCGTCAGCGAAGTCCACGACCTCCACGTCTGGGAGGTCAGCTCCGGATTTCCATCGCTCTCCGCCCACGTCCTCGTCGGCACACAGACCGACTGCCACGCCGTCAGGCGAGACCTCGAACAGCTCCTCCACCAGCAGTTCGCCCTAGACCACACCACGCTCCAAGTCGAAAATCAAGCCAACAACCTGATCGCGATCGAGCCAAGCGCGACAGTCAACGCTCGGTAGGCGACGGCGCAGCGCAGTGGGCCGGCAGCAGCCCCACCCGCCCTCGGCGCGCGACGACGTTCCCCCAACACACGACTCCGTCGAGTAAAAGCGACGGTCTCCGGTCCCGAAACAGTTCCCGAACCCCGCAGATATGTTCTTGTGGTCTTGGTGTTAGGTTGCCGCTTCGAGTTCGGGTAGGGCTTCTTCGCTGAGCGTGAACGTCTGCTCGCTCGGCCGCTGCTCGAGCAGGAGTGCGGAGAACAGGGCGCCCGCTGCTGCGATACCGGCGAGGACGTAGAAGGCCCCTTGGAAGCCGTGGGTGAGGGCGGCCCCTGCGGTTGCGCTTGAGCCCGTGTGCGCGCTGACGAAGTGCGCGGTTAGCGTCGTCGCGATCGTTGTAGCGATCGCGACTCCGATTGCTCCGCCGACCTGCTGGGTGGTGTTGATCAGCCCGGAGGCCACGCCCGCGTCGGCGGGTCGCACGCCGGCGAGGCCGCCGATTGACATCGGCACGAACGACAGCGCGAGCCCCAGGCCGCTGAGCAGGAAGGCCGGGAAGAGGTCGCTGAAGTAGTGACCGTGCACGGGCAGTTGCGCGAACAGAACCAGCGCGAGGCTCGAGATCACGAGTCCGGTCGGGAGCACCCAGCGCACGCCAACGCGGTTGACGAGCGCCTGTGCGACGACCGAGAAGATGATGATCGTCAGGGTCAGGCTGATGTACGCGACGCCGGTGTGCAGGGCCGAGTAGTGCAGCACCTGCTGCATGTAGAGCGTTAGCAGGAAGAACTCGGCGAAGACGGCACCGCCGAGCGCGAGGCCGCCGAGGTTCGATCCCGAAAGCGTCCGCAGCTTAAAGATGCGCAGCGGCAGTAGCGGGGCGGGCGAGCGCGCCTCGATTGCGAAGAAGACGCCGATCAGCGCCGCGGACGCGGCGAGCAGCACGATCGACTCGGTTGTGGCCCAGCCGTGCTGCGCGGCGCGTGTCATGGCGTACACGAGCAGCATCAGACCGGAGGTGATCGAGGCGGCGCCGGCGAAGTCGAAGTGGCGGTGGTGGAGGTCGGCGCGGCTCTCGCGTAGCAGGAACGGGGTCGACGCGATCACGGCGATACCGACGGGAACGTTGATAAAGAAGATCCACGACCAGCCCAGGCCGCTCGTCAGCGCACCACCGAGCAGCACGCCTGCGGCGCCCCCACTGCCCGAGACCGCACCCCAGATGCCGAGCGCGAGATTGCGTTCGCGGCCCTCCTCGAAGGTTGTGGTCAGGATCGACAGCGCCGCCGGCGAGAGCAACGCGGCGCCGAGGCCCTGTAGCGTGCGGAACGCGATCAGCGAGCCCTCTGACCATGCGAGGCCGTCGAGCAGCGAGCTGGCGGTGAAGATGCCGAGTCCGATCACGAACAGGCGCCGGCGGCCGAGCAGATCGGCGAGCCGCCCACCCAGCATGAGCACGCCACCGAAAAGGATCGAGTACGCCGTGATCACCCATTGGAGGCTGACCTGGGAGAAGTGCAGGTCGGTCTTGATTGACGGCAGCGCGACGTTGACGATGGCGATATCGAGCACCACCATGAACTGGGCTGTCACGATCAGCGCGAGCACTATCCAGCGGCGGCGATCGCCCGCAGTATCCGAGGCCTGTGAAACAGTTTCTGTCGACATCGCTTGCGCCTCCAAATCGTTGATAGCTGCAACGATAGCACGCGCCGATGCTCGTACGGTACACTTGTGCTGATATGAACGAACTTGCCACCGCCGACACGTCTCGTCCAGTTCAGCTGGTGGCTAGAGAGCTCGCGAACAGCAGCGGCTACCTGCTGGCGCGACTCGGTTTAGCGTTCAAGCTCCAGGCCACCGAGCGGGCAGAGGCATCCGGTTTCGAGCTCTACGACTACAGCGTTCTCGCGATCCTCGGCGAGGGGTCACGCGAGACACAGGCGACGATCGCCGACGCGCTGACGCTCGATCCCAGCCGGCTCGTCGCGCTGCTCGACTCACTCGAGGAGCGCGACATGGTTGAGCGACAGCGAGACCCCCAAGACCGCCGCCGCCACGTCGTCAGCATCACCAACAGCGGCCGAAAGGAACTTGCCCGAGTCCGCGCGATCATCAGCCAGCTTGAGGGTGAGTTCTTCGCGCCCCTTGACTCGGCGAACCGTGAGGCACTGCACACGATGCTAGCGGCGCTCGCCACGCAGAACGACCCACGCTGCTGCCCCCTCGACGACGAAGAGTAACGATCCTGCTCGATCGTCTGGCCGGACGAGTCGATGAACGACGCAGGGTCGTTGTGCTGCCCGCCGACCTGATTATCCGCGAGTCCTGCGGCGCTCGGGCGCCAGTCTCGTGATCTACGGAGGCATTGAAGCAGGAGGCACCAAATGGGTCTGCGGCATCGGCGACGGTCACGGCGAGCTGCTCGAGTCAGAGACGTTTCCCACAACCACGCCCGAAGAAACGATCGCGTTGGCTGCGCAGTTCTTCCGGAACGGCAGAGCCCTCGGCGGCGTGGGCGTAGGCTCGTTCGGCCCAATTGACGTCCACCGCGCATCGCCAACTTGGGGACAGATCACGACGACCCCGAAGCCGGGCTGGGCGCGAACCAACGTCGTGGCAGCACTGCGCAGCGCACTTGACGTCCCCGTGGCGCTCGATACAGATGTCAACGCCAGCGCCCTTGCTGAATTGCGATGGGGTGCAGCGGTCGCCCTCAAGACGTTCTGCTACATCACCGTCGGCACCGGCATCGGCGGCGGAGCGATGGTCAATGGCGAAGTGCTCCACGGACTGCTCCACCCGGAAATTGGCCATATGCGGATCCCGCACGACCAGGCCCGAGATCCCTTCGACGGAGCGTGTCCCTATCACGGAGACTGCTTGGAAGGTCTCGCGTCCGGTGAAGCAATACGCCAGCGCTGGGGTCGCCCCGGTCAAGAGCTTGCGGACAAAGCCGAGGTCTGGAAGCTCGAAAGCGAGTACCTCGCCCTCGGGCTGATGAACGTGATCTGCACACTGTCGCCGCAGCGAATCATCATCGGCGGCGGCGTTCCGAAACAATCCTCCCTGCTTCCGCTCGTCAGGCATCGGCTGCGCGAGCTGCTGGCCGGCTACTTCGACGCACCGGACCTGAAGCAGGCGGGCGCGATCGACCGCTACGTCGTGCCCCCGACCTTGGGCGACCGAGCTGGGGTCCTCGGCGCCATTGAACTGGCTCGTAGCGCCGCGCAACACCGTGAACCGTAGAGGTGGCCCGGACACTGTCGTGCGAACGCCCGACATTCGCGGCCGCTTGGATTTGCGCGTTTAGCGCTTGCCTACTGCCCGGTTGGGTTTCCCGATGAGCCGGACCTCGGCTGTCGTCGCGCGCCGCAACTTGCGTGCGAGAGGATGGCCGCCAACCGAGAACCGGCGTGCGGGAAGAACGATGAGATCGAATGCGTTCGCCGCGGCCCATTTTGTTAGCGGCGGCTCGCGATTTCCTACGAGACTCGTGAATGTCGTCCGTGTGCCTGTAACGCCGAGAATCTGCCGTGCCTCGCGGAGGTCGTCCTCGGCCGCGTCGCGGACAACGCAGTTGACGACCTCGACAGATGGTCCGCGAGCGCAGCACCGCGAATCGACGCTCTGTGGCGCGAGCGTAACGACCGACAGATCGGTGCCCTCGTCGGCCAGCTCAGCCGCCTCCTGGAGCGCGGCTACGCCGCTTGGAGTTGACTCGAAAAGCACTAGAACGC
>Ga0182015_10003004_pt1 | contig 19428 bp, 13 predicted proteins | sample 712P3MmetaG_FD_120478 | JGI IMG/M metagenome (GOLD analysis project Ga0182015, IMG submission 120478) | Permafrost microbial communities from Stordalen Mire, Sweden - 712P3M metaG | ecosystem: Environmental > Terrestrial > Soil > Wetlands > Permafrost | place: Sweden: Stordalen | collected...
CCGCATGGGTTTTTCGCGTTGTAGCAGGGAAGAAGGGAGGAAGGTCTCGCTGCTCGGCCCCCCATACCAGCTTGAGAGAAGGGTCCAGAGGCTGCGCCACTCCGCGATCTCCGCCGCGGAGGGCACTTCTGCGTCCTGATGTCCCATCCGCTGCTCGGAACCACCGAGCATTGCAAGGCAGTTCACCGCAAACCTCGCTGCGGACACCATCAACAACTGCGTCTTCTGCCAACCGCCGGGGCCGCCATCCGGTTGCTCGCAGACGTATTTTATGAGCAGCAGTTTGTAACGCAGGAGCTTCTTGAGTGAGGCCCGCTCTCGCCGGTACCCCAGGAGCACCTGGGGGAGATTGGCGAAGCGGCTACTCCGGTAGCTGCGCAGCAGGAGTTCCTGATCCTGCGCCAACCAAGCGCTTTCCTCGTAGCGCCAACGGCGAAACCACTCGATGCGCCCCATCCAGACTGGATGCCATAAGGGAAAGCCGCGGAAAGGAGAACGGATGATTCTCACATGCGCCTCGGCAGGGCGGAAGCGCCATAGCGGACAGCCCCCCTTGCCGAAGACCATGGCGCCGGCACCACACAGGTCTACCTCTGCGTGATCGACGAGGAACGCTAGCTGGCGAGCCAGCCGGTCCGGATAGGCGATATCGTCGGCGTCCATTCTCGCCAGGTAGAGGCCGCGAGCACGGTCGATACATTCATTCAGGCGGGCTGCGAGCCGCCGCCGCTGCCCGTCGCCCCAACAGATCAGACGCGGGTCGCGGAAGGTGCGCGCGATCGCCAGCCCGTTGTCGGCAGAACCGTCGTCGCAGAGTAGAAGTTCAAAGTCGCCGTAGCTCTGATGCAGGAGCGAGCGGATGGCCAGCTCCAGGGTGGCGGCGCTGTTGTAAAAGGGCATCGCTATGGTGACGACGGGGTTTCTCATCGGCTCTAAACCATCGCAGCGGGAATGGAGGATTTAGAAGGAATGCTGTCGCGCGGCAACTCTCCGCACAACGACTGAAATACGCTCGCATATCGTCGCGCCAACTTGTGCAGGCTAAAGCGTTCCTCAACGATGGCACGGCCAGCCGCACCCATGCGGTGCCGCAGATCCTCATCGTCGAGCAGCGCGGTGAGTGCAGCGACCCACTCCTGTTCGCATGCAGCGCTCAAGCCGACTTCGCCCATCGCGAGTAGCTCGCGATTCATTCCCGTGGCCGTCACGACGACCGGCAAACCAGCCGCCATATAGCACAGCATTTTGTAACTGCATTTGCCGCTGCACCAGGCGTCGTGGGCCAGCGGCATGAGCCCGATCGACATGCGCGCGATGGCGGCCAACTCGGTGGGCGGGGTCCAGCGCTGGAACTCGACGCGAAACTCCGGAAGCAGTTTGAATTGTGGTGGACGATCCGCGACGATGAGCAGCTTGGTGCGGCTGTGGTGCTGCAACACCCGCAGCAGTGCTCCTTCGATTGCGTAGAGGAAGGGAAAGTTGCCGCTGGTGCCGGTCCATCCCAGGACCGAAGCGCCCGGGTCGCCGGGCCTGATGTCGTTCGGTCGATACCATGAAGTGTTTACAGCTGTGGGAATGATGGTGACGTTCGGGTTCCATTGGGAAAATTGGTCGGCCAGGAAGCCATTGCCGCACACCACGAGATCGCTGGCCTGGGCGAGATCCCTGGCGCGGTGGCCGCCGGTATTGAGCCACACTGCGTCATCGACGTCCAGGATTATCGGTCGCTTGGCCAGGACATGCAGGGGCACGAAGGCGGGGAGAACCTGACGGGAGATCCAGGTCACATCGGCCTTCCAGGAGCAGGCGAGCGCGCCCGCCCGGGACACCGCCGTTGTTGCCATCCACACCGGGCGCAGGCTGCGCCGCCGCGGTAGTATGTTGCCCCAGGGCAGCGGGTATTCCCGCACCGCGATGCCGAGTCTGCTGAGCGGGTCGATGTATTGGCGCACGCGCGCTCTGGCGCTTGGCACCATCACGCCGCCGGTGTACGCGGCTACTCGCATAGCTCGCGCTCCGGTTCACCCATAACCGCCCAGCGCGAGCCGGAGGGCTCGCTGATTCTAGGGGCGAAGTAAACCATTGTGGCGACCGCACCCGCCTTGATCCAAAACATGACCTGCGCGAAATACTCTTCGGAGAAGATTGTCATGACCGTCGCATAAACGAAGGCTCCAAGAGTGAAAACTGCCCAACAATGGCCGTGGATCGCACAACGGTACACATAGGCGCTGAGAAAGCCCACGAAGAACATCAAATATAAGACTCCGGGCATGCCGCCATGATCCATGTAGTAAGGCAGGAAGACGGTATAAACATTGGTTATTTGTCGCGGCGAGATTTTCGTGTATTCAAGATTGCGGTCATGCTCCGAATAAGTCGCGCCGAACCGGTTCGCAATCCGTTTGGCGAACTTACCCAGATCCCAGCCATATTTCAACTCGGGATTTTGCCGATTCCGGTCAAACGCGATGATGCCGCCAAGCCAGTAAGTGCCAAAGCCCTCTGCGACGTGGGGAAGATTATCACTTAGCGATGCTCCGGCCACCGCGCCATATTTGCTCATGGAAATCTGGTTGACGCAGAAGACGAGCAGAAATGCAAAGCCCATGACCAGGAGCAAGCGTACCGGCGCAGTGCCCTTTTTGAGCCAGAGAATCACAACTGAGCTGACCAGTACCAGGAGCACTTCCGAACGGGCGCCATTGATCATCTGATATCCCACTGCAAGGAAGACAAAGAAGAGGGCGCGACCACTCCGTCTGCCGGTATCCGCGTACTCGTACACTGCAATCAGAGCAATGATGCTCAGGAATGGCAGGATGAATGACTCGAATGGGAGGGCAGTATGGCCCGAGATATTCGCTTTGTTGGACGCGATGCGGAATTGCCTCCACGCGTTCTCCCTTGGGGCAACCGTTTCGCTTAGTTGTTTGAAATACAGATAAGAGAAAGGAATATTCAGTACGGAAAGAGTCACTGCAGTGTTCAGCCATTGGTCCACCTGGATGTGCCGTGTTGGCGTAACCGCGGCCAGTGTCCGGCCCTTCCATAAGGGGACCAGGATGGCGCAGATTCCCCCGAACGAGAAGGCGAGAACGCCGGCGAGGACGATCTCATCGGCCTTGGTGGTAAGCGGAAAATACAAGTCTCCGCAGAGCCAGATGACAAAGAGCGTAATCGTCCAGACGATCCCCAACGATGCCGGCGGGAAGAGGACGGAGCGTCCGTAGCGGAGCATCGCCAAGCTCCACAGAGCGAGCAGCGCAACCGTGACCGGGAGTGTCATGTTGACATCTCCTGAGGGACGGGCGCGGTGTTTGCCAAAAGTTGCGCCGACAACCCAACGGTGACCGCGCTGGCCACGAGCGCGAAGAGCAGTTTGAGCGATGCGTGCTGGGTGGAATGAGTCACCATACAGCCGAGCGTCATGATCGCCACAGCTACGCCCACATTTCGCCAGGTAAACGGGCTGCAGGGTAACACGCGGTAGCCCACGGCAAAGAAGCAGATTGCGTCCAGCGTAACGCGCCCGGCCCAGGCGATGGCTGCGCCCAAAATGCCGTGGTGGCTGATCATCCACCAGGCCAGCGCAAGATATAACGGAAGCTCGAGCAGGTGGATCTTCGCGTTCACCTGCGGACGCCCGATGGCCTGGATCATGCTCGAAGGCACGTGCGCGAGGCTGTTGATCAGAACGCCGGCGGCCAGCCATTCGAGCACCACAAAGCTTTTCGATGCGAATAGGGCGCCCAGCCACAGGGTGAGCACTTCCCGGGAGAACAGAAGCACCAGCAAGGCCAGGGGCAGCATCAGGAGCAGAAGGGTGTCCGCGCTCTTGCGGTAAAGCGTGGCGGCTTCTTCCCGGCTGAGACCGGCAAATGCAGGGAAAATCGCTTGCTGCAGCCCCATGGGGATGATGAGCAGCTTGGTCATCATCTCCTGCGGGGTTACATAATAGGTCGCCATCCCGACGGACAAAAGGCTGGCGATGAGGAATCGGTCGACTGAGATCATCAGCGGACCGATGACATTATCGAAGGCGATCCAGCCGCCGAAGCGGAGCAGAGGGATTAACGCGGTTACGCCGACGCAGCGCTGCGTCCACACCTCGGGGCAGGCGAGGAGACAACAGACGAAGAACGCGACCAGGGTGATGATGCGGACAGCGGAGAGCATGGCGACCGTGATATCCACCCGCGGAGACCAATGCAACATGCAGAGCGGCCCGAGAAATCCGGCGATACCGACGAACACGCGGATGACATTCACTGCCCGGAAGCGCTGATGCGCCTCAAGAAAACCCCGCAAGCCGTTCGCCAGCACCACCACCGGAATGGTGATCGCAATCAGATGAAAGCAGTTGCGTGTTTCGCCATGCAGTGCGGCCGGGATCTTGAGCGCATGGTTGAGCAGTACTCCGCTAAGAACCCAAGCCAGCGCTCCGCCGGCCAGGGCGATTCCGGCAAGTAGCAAATGTGCATCCCAAAAGATTGCGGGCAGTTCATGTTGCCGGCGGAGCGCCAACCGGTCTGCGATCAGGCGCGTGATGGCGCGCCCAAGGCCCAGATCAAGGAACGACAGATAGCCGATCGCCATCCACGCCAGGGTTAGGATGCCAAAGCGATCCGCGCCGAGGCCTTGGATCAGGCGGGGCACGGCGATGACCGCCACCAGCATCGGAGCGGCCGAGCCGATGCAGCTCCAGGTGGTGTTGCGCATCAGCCGGGAACTGGGTGGCCGCCACTTGCTTTCGGCATTCATGGTCATGCCGGGCAACATGCCGCTATGTGCTGGCGGAGGCGCCATTTCGTTCGTCTCCTTTTGTCTAAAGCTCCACGTAGAAGTGCGAACCAATCTGAGATAACGAAGGTTGAAACCGCAGGTCCCTCCACTGCGCCACCCGGGGCAAAAATGCTCAAGCGCTGCCCACCGCTGTGTAGTAGCGGCAGTAGGCTTTGTAGGCCACATTCCCCGCGATAGGGGACTTATTCAGCACGATTCCAGCGATGGGTACATTCACGCGGCGAAGAGTTTCGACCGTGTCTCCGAGCGCCTTCATCGGAGTCTGTCCGCTGCGCACGGCCAGCAGGGTTACGTCGCTCGCCGCGGCCAGTTCCAGAGTCTCCGCGCAACCGAGCAGCGGGGGTGAATCCAGAACGACAAGGTCAAACTCCTTGGTAGCCTGATCCAGGATTGCCCGCATTCCTGGCCCGATCCGCGCTAATGCCAGAGGCAAGGGCTGTCCGGAGCCGAGGACAAAAAGATTCGGATGGGCGGACACCACACGCACAGCTGTCCTCCAATGACTCTTCTCCGCAAGCGCTGCCCCCACCCCGGCATCAGGATCCAGGCGCACGAGCCTTTCAATTGTGGGTTGGCGCAGGTCGGCGTCTATCAGCAGAGTGCGTTTGCCTTGTTCCGCGTGCACCATCGCCAGAGCCAGCGCGAGGGTCGATTTTCCTTCGCCGGGCAACGCGCTCGTAACCAGGACGCTTTTGGGCAATTTTGCCTGGGAAGAGAGCATCAGATAACCCCGCAGGTGGCGAACACCCTCATCGAAAAAGCCGCCGTGCAGGCTGGTCCAGGGATTTCCAGCAAACTGCATTCCCTCAGGACCAAGAGCGAGGCGGAGATGCATATCCGTCACCCGGGGCAGAGCACAGACTACCGGTATACCAAGAGCCTCCTCGACGGCCTCGGCACCTTTCGCCGTTACATCTGTTAACTCCGCGGAGACGAAGTAAACGGCGAGCGAAACAGCGAAGAAGGCCATGGAGAGGGCTACAATCAACGGCCAGTTGGGAAAGATCGGCTTGGCGGCGGGACGCGCGGAATCCGCCAGCCGGATGATGTTATTTTGCAGCTCGGAATTGATGCCCAACTGCTTGATCTTGGCGAACAGATCTTCGTAAACGCGCTCCGCTGCATCTGCTTCGTGCTTTAATTGCAGGTAATCAAACGACTGCGCGGTCAGGTCGTCGACTTGTTGCTTGGTTTCGGCCACCGCGGCAGATAACATGCGCTCGCGAATCAGGGTCTGCCGGTAATCCACGCCTATGCGAGTGGCAACATTCAGGCGGCTCTCGTTCAGCGCCGCGCGCGCTTCCTCAAGCTGCGCCTCCGCCTTTATGTACTCCGGGTGCCGGTCTCCATAAGTCGCGGCGACCAGGGCCAAGTATGCCTTGGCTATTTGCAGCTTCTCCACATCCTTGGTGAGATCGCTTGATTGACCGGAGACCTGGACCGCAGCCAGGGAGCCATCTCTTGCTTCGCGAAACACTGCTTGTTTGGCAATCCGATCCGCCTCCGCGGCGCTGCTTTCCGTGTTCAGCGACTGGAGCTTGGCGACCAATACACTTGTCTTCTGCTCCGGATCGGCGGTTCCGAGCTCTCGCTGATACGTCATCAGAGCCTGGTGCTTGGATTCCATCTTCTCCTTCAGATCCAGGAGCTGCTGCTCCATCGACGAGGTGAGCCGGCCACCTTCCTTGATGCGGGTCTCGAAAATGTTGCGGAGGTAGGAATCGGCAATGGCGTTGGCCACATCCGACGCGACCTGGGGATCTTTATCCTTATAAGTGATGGTCAATAGATAGGTGTTGGGATTGCGTTCGATCTTGAGATGCTTGAGTACTATCGGTGCATTTCTGATGGCACGTTCCTTTTCCAGTGAGTAAGGCCAAAACGAATAGCGCCGGAATTGGTGCTCCCGCTCCAGCAGGTTGTATCGCTCGGCTACCGGACGCAGGATGGTGTCGGCCTGGAGCAGGTTCTGCTGTGTCGCCATGAACTGGTCGTCGCCTGTAGTCAAGAGGCGATCGGCTCCAATCGTCTCCGGCGCAGCTTGCCGGTCAATCGCAATCAACGCAGATCCGACGTTAACGGGGGGCGCCAGAGCACACCCGAGTACGACCAGAGCGGTGAGCACGATGCTGAGCAATGCAATCATCGTCAAATGCTGGCGTATGATCCCCGCGTAAAAGGTGAGTGGCCGCTGGAATTCAGCGGGATCGCTCAGGCTGATGTGCGGCTTACGTATCGCAATCGAACTGGGCATGCACTTGGCTCCGTTCAGGCAGGAGGCTCAGATCCTGTTATTAACTCATAGGACGGACTCATTGGCCGGCAGCCGTCCCATTGCGTTGCGGTCAACTTACTAGAGAGAGCGCATGGCTCAGTGCGAGCTCCAGATGGCAGCCGACACGGCGGCGTTGCCCATGCCGGTCAGGTGGTTTACTACGCTCGCGCTCGCCTTCAGCCTTCCATTGGTTGGAACGTAGAGAATGTCGTTCGCTGCGAGCTTTACATCTTCGGACTTTCGATCCAAAATGCGCCGCAGCGGGACTTCTATCTCCCGCTTTTGTGCGCTACCCGGTTCCGTCCGGTAGATATAAGCCATGTTACGGCTAAATGAGTCGAGACCGCCGCTCAACGCCAACAACTTGAGCACGGTCGTGTCCTGCATATCGCGATAGGGAAAGGCTCCCGGGCGCTTCACGTCTCCTACGACAAAGACGCGTTCGCATTCCGGCACGCGTATTTGTGCGCCTGCGGCTACCAGAATGTTCAGCTTCGGGTGAAGCCCGTCGAAGAGCTGGCGAACAGACAACCGCTGTGAGCTGCCGTCTGCTTGTTCGACGATAACTTCCGGTCCGGCCTCGGGCAGCAGACCTCCGGCTTGGCCCAGGGCGTCCAATACGCGCAAGTTCCCGAACTCCTGAATGGTGGTAGGGGTCTTGACGGCGCCGGCGATGGTAACGTCATGACTGCGATACTCGACCACGGAGACGTCAACGGCGGGGCGTACCAGGAGGTGTTGTGCTTTGAGCGCACTCGCGATTTCATCGCGCAGGGCATCCGGCATCAATCCCGCCGCCGGCAGGGGCTGCTGCAGCAACGGCAGGTTCAGGTTTCCCCGGTTATCTATCCGGAAAGATTGTGAAAGCTCTGGCGAATCATAAACGGTTATGCGGACAAGGTCGGAGGCTCCAATCGGCTGAAAGGGCAGATTGGAGCCTCCGGTTGTGAGGGGTGTTGCGGGGACCGAGGGCACGGGGACGGGGGAGGGCAAACGCTGTGCCGCGGCTGCGAAGGAGATCAGGGCCGGAACAACCACTAATGTTACCCAGGATCTGCTCATGACGCACGCTCGTTATGCTTTACCCTACGGGACGGAATTAAACGAGAACTGAGATAAAGATTAATTATTTCTTAGGCTCCTTAGCACCTCATCCGTTCTACTGGCAATAGCCTATGGCTTTTGCGCCAACGCCGAGGCGGATCGGCATGCGAGGCGGATCCGTTGTGACCACTGTTCCTGCCCCCGCCACGACGCCGTCCGTCAGCTTATTGACCCACCTAAGCTACTGTCGACAACCAACATATGCTTTGCGGTGCTGTTATGAACTTACTGCTCCTGTCTACCTGTCCGAGCCCGCTATGGAATCAGTCTTCCACATCTCAGGCGACGGCTAAGTCAACGAGACTTAATCTAACTCGATCCGGCTTGGATATCTCTTCTTGCAAGCCGCCGCCGACCGGTGTCTTGCATGGAGTCGGCCGGCTTTCACCACTTAGCCCATCCGCTCATACTTTCTGTTACATCAGTAATGCCCACCTAAGGTAATTGCCGCGGCAATCGCCGGATAGCATAGTGGCTTTGGAGCTGACATAGCGATTCTCACTTGACTCATCCCCGGCCAGGGTGTCCCGCGCGGCGCCGGAGCCACAAACGATGTGTCCGGATAAGGTGGGGGTATCTCTGCGCGTCCCAGCGGACCTCACCAAGTAAGGCTGCCATACGCGGCCTGTCCCATTGTGGGACGAATAACGCTCATCCTATCGAAGGTATGAAATGAATAAGTTACTTACATTTCTTCTGCTGAGTATGGGGGTCCCGGCGATGGCCGCGACCTATACCGTCGCAGCTGGTTCCAGCGCGGCCACCATTCAGACCATAGTGAACACGGCCGGAGCGGCATCAGGCAATACGGTCGCGTTCGCGGCTGGCGCCTATGGGCTCTCGGCAACGGTGAAACTTCCCTGCGCCAACGGCACGATTTATACCGGGCCGAATGTGGGCGTCGTTACGCAAACCCACCCCGCGACCGCGGTTCTGACCGAAAGTTCACCAACGACGTATGCCTTGCAAACGAATAGCAACGGCGCCGGTTATACGATCCCGGGTCAGGGCTGCACGATTGAGTATTTGGGGTTTTCCGGCACTCAAGGGGGCATTTATGTAGCCGCTCCATCGTCGGGAATTCTAATTCAATACAACTATTTCACTCTAAATAATCCTCCGGTTGGCGGCGCAGAGTCTCAACAGGCTATTTATCTAGATGGCGACCAAAATGCAGGTCTCGATCCTTCGACAGGCGCGTCCTATATTTCCATTTTATGGAACGTCTTCTATAACAATTGCGCCTTAATCAACGCTGAAGGAGGCGGCAATGGCAACGTCGATTCGGGAGGATATTGCGATGCAACCCTGGTGAATGCCTACAATAACCACTTAGTGTGGAATGACAACACGGTTAATACGATAGAAGAGGGCCTGAAGCTAGCAGAGCAAAATGGCGGCTTGCAACAAACCAGCCTGAACGCCGACGTGGAAAATAACAACATGAGCGGCAACTCGCGCATCATGATAGAGACGCAACAGGATACCAACGGTGTTGCAACCTATAGCCACAACGCGTTTTATCAGCCAAATAATCCGAATAACTACACCTTTGAATTGTCTATGCCGGAGTTTACTCCGTCCACATCACCAACGCACACAGCTGACGATGACGTATATATCGGGAACGTCCCGATAACCGGGGAAACCGGTAGTGGGGCACATTATGGCATAGGGCTGGAGCTTTGGGGCGCCGGCAGCGTGGTGGCCGACAGCCTCTTTCAAGGTGGTAACGGAGCGGAATCCTGCGGTGCGGGTTATGGTTGCTCCGGATGGGACATATCGGTGGGAGAAGCGTTTACCAATGCCACCATCACCAACAACTACTTCTCCGGTACGGACGTGTGGGCGGGGACAGCGAATAAGGTCACCGATGCGATCACCTACGAGGATGGTGCGTCTTCCTCGAACGCGGGTATCACTCTAAGTCCCAACACGGTTGTTCAGACCAGCACCACAATTCCCACCGTCGCTCCTACCATCTCAGTCGTTGCCGGTTCGCCTTCGTCCGCGGTTACGCTCTCGGACAGCGATACAGAACATAGACTTTCCATTTTTTACACTACGGATGGCACCACCCCAGCCCCCTTCGGTCCGGGCGGTTCGGCAGGGACCACGCATGTTTACACCGCACCTTTATCGGTTGCGGCAGGAGCCACGGTGAAGGCCATAGCCTCATGGGGACAGGGCGCGAACCAGGGGATAACCTTTCCCTCCTTTGGCTACGTTGCCAGTAGTGTTGTGACCGGCACCACGGGGGGAACCAGTGCTCCGGCTACCGTGAAGACGCTGGTGAGCGCGTATCTGGGCAACAATACAAGTGCGAACACCATGGCGCCGGGGGGGACGCTGCAGTTTAAAGCGTACGGAGTGTATTCGGATGGTTCGGTGGGTGTGCTGCCCGATGCGCTGGGTAACAAGGTGACATTATGGAACACCAGCAACCATAACGTGGCCAAGATGAGCACTGTCGGCCACGCTACGGCGGTGGGCGCAGGAACAGCAGATATAGAGGCCACGATCGGGAGCATCAAGGCTAATATCTGGACCGTGACAGTGCAGGCGGCTTCCACTCCCGCAGCTGCTGCCGCGGCCGCTCCTGCCACTGCTGCCCCGGTCATTCCTGCTGCGGCGGCCGATTCTGCCCCTGCTGCACAAGCAGCTTCAGTTCCCGCCGCAGAGGCGCGCTCCGCGCCTGTTCCCGGGAGCGGTGTCAGCGTCCCGACTGCCGGCCCAGCTCCGGCGGCTCCGGGCGCGCCGCTGGGAGACAACTACCTGGGGCCTTTCTGGAAGTTAGTTACATCGGCGGGGGGATCGGCCTCCATCTCAAACGCACATCTCTTCATCGGCGTTCCGGGCGGCAGCAATCATGACCCAGTGCATCCATCCAACCAGGCTGTCCGCGTGATGCAGGCGATCGGTAACGAGAATTTCGATGTCTCCATCAAAATCGATTCCCCAGTTGTAGCGGCCGATGCTGGCACCAGCCAGGGTCTCATGGCTCTCACCGACAATCAGAACTTCATCACCTTTGCGCTAACGACCGACGGAACCAATATCGGCCTTCAGGCCTCTACCGTCACCAACGGGGCGGCAACCACAGTGCTTGACGAAGTGAATTTCAGTCTGTATCAAAATCCGATTTACCTGCGGCTTACCAGAACCGGCAGCACGTACATGGCCTTTTCCTCGGTCGATGGAGCTAATTGGACGCTGGCAACCAGCCTCACTGACGCCAAGGCTCCCACCTTGATCGGGCCATTCGCCGGCAACTACAACAGCACTCCTGCCAACGCGGTTCCCGTAGTCATGTCAGTGAACTCATTTAACATCCAGTAGCCAGGACGGGGAGAAAGCTTCGCTTCTCAATTCGATGCTCCTACTAACTTACGAGTGTCGTCGTGATGTTGTCTTCTTCAGCGCTGCCCAAATGCCAGCAGTGTTCTGCCGCCCATGAGGGCATTGTATCTATCTCCAGGGCGCCGCGCATCGCGATGAGCGTTTTGTCCGCGCGCGCTCCATACATGAATGCCTTGTCGTAACTTCAGTAATGCACATCAATGGTAATTGATGGGGGAATGGCGCAGGGAGATAGTGAGTCCAGATAGCGGCGGCACGATCGCCCGTGCTGTCCGAATGGACTTGGCCGCTTGCTCGCCGGAGGTACTAATTATGCATAGAAATGGAACAACATATCTGTGTGCCACTGTTTCCTTGCTGGCCATTATGCTGGCCGCGCGCTCCGTCTATGCAGCCACACCGGTACCGGCTGCTCCAGGAGCGCCGCTCGCCAGCAGCTTCCCGGGACCTCTCTGGGACGTGGTGGCGTCACAGGGTGGAACGGCCTTGGTCTCGAATGGGAATCTCTTCCTCGAGGTTCCCGGCGGCAGCAACCATGACGCGCTGCTTCCGTCCAACCAGGCTGTCCGAGTGGTGCAGCCGATCGGCAATGACAACTTCGATGTCGCCATCAAGATCGATTCGCCAGCCGTGGCGGCGAACGCGGATAGCAGCCAAGGGCTCATGTTGCTAGCCGACGAAAAGAACTTTATCACCTTTGCGGTGGTGACAGACGGAACCCATGTCAGCCTCAACGCCCACACTGTCACGAATGGGGCGGCGACCACGGTGTTCGATGATCGTGACTTCACTGAATATCAGAACCCGATGTACTTGCGAATCACCAGAGCCGGCATCACCTACACAGCCTCTTATTCAATAGACGGAGTGATCTGGACGCAAGTGCCTAGCTTCAGTTACAACGCGGCGCCGACCTGGATCGGGCCATTTGCCGGCAACCACAATCCCACGCCCGCCAAGGCTCTTCCTGTCGTGATGTCAGTCAACTGGTTCAGCGTGCAGGAATGATCGTGCGCCTTTGTGGTCTGTGTTGGACGGTGTTGTCACGGAGATGGTTTTAATGGAGTGCTTGTCAGGCGAGGCTAGTAAACAGCCGGCGCAATGATGGTGACGAATGAATCGCACTTTGCTGGTAACAAGTATCGTCGCGCTCACTGCGCTGGTAGCCTCGAGCGGTTTCTGGACTCCCGTGAGATTCACCGGATCTATCATGTACACGCTCCCGCTGGCCTTATGCGCGCTGCAACGCTCCAAGCGGCTGCTCTGGGGCACCACGGGCGCTGTTGTCTTGCTGACCATTGCCGCACAGGTCTGGAGGTTGGATCGGGCTCCGCTCCTCGACCCAACAATACTTTCGGTAGACCGCGGCCTTATCATCGCGAGCCTGCTGACGCTAACGATCATCATCCATTTCGGAATGAATAGGAGCGAAAGGATAACACTTGATGCCGCGGAGATAGGACGCCAAGGCAGCAGGCTGCTGGCCCAGAATGAGCGCCTCGAGACTCTTGTGGCAACGGCCGCGCACGAGGCCGGCGTGCGCAAGGAGGCGGAAAAGCGTCTGGCGCAGAGTGAGGAACGGTTCCGGCTGATCGTGTCGAATGTGAAGGACTACGCGATCCTGATGCTTGACCAGGAGGGCAGGGTCGTCAGTTGGAACGAAGGGGCAGAGAGGATGGAGGGATATCGTGCAGAGGAGATTATCGGCCAGCATTTCTCTCGCTTCTATTCTGCTGAGGATGTAAGCATGGGAAAACCTGATTTCGAACTGGAGCAGGCCACCAGGAACGGGCGAGTCGAAACCGAAGGCTGGCGCCTACGCAAGGACGGTTCTCGTTTTCTTGCCAATGCCGTCACTACGGCGTTACGCGACGAGACGGGGCAATTGCGGGGATTTGGAAAAATCACACGGGACATCACAGAGCGCAAGACATTCGAGGACCATCTGGTGGAGAAAGTGGGGGAACTGAAGCGTTCCAATGACGAACTGCAGCAGTTTGCCAATGTCGCATCCCACGATCTCCAGGAGCCGTTGCGCATGGTGGCCAGCTATATGCAGCTCCTGGCGAAGCGCTACCGAGGGCGCCTGGACGCCGATGCGGATGAGTTCATCGCTTACGCAGTCGACGGGTGTAACCGGATGCAGCGGTTGATCGAGGATCTGCTTACCTATTCCCGCGCAGGGACAAATGGAGAGGCGCTGCACGAGATTTCCAGTAAGAATGCATTGGATGAAGCGCTGACAAATTTGCGCGCAACGATTGAGGAGAGCGGTGCGGTTGTAACCCATGATTGGCTGCCGGCCATCACGGCGGATGATACCCAAGTAGCCCAGGTATTTCAGAATCTGATTGGCAACGCGGTCAAGTACCGGGGTGCTGAAGTCCCTCAAGTCCACGTCTCTGCCAAGAAAGACGGCCACAATGAATGGATCTTTTCCGTGCGCGACAATGGCCTGGGAATCGAGCCCCGGTACTTTGAAAGAATATTCATCCTTTTCCAGCGGTTGCACGGGCGCAATGAATTCAAGGGCACCGGAATCGGATTAGCCATTTGCAAGAAGATTGTGGAGCGGGCGGGCGGGAGGATATGGGTCGAGTCGCAACTCAAAAAGGGTTCAACCTTCTACTTCTCTGTGCCGGAAAGCGGCGGTAAATGATGGAAATGGTTGAAACGGGTAGGTCAGATTTCGAAATTCTCCTGGTTGAAGATAGTCCCGGCGATGTCCGGCTCACACGGGAAGCGTTTAAAGAGGCGAAGGTGCATATCAACTTGCATGTCGCGTCGGACGGGACAGAAGCAATGGCCTTTTTGAAGCGCGAGGGGAAGCACGCCAATAGTGCCCGGCCGGATCTGATCTTGCTCGATCTGAACCTGCCCAAGAAAGACGGCCGGGAGGTTCTGGAGGAGATCAAGCAGAGTCCGGCACTCAAGACCATTCCAATCGTAATCCTCACTACTTCTAAGTCAGAAGAGGACGTCCTGCGGAGTTATTCGCTCCATGCGAACTGTTATATCCCCAAGCCTGTGACCCTCGATGGGTTCCTCACGGTCGTGAAGAGCATCGACGGCTTCTGGCTGTCGGTTGTCAAGTTGCCGGGAGAGACACTGTGATAACAAAGAGGCCACTCCAAGTTCTTCTGGTCGAGGATAACGCGGGGGACGCCCGTTTGCTCCGCGAGATGTTCAGTAAGGAGAAAGCGGATAGTTTCGAATTGACGCATCTCTCGCGCATGCATGACGCCGAGGTTTATCTTGCGAAAGGGGGGGTGGACATTGTCTTGCTGGACATGGGATTGCCAGACGGGCATGGTCTCGATACCCTGCGGCGGGCGCGCGCGGCGGCCCCCGATGTCGCGATGATCGTCCTGACGGGGTTGGAGGACGAAGTGCTGGCCGCCGAAGCCATCAAGGAAGGCGCGCAAGATTATCTGATCAAAGGCCAGATCGAGAATCGCGCGCTTCCCCGAGCCCTTCGCCACGCCATTGAGCGCCACCGCATGCAAGCGGAGACCGATCTCATGCGGACACAGCAGTTGCAGCTTAGGGATGAGTTCCTCTCCCATGTGTCGCACGAGCTTCGTTCGCCGCTGACGTCAATTTATTCATTTAGTACGATCATCGCGGATGGATTGGCGGGAGAAACGACGCCCCAACAGAATGACTACCTGCAAATCATCCTGAGGAATGTGCGCCAGCTTCAATCCATGATTGAGGACTTGCTCGAGGTCACACAGGCGCAGGCGGGGAAACTCAGCGTTGAGTTGCAGCCTGTGTCCCCATACGACGCCATCGTTTACGCCGTCGATACGCTTCAGGGAGCCGCTGTAGCCAAGGAAATTCCGCTCTCTTTCCATCCTTCCGCGCCTCTGCCTTCGGCCTATGCTGATCCGACGCGTCTACGGCAGATCCTCACCATTTTGCTCGATAACGCCATCAAGTTCACGCCCTTCGGCGGAGCGGTGAATGTCCGAGCTAGGGTGCTCGAAAGAGATGCGGGTTTCTTGCAGGTGGAAGTCTCCGACACTGGATGTGGGATCAGCTCAGAGGTGGCCGAGCACATCTTTGAGCGCCTCTATCAGGTAACCGATCCCGGCCGTGAGGGACGCAAGGGCCTAGGGCTCGGCTTGCACATTGCCAAAGAGTTGGTGACACGGCAGGGCGGCGAGATTTGGGTGAGCAGCGAGCCGCGGAAGGGCAGCCATTTTTTCTTTACCGTGCCCATTTTCTCCCTGGCGGGTTTGATTCGCCCGATATTGACGCACGAGAAGAAGCCGGGCGAGTCGATCGCCGTAATTACGGTCGAGATCAATTCCCGGGACGGCTCGCCGGAGGTGCCCAAGAGAATATCGGATGTGGCGCGGGCGGTTTTGCAGCAATGTCTACGTCCTGACACAGACGTACTACTGCCTAACATAGGTTCGGCGAGCGAGCATAAGCTTTTCTTCGTCATGGCTTACACACAAGAGCAGGGCGCGGAGATCATCGGCAGGCGTATTTTAAGTCAGCTCCGTCGCCGCAAAGAGCTCCAACCGGAGGATTTCACGTTTGCCGTTTCGAGCAGCCTTTTGCCCCCGATAGCTCGAGACATCAACGAATCAACGGAAAGCTTTGTGGATCGGGTGGCTACTGGAATGCGGGATCACATCAACACCATATGCCTACAGGTAAAAAACTAGCGATGAGCCAAAAGAAAATTCTGGTCATCGATGACGATCCCGATGTGCGGTTGGGTCTTCAACTACGCCTCAAAACAAACCATTACGACGTTGTTTTTGCCGTAGATGGTTTGGCAAGTATCGTGGAAGCGCGGAGACACATGCCGGACCTGATTATCCTGGATCTCGGCCTGCCGGCCGGCGATGGCTTCAGCGTCCTGGAGAGGTTGAAAGCAAACCAGAGTCTTTGCTTAATCCCGGTGATTGTCTTGTCCGGGCGCGATCGCAACGCAAACAAGGAGCGTGCGCTCAAGGCAGGTGCGAGGTTTTTTCTGCAAAAGCCGGTGGCGAATGACAGGCTCCTGTCGGTGATTCGATTAGTCCTGGACGGAACGGACCACACCCCGACGGTGGTGTACGACCTAACCGGTCCGAGCCCGCGGACCTGAGCTAGAGTGGAGTCCCATCCACGACTCAGCAGTGCATAAGTTCAGGAACGGCAGAATCATTCGCAGGGGACAACCGGAGAGCGGGGAGAGCTTCAACGCTTTCCCGGCGCGCAATGGCAACGTGCCGGTAGGTGCGATTGCCTCGACCGAACCAGACCAGGACACCAAACAATATTCGACCTACTCCCAGGGCAGGACGATCAACGTATACTGATCGGCTATGATTCCAGATGAAGTAGTTATCGTGACCAGGCCGCGTGGCGCAGCATGCCCGGTCGCCCGCAGGCTGGCAAAGGGTTGCGGCTGGTTCGCGGTTCTTGCTCTAGCCGTTGCCGCCGGAGCGCGAGCGCAAGAGACGCGGGTGGTTCTGGACCGTGGGGGCAGCACCATCGTTCTCGAGCCTTACGCGCCCAACATCGTCCGCGTCACCCTCAGCCTGCTCAGGCAGCCGGCTTTGTCACCGCCCGGCTATGGTTTCGATGCTTCTCCCTCGGCCACCGGCTGGAGCCATCAGCAGACCTCGGAGGGCGATACCTACGCCTCCTCGCGCCTGAGCATCACCGTTGCGGCCAACAAGCCAGGCAAGCCGCTTGCCTCTGAACTGGACATCGCAAAGTACTTCAACGGATCGACTCCCGGAGCGCACATTACTTTCAGCACAACGGACGGAGCCAAGCTGCTCGATATGGAGGGCTGGTCGATGTCCGTGCCGAACCACAAGGACGGCACTGCCGGCGTGCTGAACGATAAGCGGCCTGGCGATGCAGATTTTTACCAGGTGGGCGCCACCTTCGCCTCGCCCGAGGACGAGCATTACTACGGCCTGGGCCAGAACCAGGAGGGCTTTCTCGATCACCGCGGCCACACCGTCGAGTGCTGGAATAACTACCTCGCGACCGGTGGTCCCACCTTCTGCGTGCCCTTTCTGGTGACTAACAAAGGCTATGGCGTGATTTGGGATAATCCTTCGCAGACCACCATCCAGCCGGGCTTCAACGAGCAGACCCGATGGACTTCACAGGTAGGCGACCGGGTCTCCTTCTTCGTGGTCGCAGGCAGCAATACGGACGAGATCTACTCCGGCTACCGGCTGCTTACGGGAACGACGCCTATGCTGCCTGAGGCCGCATATGGATTTATCCAATGCAAGCAACGCTACAGCACGCAGGCTGAGGTCCTTGCCGTGGCCAAAGGCTATCGCGAGCGGCACCTGCCTGCCGATGTCATCGTGGTTGACTGGTTCTACTACAGCAAGATGGGACAGATGGATATGGTTCCCGCCCAGTGGCCCGATCCGGTGGCCATGAACAAGCAGCTCCACGCGATGGGCTTTCAAACCATGATCAGCGTATGGCCGCGTTTCGAGCGTGGCTCCCGTTACTACGACCTGGTGCTCAAGAATGGTTGGTTTGAGCATCTCGCCGATGGCGCCCCGATCAATGGTCTGCCCTACGACCGTGCGGGCTCCGACATCGACACCACCAATCCCGCGGCCGCCCGCTGGTTTTGGGATGTGATCCGGGACAACATTATCAGCAAGGGCTTCGATTCGATCTGGGCGGATGAAACCGAACCCGACCTGCCGCCCGACGGCGGGTACTTTTCCATCGGCCCAGGCACACGCTATTACGACGTCTATCCGCTTTTTCATACCGCGGCCATCTATGACGGATTCCGCCGCGATGTTGACCATCGCGCGCTGATCCTGTCCCGCGACGCCTATCTCGGCGCCCAGCACAATGGCACGATCTTCTGGTCTTCGGATATTTACCCCACCTGGGATACGCTCCGGCGCCAGATTCCCACCGGGCTCGATGTCACCGCTTCCGGCATTGCTTACTGGGGTAATGACATCGGCGGCTGGCAGTATTTGCCAGCGGTGCATCATCCCGCTCACCCTCCGTTGCTCGACCCTTCGGATGCGCGGGATAACGTGGGCGGCTACGATGATTACCCGGAGCTCTACACCCGCTGGTTCGAATATGGAGCCTTCGAGCCTAACTTCCGCACCCACGGCAGCCGCAGATACAACGAGGTCTGGTCGTATGGGAAGGCGGCTGAGCCGATCCTGGAAAAGTATCTCAGGCTGCGCTATCAGCTTATGCCTTACATTTATTCGCTTGGCTATCGAACGAACCAAACGGGCGCCCCGTATATGCGAGCACTGTTTATGGATTTTCCCCAGGACCCGAAGGTGCAGGACCTGGGCGATGAGTATATGTTCGGGCCGGCATTCCTGGTTGCCCCGGTTACGGAACAGGGCGCAACCAGCCGCATGGTGTATCTGCCCGCAGGCACGGATTGGTATAACTACTGGACCAAGGAACGCATGAGTGGTGGCCAGACGATCCGGGTGGATGCGCCCATCGATACGCTTCCGCTTTTCGTTCGCGCGGGATCGATCCTGCCGCTGGGGGAAGCGGTGGAGAACACCGGCCAGGTACAGAAGCTGGCCAAGATTCGCGTCTATCCCGGCGCGAACAGCGACTTCACCCTTTATCAGGACGACGGAAAGACTTACGCCTATGAGAAAGGAAGCAGCAGCATCACCACGCTGCACTGGGATGACGCTGCGGGCAAGCTCACGCAACAGGGAGTTCCGGCCTGGACGGGACCGGAGAGTGATGTGCTGGAGATTGTGGGACGTTAACGGTGGGTGTGGTCGAGATAGCTGAACTGCAGATCCCTCCACTTCGCTGCGCTTCGGTCGGGATGACAAAGGTTAGGGTAGTTGCTTCTGTCCGGATCGGATGCTGGTTAAGAGAACTGCAGATCC
>Ga0182015_10003005_pt1 | contig 19420 bp, 28 predicted proteins | sample 712P3MmetaG_FD_120478 | JGI IMG/M metagenome (GOLD analysis project Ga0182015, IMG submission 120478) | Permafrost microbial communities from Stordalen Mire, Sweden - 712P3M metaG | ecosystem: Environmental > Terrestrial > Soil > Wetlands > Permafrost | place: Sweden: Stordalen | collected...
AGAACGTCGAGCTGCCGCTGACCTATCGAAACATGCCGGCCACGGAGCGCAAGAAGCTGGTGAAGGACGCGCTGGAGCGCGTGGGCATGTCGCACCGCATCAAGCACTATCCATCGCAGCTTTCCGGAGGCCAACAGCAGCGCGTGGCCGTGGCGCGGGCGCTCGCCGGACGCCCCTCCATTCTTCTCGCCGATGAGCCGACCGGCAACCTGGATTCGGTGAATGGCGAGGCCGTGATGGCGCTGCTCAGCGAATTGCACCAGGAAGGCGCGACCATCTGCATGGTCACTCATGACCCGCGCTATGCGCGTTGCGCCGATCGTATCATCACACTCTTCGATGGCCGCATTATCGAGGAAACAACCCAAAAGGCGGAGCAGATCCAAAAGGCGGCCGAAGCCTAGCGCGTCGGAACGGTCCCCGGGATCGGCGCGGGCGGAATCGGCGAATGTGATCCGCGCACAAATTCAAACCACGTCCGAACCACCGCCGGCTTCCCGTCTTGCGTACCTGGCCGAAAACGCCAGCCTTCGCCGACAGCCGCGAGCAGATCCTTCTCCCATTTTGGACTGGAGGACTTCACCACCCTCGCGTTCGCCGGAACGCCGTTCCGTCCAACGTCAAACGAAATCGTCACGGACGCGTTCTCCTCTTCGTCCACGGTCGCCGGGAATTTCGTTTTGATGACCACCGGCCGCGCCGCGCCGTCGGGCAGAACAAACACCGCCCGCACGGCATGCCAATCCCATAAATTTCGCTGCGTGTGGAAGAACACCTCTTCGTTCACCCGCACGGCCACGGGGAGCCCAGTTTTTGTTCCTGGCTTGAACTGCCAATGGCGCACGTTTTCAACCGCGCTTTCATCCAAGCCGAGCCCCAGCGGACGGTCCACGTGTACGTCACCAGGCTGTCCGGCCGCGTCAACTACTACCGACAGCAGCACGCTGCCTTCCAGCTTCGCCAATAGCGCTTCTTCGGTGTATTCCGGCTTGGCTTTCGCAGCCACAAAGGGCGCCATGATACCGGGTCCCAGGCGGGACACCGTAAGCTGCGGGCTGGGCGCTAGCTGGGCCGCGGCCGTGAGGCACATTAAGAACGCCAGGGGGCGAGCAAGGTTGGCAGCGTTCACGCTTCTGTTATAGCGCAGCCGGAAAACGCTTAGAACATGGTGCGCGAATACACTCCGCTGCCCGACTCGGGCGACGTCAAATAGCATTCCGCCGCATAGGTGATCTCGCCCGGTTTCAAGTTTGCGGGAAAATCCGCGGCCCGCGCCGAAGGATCGTTCGCCCAGTCCCGGACCTCGCCACTGGTTTGATCCAAGGTCGCGGGCGTCCCAAAGGAACTCGCGCGCAGAGCCTGGTTTCCCAATACGTAACGCTCGGTCACCACCGCATAGCCCTTGTTTCCGCATTTTCCGGCGGGGCTTGGGCAGTCGGAAGCATGTACCACTCGAATCTTGCTGAGGATCAAAACGCCCTTGCCGCCACGCACGTCAATACCCTTGGCGTCGGCAACGCTCAGCGCGATGTTCTGGTTGGGCCGCTGCGAAAAATTCAGGCCCTGCGCATACATGCTCGCGACGTCGTGGCTAATCTGATAAGCGTTGTCGTTCTGGCTCGCGTTGCTGGTCACCAGCAGCACACCTATGGACAGCGGCACCAGAAAGATCGCGCCCAGTGCATAGAGCCGGATAGACGTCCCGGCGGGCTGTTTGAAGCGGCGATGCATGCTGAACCTCAACTTTAAACCATGCCGCCTCCGGTTTCCAGACGGCTTTCCCGTTGATCTTGGTAGGAATCCGACTTAGTACCTCACTGAGGTTTAGTTTCAGTTCGGTAGCCGCATATGTCCACCGGTACTCTAGCGTGAGAGGTCATGCGCAACTATCCGGTTGCCTTTTCCGGGCAATCCTGCTAACCTGCAATCAGGAGGTTGCACATGAGTTCCGAGGATCGCATCGAAAAACACGTTCTTATTCGTGCGCCCCGCGCCCGGGTCTGGCAAGCCCTGGCGGATGCGGAACAATTTGGCAAATGGTTCGGCGTTAAGCTCGCGGGATCGTTCGCGCCGGGAGCTCGCCTGCAGGGAAAAATCACACACAAGGGCTATGAGCATGTTGATTTTGAGATCACCGTCGAGCGCATGGAGCTTGAACGGCTCCTTTCCTGGCGCTGGCACCCGCACGCGATCGACCCCCATGTCGATTACTCCGCCGAGCCCACAACTCTGGTCGTCTTTGAACTGGAGGACGCGCCAGAAGGCACGTTGCTCAGGGTTGTGGAATCGGGTTTCGAAGGAATTCCGCTGGCTCGCCGGCTGGAGGCGTACCGCGGCAACGAACAAGGCTGGGCCATACAGGTGAAAGCGATCGAGCGTTATGTCAGCCAGACGGCTTAAGCCTAAAATAACTGCGCCAATTTTCGCGGCTCTGGGCGACGAAACTCGTCTGCGCATCGTGGCGCGCTTGTCCGCGGGCGGACCCATGTCCATCGCGCATCTCACCCGCGACGCTTCGGTCACTCGCCAGGCCGTCACCAAACATCTCCACGTGCTGGCCCACGCCGGCCTTGCGCGCAGTGCTCGTTTGGGCCGCGAAAGTGTTTGGGAGCTCCAGCCCGAACCTTTGGATGCGGCGCGCCGTTGCCTGGACGGAATTTCCGCCCAGTGGGACGCCGTGCTGGATCGTTTGAAGACCTTCGTAGAGGACTAAGCCCGGCTACACCCGGTCAGCTTCAGCTAAAGTAAAAGTTGGCTTAAAAGGATTCCGGCCGTGCCCTTATACGATTTCAAATGCCTGGACTGCGGCGAGCAATTCGAGGCGCTGGTTCTCAAAGCCAGCACGCCTTCCTGCCCTGCCTGCCAGAGTGCCCACCTGGAGCAGCTCATCTCTATGTTCAGCGTGGATTCCGCATCCACGCGTCAAACCAATATCGACCGCGCTCGCCGCGCCAACGTCAAGGGCCATCGCGATAAAGCCATCGCCGATGCCGAAGCCATCCGCGATCACGACGACTAACGCATTCGCACTTTTTCCGCCCTGCATGCAGCACTCGTGAAAGTAGTATGATGACCAAGCTATGAAATCTTCAAGAACAAAGCTGTTCGCATGCGCGTTGGTGCTGGCCGCTGGCGTAGCACGGTTGTCGGCTGAATCCATCAACCCGCCCACCACGGCGCAAACCGCGCCCATGAGCAAGCAGGAGAAGAAGAACCTGGACATGGTTCTGGAGTGGTGGCGCGTGGTGATCCAAAACCGGCAGATGGACCAGGCCGGCAAGTATCAGGCCGAGGATTACATCCAACACAATCCCAACGTTCCGACGGGCCGCGCGGGATTCGTCGCGTTCTTCAGCAAATTGCCCAAGCCTAACGTCGCCGATCCCGGTAAGCTCGCCAACCAACCCGTGGTGAAGGGCGCGAAAGGCGATTTCGTCTGGCTGATCTTCGAAACGGAATCGAAGGACCCTCGAGATCCATCCAAAACGTATCACTCCAACAGTTTCGACGTTCTCCGCATCCAAAACGGCAAGGTCCAGGAGCACTGGGATAGCGCGCAGAAAATGCCCGGCACCGGCAATATCCCCACGGGCGTTTCTCCCAAGCCGCCGTCGGAATGGAACACCGGCGCCGACAAGCTTTCCAAGCAAGAGAAGGAGACGCTGGCTTTGGCCACCGAGGAATTAAAGGACATGTTGCAGTACGGCCATCTCGAACTGGCCGACAAGACCATGGACCCTGGCTACATCCAGCACAATCCCAACGTCCCGCAGGGGCGCGATGGCTTCAAGGCGTTCATGAGCCGCATTCCCGGGCGCGGGCCGGGGGATGCCAAGGAGATCAAGCCGGAATGGCCGAATGCGCCGGTCTTGACGCTGATCAATGGTCCCTATTCTTTGATGATGTGGGATCGCACTGTCAAAGATCCCGACGATCCGAGCAAGATGTACAAGTGGAATCACTACGACGTGGTTCGCATGGAGAACGGCCACATCAAGGAACACTGGGATGAAGCCCGGATTAATCCGCCGGCGCCGAACGCGAACAAGTAGGAACGGACGGCTCTGGCATCCTGGCGTCCAGCGAGACCCAGCGCCCAGTAATATAGAGGTATGCCGTTCGCCCGTTCCCTCGCTAAGAGCGACAAGATCGTATTCAGCCGGTCGGCACGTTGCAACGACTTGCCAGCGACCCGCGCGCCGAATCGCAACAGTCTCGGCGCGACCTCCTGACATAATTCGGATCGACTTCGATGTCACTCTTATACATAGGAGGAGTTACCCGCAAGCAATGGGTTACCTAAGTTTAGAGGATGCGCTGCAAGCCGCCGGGAATCCGGTGGAACGATTGCGTAATTCGCAGATCGGACCCTATGCCTTTCCCGTGGTGCGCCCCGAGTTCACGAACTGGAGAGATGAACAACGCGCTTGGAAAGAAAGCTGCGCCCTGTTCGACCAGTCGCACCACATGACGGACCTCTATATCCAGGGCCCTGACGCACTCAGATTGTTATCTTACCTGGGCGTAAATAGCTATAAGACTTTCAAGGTAAATCAAGCCAAGCAATTTGTTGCGTGTAACCATAATGGATACGTAATTGGCGATGCGATCCTCTTTTATCTGGACGAAAACAAATTCAATCTCGTCGGCCGCCCTCCGGCTCATAACTGGGTGCAATATAACTTAGAGACTGGCGGCTACAATGCATCCGCGGAACGGGACGAGAGATCCGCTGTCAACCAAGGCCGCAGAAAAGTCTTCCGATACCAAATTCAAGGCCCGCATGCTCTTCGCGTAATGGAGAAGGCCACCGGCAAACCCGCGCCCGACATCCGGTTCTTTCATATGGATGTATTCACCATCGCAGGCCGCAACGTGCGCGCCTTGCGTCATGGAATGGTAGGGCAGCCCGGTTGGGAACTGTTTGGCCCCTGGGAGGAAGGCGACGCAGTCCGCGACGCGATTGTGAAAGCCGGTCAAGAGTTTGGGATTCGGCAAGTGGGCTCGCGAGCTTACCCCACCACCTGCCTCGAATCGGGCTGGGTTCCGTCGCCACTTCCGGCGATTTATGTTGGCGACGAGATGAAGGGGTACCGGCAGTGGTTGACCACGAAGAGTTATGAAGCCACGGCTTCACTCGGAGGCAGCTTTTACTCAGATGACATCACTGACTATTACCTGACTCCCTACGAGCTGGGCTACGGGCCATTCGTTAAGTTCGATCATGAGTTTGTTGGACGAGCAGCGCTTGAAACAATGGCCGATAATCAGCGGCGCAAGAAAGTAACTCTGGTCTGGAACAGCGAAGATATTGCGCGTGTTTTGCGTTCTTTGTTCCGTGCCGGCGATATCGAGAAATATATCGATTTACCTTTAGCGAATTACTCGACGTTGCCGTTTGACAAAGTGCTGAAAGACGGCCAGATCATCGGACTATCCACATACAGTGGCTACACCTACAATGAACGCGCGATGATCTCGCTGGCGATTGTCGATATCAAGCACAGCGAGCCGGGCAGTGAGGTCACGCTGGTCTGGGGTGAAGAAGGGCGCGGGTCGTCGAAGCCGACCGTCGAGCGCCACAAGCAGACCGAAATCCGTGCGACTGTCGCGGCGGTTCCATACGCTGAAGCTGCGCGCGTTGCATATCGGCCGCATTAGAATATATACGACGATGGCGTATATTTTTCACCAAGACGATCTCCCCAAGCTGGTCGCCGTGGTTCCAGGCCGCGAGCGCACCTTCTTCGTCAACAAGGAATTGACCAACATCGACGACATGCTGGCGGGCGTGATGGAGTACAAGGCCCACGGCTCTTCGCCCTACCATTACCACGAGGTTTGCGAGCACTTTTATTTCATCATGGAAGGCAACGGCACGGTGGAAACCGAGGAAGGCGTGCGCCCCGTTGGGCCGGGCGACCTGGTCTTCATTCCGGCGGAGGCCAAGCATCGACTGCGCGCCAGCGAGACCGGCCTGTTCTATTTCGAATTCCAGGCGCCCAATCGCTTCAAGACCCACATCCTGGACGGCATTCCCGACGATCTGCGGTGGAACCGCGTGGATGGCCGGGTCTGGGTGCAGACGTAGAACGGAGCTGCCATGACCACCACACTCACCTTCATCGATACCAACAAGCTGCCGCGCGTGAAGACCCCGCAAGGCGAAGCCACCGAGATCCTGACTCAGCGGCTGGCCGGCGCGAAGAATGTTCTTGGAACGCTGCGCTGGCTTTCGCCCGGCGAGAAATTTCAAGCCGATCCGATCGAGAAGCACCAGCTCATTTACCTTATGGAAGGCAGCGGCAAAATCCGTCTCGATAATAAGGACTACGACGTTTCGCGCGGCGCGGGGGTCTACCTTGGGCCGTCGGAAACCGCGACCATACAAGCTGGCGGCAGTTCACCGCTCAAGCTTTTTCATCTGGTAGTCCCGCGCATCCCGGCTTAGAACGGCTCAAAACCACCGCCGGCGGTGCCGCGCGGCCATCACCTCACTCATCTCCCACGGAAATTGAACCACTTAAGCTTGGCAACTCGCGTGCCTTCATACAGTGCGTAAGGAGGACAAGAAAATGAAAACGAAAATTCTGGCGGGCTTGCTTCTGGCGGGTAGCGCGGCGTTCGCTGCGCCGCGGATTTCTTTCGGAATCGGCATTGGCGTCCCCGCTCCCGTAGTGGTGGCTCCTGCTCCGATAGTAGTGGCCGCGGCTCCGTGTCCTGGACCTGGCTACGTGTTCATCGACGGTTATTGGCGGCCAGGGCCGGCTGTTTGGCGCGCGCCCATCCGCTATGAAGGCCGGCGTTTTGAACACTTCGATCATTTTCGCCGCTAACGGGGAAGCGGCGAGCGCCCGGCCGATACGTGAGGCTTCCCGGCTTTGATCCAGCTCACTTGCCCTGGCTGTGATCCCGGAACACGGTTTCATCTCGATACACAACTTCGAGAAACTCACCCGTGGTCCACGCGCCGGAGGTAGCCCCGTATCGGCCATCGGTAGTGAGAAACATCGTGGTTGGTTGTTCTGATAATCCCGCGCTGAAGCCCCACGGCATGGAACCCCGCGCATTGGCCCGACCACCATCACGCCAGTCCCCGGCTCACGCTGGGGTGTAAAATAGCTGGCTAATGTGGCGACTAACATTGCTACTTCTCCTCGGTCTCACGTTTGGTCATTCACAACCACCAACTCCAGTGCCGTCGGTCAAACGTGATCAGCCAAAGCGGCCATCCCCTGGCGCAAGAGATCTGCCCGAGGGCGATAAGCGCGGCACTGAGCAGTCTCCTATTGTTGTCAAGGTTCTGCCATCCGCAAAGACTCAAGATGAACCCGCCGGCAACAAGGCAGAAACACTCGATAGGCCGTCCGCCGATTGGTGGATGGTTCGCCTCACGGCGGCCATTGCCGTAATCGGCCTCATTCAAACCATTGTGTTTGGCATACAGGCTTATATGCTGAGGCAGACTATCTCCAAAATGGATGAAATTGCCCAGAGTCAGACGCAAGACGTTCAAGCGTCTATAGCCGAGGCCACCCCGCGCCGCTAGTGCGATGGAAGGCGTTGCGGCTTCCATGGCGACCAACGTTGAGGAACTCAAGGTAAGTGTCGGTATTAGCCGAGACATAGCCGATACGCAAAAACTCGTTACCGAGCTGCAAAGTCGTCCCTATCTTTCCGCTGCTTTTAATACGGCCCTGTTTCAGGATGCCAACCACGTTTTCGAGGTGCAAGCCACTTTGCGTAACCACGGCAACACCCCCGCCTACGACGTGACCTTTAGGGCCGCCGCTGGAATCGTCCCTGCACCAATCCCTGAAGACTTCGGGTTTCCATTGCTCGATAACAGCGCGGGTGCCAGCGTCAGTTTCCTCGCTCCGGGGACTCACAAGCTTATTTCACGAAATGTCTTGAGCAGAGTACATGACGATGAAGTGGATTCTGTCAAATATGGTACCGGGTCCCAGTGTCTTGCAATGTGGGGCGTCGTCAAATACCGAGATGCCTTTGAGAAGTCGCGTCAGCTCAGATTTGCATTCACCGTGCTCTGGATTCGATGGCTCAAGGGAACGGACAAAGACAAAGACGGGAACCCGTTGCCGGAACAAATCTTCAGTGCCGACACCATGCATCACAACGGTGCAGATTAGCCAAACCCATATGAATCAGGCGATGTCAACCAACATCTACCTCACCACCCGGCCGTCGTAGTTCTGGTTTGTTGTACAATTTATTTTCGGTTCGATCTTCGCGCCCAACTTGATCAGCGGCTCGGGCGCTTCCCAAAACCCCGCCGTGGGAATTGCTCCGGATTCGCGGAATTCGGGCGAACGGAGGTTCCCATGAACGAGGTATTGCGTGTTCTTCAGGTGGAAGGCTCCATCCTCGACGCCTCGTCGAGCGAACGCGCTCTGGCGAAGGCCGGCTACTCGCTGCACTGTGAGCGCGTAGTGAATGCGGCCGAAATGCGGGCCGCGCTGGCCGAGCAGCCTTGGGATGTCATCATCTCGGACTATCGCCTGCCGCAGTTTGATGCACCCGCCGCGTTGCTGCTGCTGCACGAGAGCGGCCACGACATCCCATTCATTGTGGTATCCGCGGCGATCGGTGAAGAGCTGGCCTTGGCGATCATGAAATCCGGCGCGCAGGATTACCTGCTCAAGGACGATCTCGCGCGTCTGGCTCCCGCGGTGGAGCGTGAACTCCAGGACGCGCGGACGCGGAAAGACCGCGCGATGGTTGCGGGCGCGTTGCAGCAGAGCGAGGAACGTGTGGAGGCACAACGAGCCACGCTGGAGCGTCAAACCGTCTCGCTGCAGCAGCGCGAAACGCTGCTCAGAGAGATTCATCATCGCGTGAAGAACAATATGCAGGTGATGTCTAGCCTGCTGAGTCTGCAAGCGCGCGCCGCTTTGAATCCGGAAACCCGCAGGATGCTGGAAGACAATCAGAACCGCATCCAATCCATGGCTCTGCTGCATGAAATCCTGTATCAATCCGAGGATCTCGCCATGGTGGACTTCCCGAAATACGTCTTGCGCACCGTGGATTACCTGTTTCGCTCCTTTGGAGTCAAGGATCGCCAGATTCGCCTTCACACCGAGCTCGACCAACTCGCGCTCGAGCTCGACGATGCGCTGCCCTTCGGCCTGCTCATCAGCGAGGTAGTTTCCAACTCGTTGAAGCACGCGTTTCCGCAAGGCCGCGGCGGAGCGGTGTCCGTCTTCTTGCGCCAACAATCCGACGCAACCATTTCGCTGATCCTTTCCGACGATGGCATCGGACTGCCAAGGGAGCTGGATTGGACCACGACGCGCTCGCTCGGCTTGCGGCTGGTACGCGCCCTGGCTCAACAACTGCGAGGCATCCTCGAAATCCGCTCGCAAGCCGGCACCGAGGTCCGGCTTACATTTCAGGTCCGTCACAGGGACCCGATGGGCGGAGCAGAATTCCATACCAGCAATGGCGGCTGATGCAAATCCGCCCCCCCGGCAGCTGTTTCGAACGGCTTGACATTATTTTGCTAAGCACCGGGCGACTTCCGTGGTAGAGTTGAGGAGTCTGAATTGTTTTGGCATCTTCGCATTCGTCCGGCCCGTCCGCCCTCGTTCGAACCTGCCCCGATTTACCAATCTGTAAGTCAAAAGGAAGAAAATGAAGAATATTTTTGTAGGAAACCTCAATTTTGGAGCTACCGAGGATGCGGTTCGGTCCCTCTTTGAATCATATGGCACCGTCGAGCGTGTCAGCATTGTGACAGACCGTGACACCGGGCAGCCGAGAGGCTTCGGATTTGTCGAAATGAGCGCCAACGCGGATGCGGATCGCGCCATCGCGGAACTCAATGGCAGGGAACTTGATGGCAGAGCGCTGAACGTCAACGAAGCTCGCCCGAAAACCGAGCGTTCATTCGGTGGCGGCGGCGGCGGTGGTGGTAAGCGCGGCGGCAATAAGCGCTGGTAGCAGTTACAAAAAATGTGAAAGGGCGTGGGTTGGCAATCGCACCACGCCCCTCCGATTTCGCCCGCCTGGTAAACTCTCTCCCCGTTAGATACTAAGCCTCGAGCGCTTTTCGCAGCGTCATGTCGCCGGGATTCTCGCGCTCAAAAGCGCTCAGAGCAACCCTGAGCGGTGACGTCCGTATCGGACTCATCAGCCATGCCTGCGACACAGGCAAATCGCTATGATCGATTTCCCGCCATAGCTCCCCATCCAATCGGCGCTGATCAATTCGCACGATGTTGTCTTCGATGCGAATACGAAGATCCTGCGTCTCAAATGTCCTGTTGTTCATGCTTCATTGTCCCATGCGGCCGGTTCGCACGTACAAATTTCATCGAAGCATCACGGATCAAAGCGAAGCTCGCGTGCGTGCAGCTAGCCAGAGCCGTTCCAATGGAAGAGGAGGCGCGTGAAATCCTGAAGGCCGCACTCGCGCTTCGGCCGCGCGAAGCCGTTCGCCGCCCTCCATAGCTCACGAAGTGTGCTCGATGCGAACTCGGCGGTATCGGTGTCGTCTCTGATTAACCAAGAAAAGTAAACCTACAGCAGGATTCGTTAGATATCCGGCTTGACAATCTCCGTAATTTAACTGATAATAGTAAACGTCTGAGCACTTCTGCCCACCCGCGGCTCGCCTGAACTAAGTCAGGTGATCTGATTCGTGTTCATCTTAGCCCGACTCCGACAATGAGGGCCCGACTCCGACAATGAGGGCCGTCTCCGACAACCGAGGAGGTTGTAATGTTTCGAGCGTCCGAGAAGTCCACCGGAACCGGGTACACGACAACGGTCGCGTTTCTGCTGGTAGCCTTCGTATTCAGTCCGGCCGTGTTGATCATCTCGCGCCCACTCGGGCTTGTGTCTGTCTCGCTGGCGATAGCTTGTAGCGCGCTCTGCATTACATTGGCCTGGATGAATTGGAAGAGATCATCGCAGCTCTCCATTCCTTCCATCGCGGTTTCGAACGGTGAAACAAAATGACCAGCCCTGGCGCGTTCAAGCTCCCGTTGCTGTGCGTAGCGCTCGGGACCTGCCTGCTTCCAGCGGCCGACCTCTCCAGCTATCGTGGGTTCCAGTTCGGCATGAACCTCTCACGAGCGGCGGAACAGGCTGGGATGAAACCCAGCGAAGCAAAGTTGGAGTACCAACGGCCAGTGATGATTCAACTGCTGGATTTCCAGCCCAATCTCTTTCATAGCGCGGCCGCGAAAGGCGATCCCGTCTCCGCAATTTCACTCAGTTTCCTGGATGGCGAACTGTTTCGGATGGCTGTGGTCTACGACCGTTACAAAGTGGAGGGGATGACCACCGAAGATATGATCCAGGCTCTGTCGGCATCCTATGGAACCGCCACCAGGCCCAAGGCGGAGATCGCCTATCACTCCTATTACGCCGAGAGCGCGCCGGTGATCGCGCGGTGGGAGGATTCCGAATACTCGTACAACTTAATCCGGGCTGAGGATCGTTCCACCTTTGCGATGGTCCTCTACTCGAAAGCGTTGGACGCTCGGGCGCACACAGCGATCATCGAAGCGGCTCGCTTGAACGCTTTGGAGGCTCCGCAAAGAGAAGCCGACCGTATTAGCAAGCAAGCGGAAGAGAATCAATTGGAGCAAGAGAAGGCCCGGCTGGCAAACAAAGCGAGTTTCCGCCCTTGAATTTCTACGGTGCCAGCGGCGAGATCGCTACGGACGCCATCCAAATGGGTGACATTCAGGCAGGAAATGTCTTTGTCGAAGCCGGCGCCGTTTTGCCTGAATCTTTGGACCTGGGAAGCACGCCGGATGCGAACGGGTGGAAATCGCTGGAAAGCGCCGGCCGTTCCGAGTTCGAGCAAAAGGTCAGCCAGGCGGGATGGATCTTCTTTCTCATGCATGCGGAGATCACGGCCACCGTGTACGGTTTTGATGCGCAAAAAGCTTTGCGTACCGCGTTCGAGCGGATCAGTGCGAGTGTGAAATCTCAAAAATGCAACAGTCTTCAAATTACGCGGGTGGAGAGCAAATCGCTCCTGATGGTGCCGTACGTGAGTGTCACAGCCCACTCGCGGCATCTCCAAGAACGGCCGTTCTTCGCTGGCCGATGACGAACTCAAGCGGTCCGCTTCACTTTTGGCGGCTGTTCAGACGGCGCGGCCTGGGGAGAACCCATGGACGGCTGCTGATTGACGGAAATAGCTATTGGAAATAATCGCATGCCACTGATAACCTTGAAACTAACCGACCAGGAACTCGGCTTGTTGACCAATCTGGCGGCCGATCAGTTATTTCGCCGGGAGTTCATCGATCCCAAGATGCCCGGCTACAAGTTCAATCCCGGCGAGTTGAGCATGGGGAAAAAACTCGTGGAGCGTTTGAAGCTCATCACGGACCGGGCGGCAAATTCTAGAATGTCGAAGGCCGGTTGACTCGCGGCTCCGCAATTGAGGGGCGCGGACCGGCACTGAGACAAGTATTGGAAGGAGCGGGAAGATGCAGTTCATTCTTACAGGATTCACTCAAGAGACGGGATTCCGCGTCTTCGCGTTCGAGGGCGTCGTGGTGGGCCAAATTCGCACGGTCTTTACGGTACGAGCCGACCTGGCTCTGTCACGCCGGTACGGCATCGCGATGCAGGAACTGCCGCTGTTGTGCCGGAGCCTGCTTGACCGGCAAGAGGAAGGCGGCCATAACACCGATGAAAGCGGCGAACACGATTCCCTGGCCAAGCATGCCTTGACGTTCTCGGAGGAGGAGATGCGCGCTTGCGCGGACAAGCGCGCCGCGGATCGGGCGCTAGCTGCTCTGAAGAAGAAGGCGCCGCGCCGTCCTATAGTAGAGAATGCGGGAGCTGCCTGGCGAGGCCCGCAGCCTTAACGAGTTTTTGGGCTGACGATCAACCGCGCCTCAGTGACGGCCTGGACCTCATCGGCGGTCACACCGGGCGCCACTTCATACAGCACCAAGCCCTGGGGCGTCACGCGAATCACGGCGAGTTCCGTGATGATCGTGTCCACCACGCCAACGCCGGTAATCGGCAACGTGCAGCTTCGCAAAATCTTGGGCGCTCCCGATTTGGTGGTGTGCTCCATGGCGACAATCACGCGCCGGGCGCTGGCCACCAGGTCCATCGCGCCACCCATGCCCTTCACCACCTTTCCGGGAACCATCCAGTTGGCAAGGTTGCCCTGCTCGTCCACTTCCATCGCTCCCAAAATGCTCAGGTCGATATGACCGCCGCGAATCATCGCGAAAGCGTCGGCGCTCGAAAGATACGCAGTGCCCGGGAGCTCGCTCACAGTTTCCTTGCCCGCGTTGATCAGGTCGGCGTCCTCCGAGCCTTCCAGCGGATAGGGTCCAATGCCGAGCATCCCGTTCTCCGATTGCAGGACGACTTCGATGGCAGGCGGAACGTAATTCGCCACCAGCGTGGGTATGCCAATGCCAAGATTTACGTAGAAACCATCCTGAAGCTCCAAGGCTGCGCGCCGCGCAATGCGTTCCCGCCTCTCAAGCTCGTTCACGTACGGTTCTCCGCTCGATCTTTTTCTCGTATGTCTGACCATGTACAACGCGGTTCACATAGATGCCCGGCGTGATCACGTGGTCTGGTTCGATTGCGCCCGGCTCCACTAGCTGCTCCACTTCCGCGATCGTGATCCTCGCCGCGGTAGCCATCATGGGATTAAAATTGCGCGCCGTTTTGCGGTAGACGAGATTTCCCATGCGATCGCCTTTCCAAGCCTTGATGAGGGCGAAATCGGCCGTGAGCGCGCGCTCCAGCAAATACTCCCGGCCGCCAAAGATGCGCGTCTCCTTCCCGTCGGCCACCGCGGTGCCAGCGCCCGCGGGACTGTAGAAGGCGGGAATGCCGGCGCCTCCAGCTCGAATTTGTTCTGCCAACGTGCCCTGCGGAACCAGCGTTACGTTAATCTTTCCGGCGATCATTAGCGACTCCAGCAGTTTGTTCTCGCCCACGTAACTTCCCACAAACGAATCGATCATGCCGGCCTCCAGCAGCAGGCCCAGGCCGAATCCGTCGATTCCCATGTTATTGCTGATGATGTGCAAATCGCGGACTCCCCGGCCCACCAGCGCGGCAATCAAATTCTCCGGTATGCCGCAGATTCCGAATCCGCCCAGCATAACGGTAGCGCCGCCGGGAATATCGGCTACGGCTTGCTCACATGATGCTACGACTTTGTTTATCGGCATCGCACAGTTTCGCTACAGGAACTGGTCGAACTCGCCTGCGCGGATGGCCGCGGCAATCCGTTCAATATCCGGCGACAGAGACCGGTCCTCGATAACGCGCGGAGCCATGGCACGGATCAGCTCACGAGCGCGTTCAATCGGCTTGGAGGATCGAAGGGGCGCACGGAAATCCAGACCCTCCGCCGCGGCCAGCGGCTCGATGGCGAGAACGTACTCAGCATTCTCCACGGTTTGCCTAAATTTCAGGGCAGACGTCATGCCCATGGAAACATGGTCTTCCTTTCCGCCGGAAGTTGGAACGTTGTCCACGCTGGCCGGGTGCGCGAGAACACGGGCTTCGTTCAGCAAGGCGGCCGCGCAAACTTGCGCGATCATGAATCCAGAAGAGTTGCCGGCGTGCGCGCTCAGAAACGGCGGGAGTCCTTCGTTGAGATCGGGGTTCACCAGCCGGTCGATCCGGCGCTCGCCGATGCTCATCAAGGTAGTCAACGCGATGGCCGCATAGTCGAACGTGAGCGCCAGCGGCGCGCCATGGAAATTGCCGCCGCTCAGAATCTCGCCGCCCGGGAACACCAAGGGATTGTCGGTGGCCGAACCGCTCTCCACTTCCACGGTTTCGCGCGCGTGCTGCAATGCCGCGCGGACGCCGCCGTGCACTTGTGGCATGCATCGAAGGCTGTAGGCGTCCTGGACGCGCGGATCGTTCTTCAAGTGCGATTCACGAATTTCGCTTCCTTGGACCAGCTCGCGCAAATGCTTGGCCGAAGCTTGCTGGCCGGCATGCGGCCGCGCTGCCTGAATTCGCTCATCGAACGCGGCGGGCGTCCCGCGCAGGGCATCCAAAGTCATCGCGCCGGCCAGATCAGCCAGCGACGTCACACGCTCAGCGCGAAACAAGGCCAGCGCGCCAACGGCGGCCATCGCTTGCGTGCCGTTCAGCAGCGCCAGACCTTCCTTGGCTTCGAGGCGCACCGGCTCAATTTGCGCGGCGGCGAGAGCCTTTGCGCCTTCCATCCAAGCACCCTGATATCGTGAGACGCCCTCGCCAATCATGGACAGCGCGAGATGCGCCAGCGGCGCGAGGTCGCCGCTCGCTCCAACGGAACCTTTCTCCGGGATTCGCGGGAGCACGCCGCGCTCCAGCATCGCGAGCAGCGTGCTGACGATTTCCACGCGGCAGCCGCTGAACCCCAAGGCCAGCACGTTCGCCCGGAGCAGCATCATGGCCCGTGTTTCAGCTTCCGAGAGCGGCTGCCCGAGGCCGCAGGCGTGGCTGCGAACCAGATTCAATTGCAGGCTGTTGAGCTCGGACGGCGGAATCCGGACGTCAGCCAATTTGCCGAATCCGGTGTTGATGCCATACACCGCGCGATCCTGGGTGAGCACTTGTTCCACCGCGTCGCGAGATCGCTGGATGCGTTCACGGGCGTCTCGGGCAAGACTGAGTTGCTTCTGAGCGCTGGCAACGAGCGAGATCTCTTCGAGCGTGAGGCTGCGGCCGGAAAGTTCAAGTGTCATTGGAGCTGGAAACGGTGAAGCGGCGGACGATGGAGCGAGAGATGGGACTCGAACCCACGACGTCCAGCTTGGGAAAACGGGCAATGTTTTGTTTTCAGTAACATAAATGCGCAGGGTGTTGATTCAGGGTATCAAAAACGCCAACAAAACAAGGGTCCGTTTCGGCTGGTGTGTTAATAGAGGGTTTTTGGAGGGTTAAAGACGACCCTCGAGCAAGGTCGCTTGGACACCTTCAGCGCTGGAGGGCCGCGCGGACCGTCCGCACATCGAGAAACATCCGTTGTGGTCCTGTCACCGCAGCACCCTCGACGGGCACAAAACCATATCGTGCATACCAGCTGACCCGGTCCCGATAGGCGTCTGTGATGATCGAGCGACAGCCAACTTCATCGGCCACCCGCAAGCTGATGCGGAGCGCTTCTGAAATTAGTGCGTGTCCAAGTCCCCGGCCTGTGAATCGCCGATCCACTGCGAGCCGCGCTAGCAAAATCAACGGCAGATCGTAAGGGGGCAGCCCGCGGACATACTTCTTCGGAAACGCATCGCGAGGCACGCTTGCCATCGCCAGGGTAAAGTAGCCGAGCACGGTGCGCGGAGCGTCCTCATCGAGAGCCACATAGCTTACACCGATCGAGCTCTTCTGCTGATTGGTCCAGGCATGACGCTTGAGATAATTGTTGAGGGCGTCATCACCGCAATCGAAATTCTCCACCTCATCGTGTTCTTCGAGGCGGCGAATGACAAGGGCCATTCAGTCCCGCATAGCCCGAATCAGGGCATCCGTAGGGCGGTTCGCTTCCCCTGCAGATACGAGTCGAGCAAGACTTTCCAGTTCGCGCCCAGTCCATTTGATATCCACACGTGGCAGGACAAGGTCTGGAGCCACGCGTTCCAGCCGCGGAAAGAGCAGCACCTTTCGCTCCCCGCTCGCGCTCTCGCTTATGATCCGGTGCCCCAATTTCCGCTCCGAGACAGCCCATCGAAACAGCGCTACGGCATCGGATAGGAAGTCGGTGTTGCTGCTGAGCTGCAATTCTTCTTTGAGCAAGCGCATGGCGCGATCTTCCGCTGGAGCTAGGTCCGCCTGGAACTTGGTCTTGCGCCGTGGGCTGATCGCCGGAACCTCGATTCGTTTTTTTCTGGTCTTCAAAGCCATTGCCCACCCTAGTATCCTATTATACTCCGTTTCCTTCCTATATTGGAGTGGAATGGGATAAGCCCGCACTCGCTCCTGACAACCCTGGCCGCCGAGGTACGATCCCGTCTTACGTCGTACGCTTTCAACCCGGCACTCTGCGTCTCGCTGCTGCGCGCACTACCTGGATTGAGCCATACACGCCTGGTTCACGGCGCCCCGCCGACTTCTTTGGATGGGGCGAAACAAGATGGTTCAGCAGAAAACCTTTTGGCACCTGCTGCCGCAGCGGCGGATGCCCCGCGAATACGAGATCGTAACGTCCAAGCTCCTGTTGAACACCGGAGAAGGCTTTACGGGCAAGCGTTTTGAGCTGGATGCTCCATTGCGGCCGTGGTGTGAGCAATACCAGCAAGGCTCTCCGTTGGCCTGCACTTCCTGGGAGAAGTTTCGCGATCCGCGGGAGACTACATACACCAAGTACACCGAACTCCAAATGGAAAAGGAGATCTTTGTCGACGGTTGAGGAGATCGAAGTCAACGGCTATGACCGCGAGTTGCAGCCTCGGTGGTTCCAGACACTCGGAACGCTTGTCGCGCCCTTCCGGTATCCTGGCCACGCCCTCATGATGATCGCCGCCTATGCGGCGCAAATGGCGCCGGGCGGGCGGATCGTAGTCGCCGCGATGTTCCAGGCCGGCGATGAGGCTCGGCGCGTGGAACGCCTGGCCTACCGCGTCCGGCAGGTCCAACTGGCTTTCCCGGGCTTCGCGGCTGACAGCAAGTCTCTTTGGGAACAGGACCCGTGCTGGCAACCGCTGCGTCAGTTCGTGGAGCGGCTCCTTGTCACCTACGATTGGGGCGAGGCCTTCGTGGCTCTGAATCTGGTCCTCGAGCCGATGATCGACGATCTTCTCCTGAAACACACGAGCGATCTGGCGCTCGGCCATGACGATCACTTGCTCGGCCAGATATTCTACTCGCTCAACGAAGACTGCCAATGGCACCGCCAATGGAGCCAGGCTCTGACCCAAACTGCGATTGAAGATACTCCAACCAACCGCCAACTCATCCAGACCTGGATCAACAAGTGGTACCCGGGCGCGGTACGCGCAGTGGACGCCTTCTCTTCGCTATTTGAAGGAAAGCCAGGGGGCCCATCTATGCCTCCGTTCCGCGATCTCACTTCCCAGATTCTGGCGTTCAGCGCGGACTATTTACACGCCATGGGTCTCCAACCCGCCTCGTTGAGCGATGCCAATTGACGCCCGAGCGACAAGTGCTCCACAGGAGTGTGGACGTAAATCACTATGGCGTTCCCGATCTCGTTTTTCAGGTGGATTTTCCTTCCCGCTGGTATCCGGCCGGTCTGCTCGGCGGCTATGTAGGCGAGGGTGCCGGCAATGATTTCCGGGGGCGCGGGGGCCTGACTCTCGCACCGCAGTTGGGACGCAATCCCGAATCCGGTGAGCCACACGTTGCCGGCGTCGTCGACGAGCACTTGATGTCCTTATGTATGAGATTTTGATACACACGCTAGTGCATGTGGGCAACTTCCGTGAGGGCTCACGCCCCGTCGACCGCACCCACCTCAGGCAACGCGCGTTTGCCGATTCCGCCACGACCGCGTGACCCGTCAATCAAGTTGAACGAACTAGTTTCATTTGGATAGCCCCACTGGCTTTCCGATATCCGACTCGTCTCGATCAGCAGTTGCCGACCAGTTAGAATGCCGACTGGCCAAGCTGGACGTCGAAGTTTGAGCCTCCTGGAATCAATAGCTTGCAAGGCTCCAGCCACAACATTATTATTACATCGGAGGGTCCAGTCTAAGCCGAATCCGTGTTGAGTCGGTAAAATCCCTAACAAGTAACTTAAAATTAGGCACTTACAGCTAAACGGAGGGTTTGGAGAGTGCGGGAAATCTTCGTAACTAGTTGAAAATATGGAGCGGGAGACCGGGGTCGAACCGGCGACGTCCAGCTTGGGAAGCTGGCATTCTACCACTGAATTACTCCCGCCTTCTGTCAAATCAGCTATTTAGCTGAATCCACTGGACTTCCTAAACCGGCTGCCAGTCTATTCCGTCCATACTGTCTATCCAAAACCACCCGTTTGGATGCCAAAATGGACAGCAAAACAGACAGCATGACAGCCTGAGAATTCGGGCGCACACCAGCCCCGAGATTCCGATACCTATGCTGTCCGTTCATGCTGTCCATCGTGCTGTCTAAAGCTCGTTTCAGGCACAGAATACCACAACGACAGGATGGCCGCGGCGTATACCGGCGGGCGGCGCGGGATTCTCAGTTGGCTCAGGCATCTTACGTGAATCTGCGTCTGAAGTGGAAGAGGCTTTGACTCACTGGCCTCTTTGGTTTACAGCCTCGCGAATCAGGTTCTGTGTGCGAAGAGTGTGCCCCGTGCTGATGTTATCAGCCTCTGCTGCGGCCGTCGACCCCTATGGCCGGAATGGAGACTAAGCAATGTGCACTGACGTCCAGCTTGGGAAGCTGGCATTCTACCACTGAATTACTCCCGCCTTCTGTCAAATCAGCTATTTAGCTGAATC
>Ga0182015_10003006_pt1 | contig 19417 bp, 13 predicted proteins | sample 712P3MmetaG_FD_120478 | JGI IMG/M metagenome (GOLD analysis project Ga0182015, IMG submission 120478) | Permafrost microbial communities from Stordalen Mire, Sweden - 712P3M metaG | ecosystem: Environmental > Terrestrial > Soil > Wetlands > Permafrost | place: Sweden: Stordalen | collected...
ATCCTCGCCACCGAGATCGTGGTGACGCGCGGCCGGGGGCGCCGCGGCACGCTGCGCAGGCTCATCCAGCTCCTCACCGACGTCGACATCCACGTGCTCGCGACGACACACGAGGAGGCACGAGCCGAGGGCTCGTGACCCGCAACGCCGGCGCCGGTTACGGAACCTGCGCCGGGTCGGTGACGGCAGGCTCGGGGCGAGCCGCCTCCAGAGGAACCGCGGGGAGCGTGAACGCGAACACGGCGCCACCGCCGTCATCGGGATCGTCCAGCCAGATGCGTCCTGCGTGTGCCTCGATGATCCCGCGGACGATCGCGAGCCCGAGGCCTGTTCCCTCGGTACCCGATTGCTCATCACGAACGAACCGCTCGAAGATCCGGTCTCGAAGCGCGGGGTCAACGCCGGGTCCGTGATCGATCACGCGAGTCACGATGGTCCCGCGTGCTCCGTGGGCAACCTCGATCTCGATCGGTGTCGTCGGTGGCGCGTACCGGTCGGCGTTGACGAGCAGGTTGTCGAGCACCTGACCGAGCCGGTCCCAGTCGGCGACGGCTTCGAGTGCACCGGCCTCCATGGTGACCAGGACGTCGCGCGTTGGACGGGTCTGCTTCAGGCGGGCGACGGCCGCCTCGACCGCGTCACGCATATCGGTGGGCTCGAGCCGCAACTCGAGCGCATGACCCTCGATTCGAGCCAGGTCGAGCATGTCGCCGACCAGCCGGTCGAGTCGCCGAGACTGGGTCACGATGCCCATCAAGCCGTCGCGCACGGCTCCCGAGACGTCCGCCCGGCCAAGGAGCACGGTCGCACCGGTGAGGATGCTTGCCAGCGGTGTCCGCAGCTCGTGGCTCACGTTCTGGAGCAGTTCGCGCCGGACCCGGTCCGCGTCGCGAAGCGCGGAGATCTGCTGCTGCGTCTGCGCCAGCCGGACGGCCGTTCGCGCCGAGGCCGCCTGCTCCCGGTAGAGGCGCTCCATCTCGGTGTTCGCTTCACCAAGCGTTCGCGTCAGATGGCGCGCTTCAATGATCGCGCGGCGGCGAAGCGCTGCGACGCTGCCAACTCCGCTCGCCGTCGCAAAGAAGATCACCAGGTAGAGGACGTCACTCAGGTTGACGAGGCTCAGGCTGCCGACGGGCGACAGAAAGAAATAGTCGCCGAGGACGGATGACATCGCCGCGGCAACAAGCGCTGGGATGAGGCCTGTCAGCAGTCCGAGCGACACAACGATCCCGAGATAGAGGAAGACGTACGCGCGCGCTTCCGACGTCGGCAACCGCGCGAGGATCAGCGTCAGCAGGGGCGGGGCCACCAGGGCAATGACGACGCCGATGACGAGCATGCGATTGCTGTTGAGACGGGTCATCTCAGGGATCGGCGAGATGCTCGTTGAGCGCGTCGACGAGACGGCTGGACGCTGCCTGGAGACCGTGCTCTGCCATCAGCGCGTTGAGCGCCGCGGGGTCGGCGGGGTAGTGGTTCCGTCTGCCCTCCGGCAGCTCGATCGGCAGGTCCGGGACGGGAGGAACCACCTTGGTCGCCCGCGTCAGATAGTCGTGATCGGTCTCGCTGAGCCGGTGCGCCTCGAGCAGGGTGCTGACGCCGCCGTACTGGCGGATCATCGACGCGGCGGCAACCGCGCCCACGCCCTTCAAGCCCGGTAACCCATCGGAGGGATCGCCGCGGAGCATCGCGAAGTCCGCGTAGCGACGCCCCGGGATGCCGTATCGCCTGGTCACCTCGGACTCGTCGACGATCGCCCAGCCGCCCTTCTCCGGGTAGAGCACGGTGACCCGGGGGTCCTCGATGAGCGCGAACAGGTCGCGGTCACCGCTGACGATCTCAACCGTTCCCGTGGCCTCCGCCGTCCAGGTCGAGATGACGTCCTCCGCCTCGTAGTCCGCGACGCCGAGCGCATCGATGCCGATCGCCGCCAGGAGCGCATCGATCACCGGCATCTGCGGGATGAGCGCCGGTGGGATGGGTTCGGCGACGCGCTGGGCCTTGTACCCCGGGATCAACGCGACCCGCCAGTGCGGGCGCCAGTCGGCATCGCTGGCGACCGCGATGTGGCGCGGCTGCCGCGTGCCGGCCAGCCGTGTCAGCGTCTCGAGGAACCCCCGCGCCGCGTTGACCAGCCTGCCGTCGGGCGAGCGGACCGTCTTGGGGACGCCGTAGAAGGCGCGGAAGATGAGACTGGACCCGTCGACGAATAGCCAGTCGCAGGACACGGATCGGCTACCGGCACGCGTTCATGAGCGCGGCCATCGTAGCGTCCGCCGGGTCGAGGCTCGGGACCGGCTACGGGGTGGAGCCAGGCGGTGGCGGAAGGGCGTTTGCGCCGTCCGGTGCCGGCAACTGCGGCAGCGACGATGACTGCGGCTCAGCGATTGGAGGCATTGCCAGAGGAGCCCCGGAAACGGGCGCGTCCGGAAGTGCGCTCGCCATGGGAGGCACTGTCTGCGGCGCTCCGGGCACGGGCGCGTCCGGAAGTGCGCTCGTCACGGGAGGCATTGTCTGCGGAGCTCCGGCGACGGCCAGATCCGGAGGCGCACCCGCGACTGGCGGTGGACTCGGAGGCACGGCGGCCATGTCCCCGCCGACAGGTGGCGGCTCGGGCGGCGCGCCCGGCTTCTGAAGGTTATCCACCCCACGCTGCATCGCCTGTCCGGCGTCCTGCGCAGCCTTCTTCAAGTCGTCGAGGAAACCCATGTCAATGCCCCTCGTGGACGCTGCCTGTTTCGGACAGCATATGAGGTCGCGATGCAGAGCGGTGGAGCCCCCGAACGCCGTCAGTCGGGCCGCACGGGATCGAAATCAGCCGGCCGAGCCCTGAGGAGGAGCCCTCTTTCATAGTTCACGCCCTTGGTCGATGCGACCTATGGCACGTAGGCTTGCAACGTCGGCCCCGCGACGATCAACTCATCATCGGCGAACACAGGCTGCGCGAAGATTGGTCCGTCGTACGTGATCGTATGCAGGATCGCACCATTCGATGCTTCCATCAGGTACACCGCACTCTGCCCGTGGCTGGTGTAGGTCGGTACCGCGAGGACACCGCTGCCGTCGAGCGACGGGTCACCAACCACCGGACCGGTGCTCAATGCGGTCTCCCAGACCTGCCCTCCGCTCGGCGTCAACTCGTACTCGGAGCCGGGCGGGTCGCCGGCCGCTGGCGCGTCGGCCCCGACGAACAGATCCGAGCCGTTGTATACGGCCGCACCACCACAGAAGGCCAGCGAGCTTGAGGGGGGCGGAATGCCCAGCGTGTCGGTCCACACGGGCGTTGAGGGATCCGACTGCGCGAGCGCGTAGAACACCCCGTTCTTGTTGCAGGCTCCCACCATCGCGACCCCACCATCGCTGAACAGCGCCGGACTGGCGTTGAAGTCGCTGTTCTCGCCGTACAAGCCAGGAATTTGATATCCACCGAGGCGGGTGAGGTTGCCTTCGGCGAGCTTGATGATCGCTGTGGCGTCCGTCCCTGTGGTGCCGTTGTCATCTCCCGTGGTCACGAACACCGAACCGTCCGGTGCGACTGCCGCTGCCGTATAGATGCTTGCCCCGAGAACGGTGGGACTCCCCGACGTGTAGTACTGGCCGGTTATCGCGCCGGTGTGCTGGTTCAGCGCGATCTCTCCGTCATCGCCGGCGTAGTCGCAGGCAGTGGCGACGCCGTAGTAGATGTACCCGTTGGCGAGGGTGGGCGACGAATAGTTGTAGTAGGGATCGCTCGTGCCGCCAATCAGGGTTTTCCAGATGGTCGACCCAGTCGCCGCATTGACTGCGTAGAAGTAGTGGTCCGCTGCGCCGAGGTACGCAGTGAGCACGCCGGTGACGGGATCCTTGGCGACCGTCGCCGTGGAAACGATGCCCGAATTTGAGCAGTCGTCAATCGTCAGCTTCTTCGTCCACTTGACCTTGCCGGTCGACGCGTTGATGGCGTAGAAGTCGCCATTCTCGGAGCCGATGTAGATTGTCCCGTTGTACACGGACGGCGATGCATTGAATTTCCCAAGTGTCGAGTCCTTCCATTTCGACTTGACCTTGCTGGCGTTGGCGACCGTGATGGTGGCGGCCGAGGACGCGAACGAAACGTGCGCCGGCCCTCCGAGATAGGTCGCGTAATTGGTCCCGCTCTGGGCTGCGATGCTGCCGGCGAGAACCACCACCGCCACGCACGCACCGACTGACGTGTGGGAGATTACTTCGCCGGCCACCTCCGTGCGCTCATGAGATCCATCCGTGGTTGGACATTGCGCCGCATGTCGCAGGCGACGAGCGACCGACGGCCCAAACACCTACCTTGGCTCAGCGATACGGGGTCTTGCTTCCGGGGCTCCGGGTGCTGGCAGGTCCCCGGCCGACTTCGCCACGGGCGTGGGCTCAGAGAACCACTCGCCATCCCACCGTCGGCGGGTGGCAGCTCGGGAGGAACCCCGTCTCAATGCGCCTCGTGAACGCGGCTCGTTTGGGAAAGCATATGAGGGAGCGCGGGACGAGCGACTGCCCGCCTGTCGTGACGCGGGTTTTCGAAATACGCCCGTTTCGACGAGGCGATCAGCAGGCTGCGCAGCTGCCGGCGTGGCAGGCTCACCTGGGCGATGAGGGTCGAGAGCACGAGCACCGACAGGTTGGTTGTGGCCGTCGCCCGACTGCCCCCGGTGATATGGAATGCCAGCGCGATGACGGCCACGAATGCCGCGGTGATCGCGTGCCTCGAGAGATTCGCAACGCGGGCTCGCCCGCGATCCGCCGCATGGGCATCGACCCCAGAAGTGACCACTCCCCCTTCCATAGGCGAATCGTAGCGAACGCGTCACACGATTGCAAGTCCCAAGTTCCAGCCGCCCTTCGGGAGCGGAGCCGGTCTGGCCAGTTCACCCGTTGATCAGCCCATTCCAAGCCGCCCCAAGGGGGCTCCGGTACTCGACATCGGAGTGTCGACCGCACCCGTGGCATGTTAGTCAGGGTGGCGGCCCCCATGACGTGCACTTTCATTCAGGGAGGGGCTCCACCACGGCGACTCCATCAGCGATGTGAATGCGCCACCCCTGTTCGTGCACCGTGCGGTGGTGCCGCCGGCACAGAGACACCAGGTTGTCGAGATCGGTCGGGCCGCCGTCCGACGAGCGAATGATGCGGTGCCTGTCAAATTTTCAAATGTAACGGTGACGCCGGTGGCTGCACTGGCGTCAGTCTTAGAAGACAACCGCTTGCTTGATGGTAGCGCGAGCCCCCCAACCCGATGGGCCTGGACCAAGCTGGCGAGCGAATCAAGGAATTCGACTTGCTGCGCTCGGAACTCGTTTGAGTGTCTGACCTTGTCGCGGCGGAAGCGACCGTCGATGAACACAGTTCTGAAGGCTGGATGCTGGCCAATCTCGAAGGTGCGGATGATACCCGTTGTACGTCCGTGGGTAGTTTCGTTCCACGCCCCGCGCTGCCTCCGCGGCGCCGATGATCATTCTCTTCTGACACCAAGGAAGTTGAAATTGCATCCGGGAAGTCCAGATGGCGTTTCCCGCGCCCCCCGGTATCAACGTGGCGCGCACTACTACTCCGCTAAGCGAGATCCGTAAGTGCCTTATCGGGATCGACCGGTGTACGCACGAAAGCCGCGAGCCCGGCAGCGGCCAGGCAGGCGCACGCGCCCACGAGCAGTGCGGTGCGCGGACCACCGGCCGCAATGATCCATCCGGTAATGATGCTGCCGATGGGAGTAGTTCCCAGATATACAAAAATCCAGAGCGCCATGATGCGCCCCCGGTAAGCGCTCGAACTGTGAAGCTGAAGCGTGGTAGAACACAACGTGACAAAACAAAACGCTGCCGCACCGGTAATCAGCAAGGTCACGCAGGCCACAGGGACATTAGGTGCGGCCGCAGTCGCCGTCGAGGTCAGCGCGAACCCTAGAGCTGCGACGAGCAAGTACGGGCGTCTGGGGTGACGGACGAGGCCGACGGCCAAGGAGCCGAGGACTGCGCCGATACTCAGCATTGTTGTCAGCAAGCCGTAGGTGCCGCCTGACCCGTGGAACGTCTGCTTGGCGAATACAGGCAGGACGACGGCGAAGTTGAACGCCAGCAACCCCACCACGGACATCATGGCGAGGGGTAGCCAGAGTTGCTGGCGGCTCGCTGCGTACTTCAACCCCTCTTTTACCCCGCGGCGTCCTGCGGGCGCAGGTCCGCCTGCTGCGCGCGGCCGAATGAACAGAAGGGCGGCGATGATGGCGAGATAGGACAAGGCGTTGATCCCGAAGCATACGGTCGTGCCCACGGTCACAATCAGGACGCCTGCGAGAGCGGGACCGACCACTCGGGCGCTATTGATCACGACACCGTTGAGGCTGACTGCGCTCGTCAAGTCTTCGGGTGGGACGAGCCGGCTGACAAACGCCTGACGGGCTGGCGAGTCGGCGATCTGGACGATTCCTGCTGCTGCTCCTATGGCAACCAAAGCAGGGACGCTAACAGCACCCACGAGAGCCAGCGCCCACAACAGCGCGGCCAGGAGACAATACAGCGCCTGGGTAACGATCAGGAGTTTGCGGAGATCCACCCGATCGGCCACTGCCCCGCCCCAGGGGCCGAACAGCAAGGACGGGATCCCACCCGCTGCCAAGACCAGCCCGAGATCACTGGGCGAACCAGTGAGTTCGAGTACCAGCCAACCGATGGCCGTCTGTTGCAAGAAACTACCGCTCGCCGAGATGACCTGACCCGCGAAGTAGAGGCGGAAAGGCCGAGCCTGGAGCGCTCGAAATGAGCTACCCCTTGTACGAACGGTGGCGTGCTCGGTCCCCGGTACCGGTCCCGACTCAGGCATAGCGGCGAGGCCGTCACGATCCACGAGACACCATCGGTGCGCGTGCCGGCCACATTGGCAACTCCACTGGGCGAACGTCCGACCCAGGTGCTCGTTGATAAGAGAACTGGCTCATGACCTTAGGCCTTCATGCCCTACGCCCTTTCGGCTGATCCCGTACCGGCTCAACGCGTCGAACCACGACGTGGCATATTGAGACGGTGCATTTTGGGTCCGACAAACCCAAGGCGGTGGACCTCATCGGCGGACATCCTGTGCCTTTGAGCACCTTCGTCGGTCGAGAGCGGGAGTTGAACGAACTTCGATCCCTCTTGCGTGAAGGAAAACGCCTGGTCACGTTGACTGGCATAGGTGGCATCGGCAAAACTCGCTTGGCCCTTGAAGCTGTCGCGGACGCGTCTGCGATCGGTGTCGAGAAGGTTCATCTTGTCGAGCTGGCGTCCGTAACCAACCCGCAGCTAATTGACAACGCCATTCTCGAGGCGGTCGGAGGCGGCTCCCACCGCGCTCCGCTGCAGGCGACATTAAACCACCTGAGAGACGAGCGGGCCTTGGTGGTTTTGGACTCCTGCGAGCACGTCCTGAACGCCATGGGACACATCACTGAGGTGCTGTTGAGCAGCTGTCCATTCGTGGTGATCCTGGCCACAAGCCTTTCCGCCCTTGACATCCCAGGAGAGTTGGTGTGGACAGTCCCGGCCTTGTCCATGCGAAGTCGGGGCGACGGTGGGGCAAGGGGGCTCTCCGATGCGGGCCGGCTGTTCGCCGATCGAGCCAGCCTGGTTCGGACCCGCTTCGAACTCAGCGACGACATCGTTGAGACCATCGAGACAATTGTTCGACGGGTCGACGGCATTCCTCTCGCCATCGAACTGGCCGCCGCGCGAGTTCGGGTCCTCTCGCCGCAGGAGATCGCTACGGGTCTCGACGATCACCTGCGCCTGCTCCGTGGGGGTCGCCGCTTGGATCCTCGACACCAAACAATGCGGGCGTCGTTGGACTGGAGCCATGCCATTTTGAGCGACGAGGAACGCTTGCTGTTTGGCCGGCTGTCGATCTTCGCAGGGAGTTTCGACCTCGCAGCCGCCGCGGCGGTCTGTGCCGCCGATCCCGTCCCGAGCCGCGAGATGCTCGATCAAATACAGGGTCTCGTCGAGAAGTCTCTGGTCACGGTGCAGTCGGGGGCAGGTGGGACGCGTTACGGGATGCTTGGCTTCGTTCGACAATACGCACGCGAGTGTTTGGTCGCGGCAGGCGAAGATACCCAGGTGGCTGACCGCCACCGTCGTTTTTTTCGACAGCTGGCAGAGCGCGCCGACCGGGAGCTGTGGGCGCTGGTTGCCGTGGGCCGTACCCGTCTTGACGAAGAGTCGCCAAACCTGCGGACCGCTATCGACGATGGCTGCGCCCGAGCGCCGGACGACGCGCTCGCCATTGTTGGTGCGCTGTGGCTGTATTGGCGCGTGCGCGGGCGCGGGGCGGAGGGCGTCGCGGCGATTGAGCAAAGTCTCGCCGTGGCCGCGTTGGAGGCTTCCTCGGAGAAGGCGCTCGCCCTGGCAGGTCTGGCGATCCTGACGTTTTGGCTGGGTAACTACGCCCGCACGCAATCGTCAGTTACGGAGGCACTGGAGGTAGGTGCGGCGGTTGGTGATAGCCGTGCCCAGTCGCTTGCTCTGGGTCGGCTTGGGGCTCTCGTCATGCTGGGGGATCCGCCCACGGGCGATGGAATGCTCGAGCAGGCCGCTCAACTGGCTCGCCAGGCCGGAGATGTCGTCGCGCTGTGTGACGCGCTGTCAACGATCGCGGTCAACGCTCTGTTTAAAGATGATCGCATCGCGACACACAGAGCAGTCGAGGAGTTGCTCAGCATCGCGGAACCAATCGGCTTCGAGGACGACATCCGGTGGTGTTTGTGGGCCCTGGCGCATGCTGCGTTGTCAGCAGGAGACCTAACCGCCGTACGCACGCACGGTGAGCGGGCCCTGGCCATGATGCGTGGACAAGACAAATTTGGCCATTACTGCGTCGTCGAGGTTATGGCCCTCCTGGATGCCGTCACTGGTGCGCCGGACCTTTCCCGCCGCCGTGCCGAGGTCGAACTAGAATCGTCCCGGCAGGAACGGATGCGGCTGGGGACCGCAGCGCTCATGCACGCGTTAGCCGCGGCTGCTCTTGCAGCTGATGACCTCGACGGCGCGCGTCAGTGGGCTTCGAGCCTATATGACGAAGAACCTGAGGTCTGTTACCTGGCCTGGCACGCCCAAGAGATTCTGACAACCGTCGCGTTGGACCTGGAAGACAGTGCGCAGGCCAAGGTCCACGTTGAAATCTTCCTCGCCGCTGCCCAGCGCCAGCAAAACCGTCGAGCCCTGGCATTGGCCAATCTTGCGCTGGCCCGTACCCTGCTTTTGGAAGGCGAGGATACACGTGCGGAGTCTGTCGTTCATCAGGCCCTCGAGACTCTCTTCGATCACGGCTGGCGTCCCGCTGTCATCGAGGCTCTGGGCGTGTTGGCGGAGGTGACGTTGTTTCAGGGCCAGCATGAACGCGCGGTTCGATTGCTCGGTGCTTCGCGAAGCGCAAGGAGCTTTCTCGGCCTCGTTGCCTTGCCAACAGTGCGGAGACGGGTTGAGAGAGGCCTGCTCTCGGCGCGTGCTGCGATGGGTGACGAAGCTTGTGAAAGTGCGATGGTCGACGGCGCCCGACTGTCGCTCGACGAAGCCGTTGCGTATGCACAGCGGGGCCGTGGCGGACATGCCAACGCTACCCACGGGTGGGCCAGCCTGAGCCCTGCTGAGCGTCACGTGGTCGATCTCGCGAGCCGTGGCCTGACCAATCCGGCGATCGGCGGCGCGCTCTTTATGTCACGCAATACCGTCAAGGCACACCTTTCGCATGCCTATACCAAGCTGGGCGTGGCTAATCGCACCGAGCTCGCCCAGCTGGCAACGACCCATTCATTGACCACTGTCGACGGGGACTAGGAATACCCACCTGGGTGATGTATCGCAGGACGGCGGCCCGTACGATCTGACGGCATTAGTGGTTCCCCGATCCCATCCGAGCGCGCCGAATCCGCCAGACCGAGGATGGCGTCGCTGCGGCGAGTCGTCGAACCATGACTCCAAGAGACCCTCCGTCGCAACGAAGCTCCGGAGCGGACACGACTCGACACCGTGGAGGACACTGAGATGAACCTACACCTGGCCGTCAATCAGCCCGTAGTGGATATCCGTCGGGCGGGGGCCCGCTTCTCGACGCAGCTTTCGTGGCTCGACTCGCACCACTCGTTTTCCTTCGCCCAGCACTGGGACCCCAAGAACACCCATTTCGGTCTTCTCCTGGTCAGCAACGACGACGTTGTCCGGCGGGGCACTGGGTTCGACACCCACCCGCACCGGGATATGGAGATCGTCACGTGGGTGCTGCGCGGGTCCCTCGTGCACCAGGACTCCGAAGGCAACTCCGGAGTTATCTATCCGGGCCTCGCCCAGCGGATGAGCGCGGGCACCGGGATCTTTCACTCGGAGAAGAACGACGCGTGGCGACTGACCGGCGAGGATCCAAGTCCGGACGACGTCCGGTTCGTCCAGATGTGGGTGGTCCCCGACGAGGACGGGATCGAACCTGGCTACGAACAACTCGAGATCGAGGACGAGCTGCTCAAGGGCGGCCTCGTCCCCGTCGCATCCGGCATGGCCGGGCATCGGGACGAGGCCGCGATCCGCATTAGGCAGAGGGACGCCGCCCTCTACGCGGCACGCATGGCCGACAACGCAGCTGTTGTGCTGCCCGAGGCGCCTTACGTGCACCTCTTCGTTGCCCGGGGGTCTATCGACCTTGAAGGAAGCGGTCCGCTCTCGCAGGGCGACGCCGCACGGCTAAGCAACTCCGAAGGCCAACTGGTCACTGCCAGCGGCGACGCGGAGATTCTCGTGTGGGAGATGCGTTCAACGATCACTGAGCCAAGGACATGATCCCGAGCAGAGCCGATCGAGGCGGCAGGAGCCACCCCGGCGCCGGCGTTGCCAGCATGCTCGACAGGGAGCGTTGATGTCGTGACTGCTCACCCACAGCCGACCGACGACGCAGCCGAGCTTGTCGTTCGCAACGCAAAGATCCACACCGGTGATGCTGGCCAACCTGGCGCCAGCGCCCTGGCGGTCCGCGACGGACTCTTCGTTGCGGTCGGCGACGAGGCAACTGTGGGACGCTTCATTGGTCCGGCCACGCGGGTGGTGGACGGATTGGGTCGTCGAGTCATCCCCGGACTGAACGACTCACACCTGCACGTGATCCGAGGCGGGCGCAACTACTTGCTGGAGCTGCGCTGGGACGGGATTCCGTCGCTCGCCGTCGGCCTGGCCATGATTGCCGACCAGGCCCAGCGCACGCCCCCAGGTCAATGGATCAGGGTGGTGGGCGGCTGGAGCGCCGAACAACTGGCCGAGCAGCGCCTCGCCACCGTCTCTGAGCTGAACGCCGCTTCACCTGACGTGCCCGTCTTCGTGCTGCACCTGTATCAAGCAGCGGTCTTGAACCGCGCTGCGCTCACTGCGGTGGGGATCACCAAGGACAGCCCGGACCCCCCGGGCGGGCAGATCGTCCGTGACCACAATGGCAACCCAACAGGGCTGTTGCTTGCTGCACCAGGTGCCGGCGTCTTGTATGCGGCGCTGGCCAATGGCCCGATGCTCGACGCCGAGGAGCAGATCAACTCAACTCGACATTTCCTGCGCGAGCTCAACCGTTTCGGGCTCACGAGCGCTATGGACGCCGCCGGCGGCTTCCAGAACTTCCCTGAGGACTACGCGGCGGTAATGGAGTTAGCGCAGCAGGGCGAGTTGAGCATGCGCATCGCCTACTACCTCTTCCCTCAAGTCCCCGGCCAGGAACTCGACGACCTGCGCCGCTTCACTGAGATCACCCGGCCCGGCGACGGTGATGAATGGCTTCGCTGTGCCGGGGCAGGGGAGACACTCGCGTGGTCGGCGCTTGATTACGAGAACTTTGCCGAGCCGCGGCCGAAACTGGGAGAGCTAGCCATCAAGGAGCTCGACGCCGCGGTCCGCCTCCTCCTTGAGCGGGGCTGGGGCTTTCGCCTCCACGCCACCTACGCCGAGACCATCAACGCCGATCTTTCGGTGTTCGAGAAAATTGCTGCAGACGGAGGATGGCCCAAGGACGCGGCCTGGTTCTTCGACCACGGCGAGACCGTGACTCAGGACGGCCTCGATCGCATCGCCGCTTTGGGCGGCGGGTTCTCGGTACAGAACCGGATGATGTTCCAGGGACGGCTCTTTGCCGACCGGTACGGTACCGAAGCCGCCGCCTCGGCCCCACCCATCAAGGCCATGCTCGCTACCGGCCTGACGGTGGCTGCTGGCACCGACGCCACCCGAGTGAGCAGCTACAACCCCTGGCTCTCGTTGGCCTGGCTGGTGACCGGACGCACGCTGAGCGGATTGAACCTGCGACCCGAATCGGACCGAATGAGCCGCGAGGGAGCGTTGGCGCTCTACACAAGCGGCGGAGCGGCCTTGAGCGGCGAAGCGGAACTCAAGGGCAGCATTCGTGTTGGGATGTACGCGGACCTCGCCATCCTGTCCGCTGACTTCTTCACTGTGGCCGATGACGACATCGCCCGGATCGAGGCGCTGCTCACCGTCGCTGGCGGCAATATCGTCTACGCGGCGGCGGAGTACGAGGGCCTAGACGCCGAGTTGCCACCTATCACCCCGCTGTGGAGTCCAGTGGCCCGCTTCGGCGGCTATCACGCCAGCTCAAGGGGCCTGCTGGCGAGGGGGGTGCATCAGGGTGTCGCGGTTGTCGAGGCGGCAGCAGACTCTGCTGATCATCTGGCGTGGCGTCGAGGCCAAAGTCTGTCCGGAGTTCCTGACCTGCGGCGCCACCCGGTCGACCCGCTCTTCGGATGCTTGTGATGAAGGAACCTCTTCTCATCTTGGCCGCCGACCACCGCGCGAGTTTGGAACGCGACCTCTACGGACTGAGCGAGCCTCCGACCGCAGCGCAGGCGGCACGGATCAGCGCCGACAAGCTCCTCATCTACCAAGCGCTGGTCGACGCCCTGCCGGATATCCCCAACACCGCCCAACCTGGCATCCTGATCGACGAGCAGTATGGTGCGTCCGTCGCCGAGCTGGCCGCTCGCACCAGTGGCGCCATCTGCCTGGCGATGCCGGTCGAGGCAAGCGGCGAGCAGTGGTTGCGCTTCGCTTATGGCGAGGCTTGGCAAGCGCACGGTCAGTTCTTCGGGGCCGACCACGCCAAGATCCTCGTCCGGGACAACCCCGGCTCGGATCGAGAGATGCGGGCCGCCCAGGCCGAGCGCGTCTCCCAGGTCTCCGCCTGGGCCGCCGCAGGTAACCATGCCCTGATCATCGAGCTGCTGGTGCCGGCGACGCCCGCCGATCTCGACAACGTCAGCGGCGATGGTGCGCGTTATGACCGGGAACTACGACCGGGTCACACGCTCGCGGTGATCCAGTACCTGCAGGACAAAGGCGTCGAACCGGCGATCTGGAAGGTGGAAGGATTTGAGCGTCAAGAGGACGCCGTGGCGGTCGTGGCCGTCGTCAAACGCGATGGGCGGACGGCTTCGTGCATTGTGCTCGGCCGTCACGCCAGCCACGACCAGCTCGACCACTGGCTTCAAGTCGCCGCACCAATCACCGGATACAACGGGTTTGCGATCGGTCGAAGCATCTGGTGGGACGCCCTGAATGCCCGGCTGCACCAGCGGGCCACCACCGCCGAGACGCGTCACCGAATATCCGCGGCATACACAGATTTCGTCACGTACTACCTGGCGGCACGCGAAGGCGCTGTCGGGGTGGGATCGGGAGCTTCCGTGACCAACTCGGCTGCCTCCAATCCCGCCGCGCAGACCGAGATAGAAACCATCGTTGAGGAGTGAGCCGTGACCACCCACGTCGTTGAGTCCACTAGCGAGACTGTTCGGTCGGGATACCTCGATCCGACGGCCGCTCCTGTTGCGGTCATCGATCCAGGCGACATCGTCAGCTACCCCAACACCTGGACCCACTGGGGCAACGAGGCCACCTTCGGGATGAGCTTCGCTGATCGGGAGCCGCTCAGGCACCGCTACCCCAAGGGACCCTACTCAATGTTGGGTCCAGTGGAAATGGCCGGTGCGACGGCGGGCGACGTCATCGAGTGCCGGCTGCTTGCCCTGCTTACCCGTGACTGGGGTTGGAACTCGTTCCCGCTCGGCGTCGGTGCACTTCCGCATGACTTTGCCGAACCCTACGTGCACTACTTTCGCTTCGACAAGCAGCGCACAAGCACCGAGTTTGTAGATGGGATCACCTTGTCTCTGGCGCCGTTCCTCGGGGTCATGGCCCTGGAGCCGGCGGGAGATCTGCTGACAAGCGCCATCCTCTCTGGACCGTACGGGGGGAACCTCGTGCTTCGTGAACTCACGGTTGGGTCGTCGCTGTTCCTGCCGGTGGCCAAACCGGGCGGGCGGGTGTGGGTTGGCGACGTCCATGCCCTCCAAGGCGACGGGGTCGTCGACCAGACGGCGATCGAGACCGCCGCCGAGGACCTGCAGATCCGCTACGACCTTCACCACAAGGTGGGCCTCACCGCGCCGCTCGGAGAGACTTCGTCGCACTGGATCGGTATCGGATTCGGCGAGTCTCTCGACGACGCCCTCGTCGCGTGCCTGCGGGAGCTGATCAATTGGCTGCACGCCGCCTCGGGGATCTCGAAGGGAGAGGCGTACGCCCTTTGCAGCATGGCGACCAGCTTCAGGGTCACCCAATACGCCAATCAGACGGGGTCCGCCTACAGCGCGATCCCTGCGAAGACGGTTCACGGAATGGTCCCAAAGGAGGTCTTCCCCCAGAACCTGCAAGAGCGGATCGCCGCTTGGCTGCGCCCTGGCGTCGGATCCCTAACGTGACCCTCGCGGCCCGTGACCGGCTCGACATCCTGGAGTTGCTAGCGCGAGCCGACAACGCGGCCACCCGTCGAGATGCGGCCGGCTACGCCAGGCTCTTCAGCGACGACGCCATCCTCGACGGGGCAAAGGGGGAGCATCGTGGTCACGACGAGCTCATCACCGCCGTTGGTCAGGTGTGGGCGGCCGAAGGGAAGGACAGCGTGCACCTCACCCTCAACGCCGTAATCGACGAAAACGGCGACCGCCCCGGCAGTGCCACCGCCACTTTGGTATTGGTGATCATCGACCCTGGACCTCCGCCGATGCTGCGCTCGGTGTCCACCATCGTCCAGCGCCTGGAGAAGTCCGTGGAAGGGTGGAAGATCACCCGTCGAACCGTGAGCAGTCCATGACCGGCAGCGTTGAGTGGCTACAGCCAGGTCGAAACCAGTTCCGCCGTGCCAGAGGGCGCGGGTTCCGTGCATCTGTGAATCTGCAACGCCGACTCGGTAGCGGCTGTCTGGAGAGCTCAACCAATCGTCGTTCCCATGACAAACGGAGGTGACCAGTGAGTGAACTACCAACGGCCTGGCCACTGCGGATCGACCCAGGAGCTGCGATGCTCCTGCTCACCGACTGCCAACCCGGCCTGTCGCTAGCCGCCGGGAGCAGACCGCAGCGAGACCTGATCGACAATGTGACCGCGCTCGCCCGCCTGGCCGCGATCTTCGATGTACCGATCGTGGCCACCACCTCGGCGACCGCCCGATTCGGCGGAAAGGTCTGGCCGTCTCTCACCGAGCATCTCCCAGCCCCGATCGAGCGAACCGTCTTCGATGCATATCTCGACGAGCACGTGCGTGCCGCCATCGACCGGACCAATCGGTCCACGGTGCTCGTGGCCGGGCTGCTCAGCGAGGCATGCATCGGACTCACCGCCTTGTCGCTTCGCGCTGCCAGTCGCGACGTGGTGATAGTCGCCGACTGCTGCGCGGGCACCACGGCCGAGGCCCACCAGCTCGCCCTCGACCGGGCTGCTGCTGCTGGTGCAGGTGCCACCAGCTGGATACAGCTCCTGTTGGAGTGGCAGCAGGACTGGACCCACCGAGACACCTATCCAGCGGCGACCGCAGTGCTGACCAGCCTCGGTGGGGCGTACGGCCTTGCCCTGCTGCACGCCTGGGACATGCTTGCCAGTCCGGCCGCTACCCCCCTCGCGACGTAAGAGCCCGCCGAACGCGTGCGCAGCGGACGCCGGCCTTGTCGCTAGCCGGAGTTCGACATGTCCTTAAACTACAAAATTGGCCCCGGCGAAGCGACTATCTCGGACTAAATGCTGATCTATCACCATTGTGGCGCCGGTCACGCATGCGCCGAGGTGTGATCGATTGGGGCTCGCTACGTTCACTGTGCGCCAGATCAGACGATTCGTCCGTTGAAGCATCGCTGAACTCGGTCGGGCGGCCGGTCAGAACCCGGGACCCAAGGCATCCCCTCACACTGGCCAAGCGTGCTTGATCTCACCCGGCCCTCGCGAAGGGGTTGTACCAGCGATGGACGAGGTTCTCGACGTCGGTGCCGCCGCCCTGACCCCAGTGCACCGAGTGGTGCCTGTCCATCCGCAAATGTCAGCACCGACAATCTATATCTGGGTCTCAACTCTGCTGATGGGCGGCTGTAGTGCGGTTCGCGCCCCGCGCCCGCTGCAATAGCGCGTTAGTCTCGTTGACAGTCGGCGCGTAGCCCATCGTGATGAACAGCGCTCGAGCTTCGCGTAACGGGCCGACAGCGCCGGGCTTGCCGAAGGCGACGAGGCTGCGTCCCTGGCCGAGCAGGGCGTAGGCGAGCTCCGGGACGTCGCCAAACTGGCGCCACTCCCTCGCAGCGTCGGCGTAAGCGGTCGCCGCCGTCGCGTGATCGCCGGCGGCTTCGGCGAGGGCAGCCCGGCAAGCGCCCAACGCATGCTGTTGCAGCGGGGTGCACGGCTCAACGCCGGCGACGAGCCGGGCGGCCAGTGCCGCGTCACCGAGCGCGATCGCGCAGCGGACGAGCTCTGCTAGCAGCGCCGCGTGGTACGGGTCGCCGCGTGTGCCTCCGGTCCCCTCCAATTCTTCGAGCAACGCATGTGCCAGCTCGTTGTGATCGCCTGCCAGCATGGTTTGGGCAGCAGCCGCGAACCCCACTGCGATCCCCTGTGGTTCGCCGGTCTCTCGGGCGATCGCGACGAGCTGTGCGGCGGCGGCGGCGGCGGCGGCGGCCCGCTCGCCGCGCTTGCCGAGCAGACTCAGTTGCGCCGAGCGAGCCTCGTTCAGAGTCGAACCGCCGATCGCCTCGGCTTGCTCGACCACCGATCCAACGTCGGCGAGCGCACGCTGTGCGTCGCCGCTGGCTGCCAATATGGTCAGCCTCATCGCGGCGATCGCGAGCGCTATCCGTGCCATGCCGCGCCGCTCGCAGAATTCGATGCCTTCACCACAGAGCTCGAGCGCGGCCGGCGGACCCTCGTACTGCCAGGTAAGTAGGGCGAGGTTGTTGTACAGACTGGCGGCCGCGCCGACCGGTCCCCGCTCGACGGCGAGAGCGAGCGCACGGCGCATGTCGGCCAATCCGTCCGCTTGCCCGAGATTGGCACTGGAGCTTCCGCGGACACCCATAGCGTATGCCGGTTCCGGGAGGCCCAAGTCGGTCGCCAGATGGAGCGCCCGCTCGGCGGCCGCGATCGCCTCCACGAAGTCGGAATCAACTTCCTTTGCACTAGCGAGGGCTGTATACGCCTCCACGAGCTCCGGGCCGGGCGCTTCGGCCTCGAGCAGATGGACCGCCTCGGTGATGAGCTCCCGTGAGCGCGGATCGCCGGCCTTGCGGAGCACCCTCGACAGCGCTGTGAGCGTCCGCGCCGCGGCCACCGTGGCACCCTCTTGGCGACGCAGCACCAGCGCCTCCTCCAGCGCCGCCCTCGCCTCCGCCAGGCGCCCCTGCAGCTGCGCCCCCTCCGCCCATCGTTCCAACAGGACAGCGCGCTCGGAGTGGTCCGCAGGGGTGAGCGCGAGCGCCCGAGCGAAGCTAACCTCGGCGCTGGCGACGTCGATGGGCAGGGCCCGCTCCCCGGCCAGGGCGAGGTAATGGCGCGCGGCCGCCTCCAGCTCCGGGACGCTCTGCTCTTGGCCGGCGGCGCGGGCCAGCTCCAGGGCCTGGGTGTAGTGATATGCGAGCACGTCGCTGAGGTCGTCGACCCGCTCGCCGGCCTGGCGCTCGATCCAGGCAGCTGCGGCCCGATGCCGGGCAGCCCGGCTGGAGCGTGGGATCTGCGCGTAGCAGACGTCGCGGACCAGGAGGTGCCAGAAGCCGTATTCCTGCTCCCCCTGCAAGGAGCTGCTCCGGGCGGGCCGGACCAGCTCCTTGCGCGCCAGCTCGTGGAGGGCGAGCTCGACGTCATGCGGGTCGCGCTCGCCCATGCCGGCGAGCGCCCCGGCCCAGAACACCTTGCCGATCACCGCGGCGTCCTGGAGGAGGCTTTTGCGTTCCGCTGAGAGCGTGTCCAGGCGGGCGGCGATCAGGGCTTGCACCGAGTCGGGCAGGAGCACCTCCGCGAGCGGGCTATCGAGCAGATTGCGGTCGCCGAGCAGGCGCACGAATTCCTCCGCATAGAGCGGGTTGCCCCCGGCGCGGTCGAGCAGCGCTCGCTGGGTCGCGCTCGGCAGCACGGTCCGCTTGAGGAGCAGCGCGATCAGCGTCGCCGTCTCCTCGTCGGAGAGCGGTGCCAGGTTGATCGTCTGTTCATTGCGCAGGCCCGCCGCCCAGCTCGGATGTTGCTCGTGAAGCTCCGGCCGCGCGGTGCAGAGCAGGAGCAGCGGCACCCCTGTTGACCAGTCGGCCAGATGCTCGAGAAAGACGAGCATCGGCTCGTCCGCCCAATGCAGGTCGTCGATCACCAGCACGGTCGGCTTTTGCGCAGCCAAGCCCTCGAGGAAGCGCCGCCAGGCGGTGAAGGATTCCTCCTGGGCCGCCGGCTCGCCGCCGGCGCCCACCAGCGGTGCGAGCCGTGCCATGAGCCACGCCCGGTCGGGTTCATACTCGGGGATGGCCTGATCCAGCTTGGCCGACGCAGTCTCGGGGGAGTCCGACTCGAGGATGCCGCACTCCGCCTTGACGATCTCTCCGAGCGCCCAGAAGGCGATCCCTTCGCCGTACGGGAGACACCGACCCTGGCGCCAGCGCACCAGTCCCGGGCGCTGCTCGATGTACGCAAACAGCTCGGTGCAGAGGCGGGTCTTGCCCACCCCCGGCTCCCCCACCACGGTCACGAGCTGGCAGGAACGCTGGGTCGCGGCTCGCTCGAATGTGGCGATCAGCAGCGGTCGCTCGAACTCTCGGCCCACCAGCGGCGTCGCATTCGTCCGGATGACGTCGGCACCGAAACGAGACCGGGCGGCGAGCGGCTGCCAGACCAGGAGCGGCTCCGCCTTGCCCTTGACCTGCACGGGCTCGAGGCCTGCGAAGGTGAACACGCGCTCGGTCTGACGGAAGGTCGGTTCGGACACCGCCACCCCGTTGATCGGGGCGACGCCCTGCAGGCGCGAGGCGGTGTTGACCACGTCGCCGGTGACGAAGCCCTCGCCGCGCTCGGGATGCGCGCCCAGGGCGACGACCGCCTCACCGGTG